>Ga0134127_10002235_pt1 | contig 14080 bp, 11 predicted proteins | sample KB31753_FD_96459 | JGI IMG/M metagenome (GOLD analysis project Ga0134127, IMG submission 96459) | Terrestrial soil microbial communities with excess Nitrogen fertilizer from Kellogg Biological Station, Michigan, USA - KB3-175-3 | ecosystem: Environmental > Terrestrial > Soil > Unclassified ...
AGTCGTATCTTCGCGGGCGCCAACGCGAGCGACGAGGAATTGCGCGAGGCGGCGCTCGCAGACGAGAAGGTCAAAGCTGCAATTGATGGCGGTGTTGTGGCCAAGATCATTACCGTTCCGCGCAAGCTGGTTAACGTTGTCTTGAAGTGATACCGCTTACGTGCTGAGCTGACTCAGTGCGCCAGGACTGCCGGGTGCTTAATTGCATTTCAAAACGATCGTACCTCTTCTCAAAAAGCAACAAGACTGAAGGAATTAGTTCAGTCAAGTTGAGCGAACACTACCTGGCGCCCTGTAATCAATCGCCCGTTTACCCCCAATCCCTCTTGCCGTAAGCAATTGTTCTCAAGGGGCTTACGCATCCTTGTGTATGCGCGATTAGGATCACGGCACGGGTATTGACAAGGAGATGTCGCGCACGGTCCTGAACCAGCGGCCCGGCGCAGATAAGAAATGCGAATAGAGACAGATGGCTTAAAGTGGGAAATCTGAAGCGAGCGAGGGCTAACACTTGAAGAACGCGAATGAGATTCTGAGGAAATCGATGGTAACTCTGTTGATTGTGTGCGCGGTGGCCGGGGCGATAACCGGGCATCTGCTTGGCGGCAACGCAAAGACACAATCGTCGAGTCTGCAGAGGGTCGCAGAGAACAACGGCAAGTAGGTGATCGCAACCAAAAGTTAAGATCCAGTTCTGACCTTGAGTAACCATCCAAGCCCTGAAAGGGGCAAGTTAATCGAACTAGCTTCGAGTGGCCTTCCGTCGGCATTCGGCGGCAGGCCGGCTCAACGTCACGGTTTACGCCGTCGCTAGTGTGTTCATTGGAATTCCCAGAATCCCCGTTCATTTGGGCCGCGGTCATCCATCGCCTAGGCGGACGAGAAGAACAACGATCTTGGGGGAATTCAATGGAGCAGAACGACGTAGTCAGCCTCACAGAGGATCGCGCCCTAACATCCGACGAAATCGGTTTACTGGCCGGTCTCATTACCGACGAACCTGATCATTACACGGTTCTGGGTGTTAACAGGAACGCATCCAGCGACGTCATACAAAAAGCCTACTGCCTTGCAGTCGAGTTTTTTCATCCCCTCAAGAGCCGCAAGATTACCGACTCTGACAGCGTAATGCACTGGAGGTTAAGTTCCGCGTTCCTTCGGATCGAGGAGGCATTTACCGTGCTGTCGTCGCCAGCTAGACGCGAGGTCTACGACGACAACCTTCTCGCAGCGACTTGCCGCTCAACGCGGCGGAGGTCGAATCAACGTCGGAGCTCAACCAGGACGCCAGGAGACAACCGGTCGCAGCGATCAACGACCGCAAGTGGAGCTAATGAGGTTCGCCCCGCCGAGCGTCGCCGAGTCCAGCGCGTGCCGCTCAACCTTCCGGTGAAAGTGACTTTTGATCGTCATCGGCAAGAGCGCGGCGAGACGTTAGACGTGAGTCCTTTGGGAGTGAGATTCAGGTTGTCGCGAGACCTCGAACCCGGCTCGGAATTGCGTCTTGAACTACCGATGCCGAAGAACCTTAGAACGCACAGCTATGATGAGGATCTGTACGTCGCCAGCGCCTACGTCATCTACTCATCTGGCAGCAACGCGGGGTGGCAAATTGTTGCTGAGTTCATCTAGAGGCAGCGGCGACACGCTGGTTTTGCTATCGGTCAATTCCCGTCTCATTGTGGTGGCGATTAGTCATTTTGACCGAAACAATGAAGCTAATAATGAGCGCCGCTATTGGGTCGCCCCAATGAACGGCGAAAAAGTTTGGCTGATAAAGCCTGGTCTAAGGCATTTGAGTCCTGCACTTAAGAGATCTGCCGATTATTCGTCAACGAATCTTGGATCGGCAAGGTTACTAAGATGGGTAAAGGGTGCTGGATGGCACAAATGTTGACTAAGAATCATTGAGAATTCATCTCGGCACTGTTCGGTTGTCTGAACCGCGGACCTGCGTAGCAATCAAGGCACTCGGGAAAACAAGGGTCGCAAATGCTTAACGAGAAGCGCGGAGATGAGAGAGATCCAGCAAGTACCCGGAGGCCAGTGAATCGCGCAAATTTCACGGATTCCTATATGCGAGCCGTCGTCGCCGCTGGCGCAACGGCCGTGGTTTTGTCGATAGCCGGGCTGCGTCCGGCTGAACTCGGTCTTCCCTATCTTCTGCTGGTACTCGTAACCCTGGGGCTTGGCTCGCGAATAGTCGTACGTTTCTTTCGGTTCGACTCATACATTTCGATCTCTGAGATCTTCATCTTTCTGACCTTGCTGCTCTTCGACGGAGAGGCGGCAATTCTTCTGGCGGCGCTGGAGGGCTTGTCCTCGTCATTTCGAATTACCAAGAGACCGATGACAATGCTTTTCAACTCGGCGAGCATGGCGGTCTCGACCTTCCTGACCGCATTTACGCTGCGCCTGCTGTTTGGATCGATTACTGACCTGTCAAAAGGCAGTTTTTCTTCCTCATTAATAACCGCGACCTGTACGATGGCGTTCGTTCAGTACATCGTCAATTCGGGACTTGTTGCAATAGCGGGAGCGTTAAAGGCAAACAAGCCGCTCTGGGCCACCTACAAACAACACTATGTTTGGACGTCGCTGACATACTTCGCCGGAGCGTCGGCAGCAATTATCACTGTCCGATTAATAGGTGTCGTCGGCGTCTCCGCAGTTATCGCGACGATGCCCATAGTAGCTGTTCTCTATTTCACCTATGTAACGTATGTCAAAAACGTCGAGTCATCGACATCTCAGGCGGAACAAGCCAAACGGCACCTCGCGGAAATGCAGGAAAGCGAGGAAAGGTTTCGCAGCGCGTTCGATCACGCTCCGATTGGCATGGCGCTCGTCGCCCCGGATGGCCGATGGATGCAAGTTAATCAGTGTCTCTGCGAGATCGTGGGCTACACTGAGAACGAGTTTAAGGGGATGACCTTCCAGGCTATTACCCATCCTGATGACCTGAGTGATTTCCTCGGCAGCTTGAAAGAAGTAGTGGAAGGCCATAGCCCGACTCATCAGATGGAGAAGCGTTATCTGCATAAGCTGGGGCACGAGGTGTGGGTCCTGGTGGGCCTGTCATTGATTCGCGATTCGGAAAGTAAATGCCTGCATCTCATATTTCAGATTCAGGACATCACGCATCGAAAACGCGCCGAGCAGCAACTCGTACACGAAGCGCTTCATGATGCGCTCACCGGCCTCCCGAATCGCGCTTGGTTTATGGAGCAGCTTCAGGCTTCGCTGGACCTCGCAGAGTCACACAGCGACCGACTCTTTGCCGTCCTGTTTCTTGACCTCGACCGTTTCAAATTGATCAACGACAGCATCGGTCATATGGTGGGTGACCAGCTGCTCATCGGAATCGCAAATCGGCTGACCTACTGCATCAGACCCGGAGACAAGGTCGCAAGGCTGGGCGGAGATGAATTCACGATTCTGCTGGATGATATCCGCAGCGCAGCCGAAGCGATCGAAGTTGCGGACCGTATCCAACGACATCTGTCTAAGCCCTTTAACGTCAGCGGATACGAGACATTTACGACGGTCAGCATCGGCATAGCGCTGTCGAATCCGGATTACAGGCAACCCGAGGATTTCCTGCGCGACGCCGATACCGCGATGTACCAGGCCAAATCGCTCGGCAAGGCGCGTCACGTTATTTTTGATAAGGGCATGCACGCGCGCGCGGTGAATCTCCTTCAACTCGAAACCGACCTGCGCCGGGCAATCGACCGGAACGAATTTTTCATCGAGTACCAGCCCATAGTGGAGCTCCAGAGCGGCCGGCTGACCGGGTTTGAAGCCCTGGTTCGCTGGCAGCATCCCGATCGCGGCTCGGTTTTGCCCGATCGTTTCATATCGGTGGCCGAAGAGACGGGGTTCATCGTCCCGATCGGCCAGTGGGTTCTCTTACAGGCGTGTCTACAGATGCAGCGCTGGAACGAAATGCACTCGCCGACGAATCCGCTTTCCATCAGCGTGAACCTCTCCGGCCGGCAGTTCACGCATTCGAACCTACTGGAGCAAATCACCCAAATCCTGGACGCGACCGGACTGGATCCTCGCCTGCTCAAGCTTGAAATAACCGAAAGCGTGGTGATGGAGAGCGTCGAAAATGCGGCGGGCACGCTCGAGAAGCTCCGAGCTCTGGGTGTTGAGCTGAGCATCGATGACTTTGGAACCGGCTATTCTTCGTTGAGCTATCTGCACAGGTTGCCGATAGACACTCTCAAGATCGATCGTTCATTCGTAAGCCGAATGGCTGAGAACAACGAGAATAAGGAAATCGTGCGCACGATCATCATGCTTGCAAAGACGCTCGGAATGGATGTTGTTGCCGAAGGCGTGGAAACGAACGAGCAAGCGGAGTTGTTGCGCGAACTCGGATGTCAATGCATCCAGGGGTATCTGGTAGCGAAGCCTCTGGATGCCGAATCAACCGGCAGCTTGATTCTCAGCTCTCTTTCGCACTGGGAGGCAAGCTTCTTGCACCAAAGGGAGCTCTTCAGCCAGGAAGCCTTCGAAACACTTGCCAGCGTCTACCGGATGTAACCACCACCGACACTCCTCTCCGCTGCAAATTCCAAACGCCCCGAAACGTCTTTCAAGCATCCTGTTTTCCTTGCGCCATCCCTCTGATTGCTCTACCCGGGTCACCCATATAGCAATCTGACATAGAATGAGTTGTTGCCATTCATCCAAAACGACTGATATACATCGCGTGAAGTGACCGGACTGGGTAACATGCCGGCTTCTGCCGCAAGTCTGGAAATGCCCGGGCGCCAAGCTCGAGCGCCAGAGACCGAGCATTTTTCGAGTTTGGTCCTCACGTAAACCCCGACGACTCTATAAGATAACGTCGGACTGCTGTACGGTTGTCCCGGACCGCATCTTCAACGCGTTAAAGACGTTGATTGTGCTAATCTGTGGCACGTTCGTTGAATATGATCACGGCAGGGTTCTTCATTCGGTTTCATGACAGCTTCAATGGTTGCAACATTCGGAAGTTACGAGCGCAAATTGGGAGTGAATATGAGAGTCAAGAAAAGCGTTATCAAAGTGCTAATTACAATATTGCTTACCGCCTCGTTCATGTTGACGAGTTCCCCGATAGGCGGGCGCTTTGAAGGCACTGCGATAGCCAAATCAAAGCCGCAAGGCAAAAAGATCTCGACGGACCTTGAGGAGGCAGTCAGTAACGCTCCCGGCAACCGCGTCCGAGTGATGATTGAAACCGCGCCGTCGCCAAACAGCGCCGCTTACGGCCGACTGATGGAACGGATCCTTGAGGCCGGCGGAATATTTATTCGCAGCTTGAACAGCGGAAAGACTGCAGCGGTCTGGATCAGCGGTGACGTTATCAACGAGCTCGCCGACGACAGTGCGGTTAAGTACATCTCTCTCGATCGGGAGACCAAGGTTACTGGACACCTCGAAGCCACCACCGGTGCAGCCCTGGCCAGAAACTACGGCACGTACAGCACCGGCTCTATCGACGGACGGGGTATCGGCATCGCGATTCTGGATTCTGGTATTTACGCTGAACACCACTCCTTTAGCAGCAACAGGGTCGTTGCCAGCATTGACTTCACCGGCGAGGGGCGAACCGACGATCCATATGGTCACGGCTCACACGTGGCTGCGGTTGCTGCCTCAAATAACCACATAGCTAACGGAATGTACACCGGCGTCGCTCCAGCCGCGAAGCTAATCAACGTCCGAGTGCTCAATTCACAGGGAGCAGGCTCGGCGTCTAATGCTATCGCGGGCATCGAGTGGTGCATAGCCAACAAAGCCGCGTACAACATTAGGGTTCTCAATCTTAGTTTTGGAACGGTCGCAGTTGACTCGTATGTGAACGACCCGCTTTGTCAGGCAGTGCGTCGTGCGTTCAACGCGGGAATCGTCGTTTGTGTAGCCGCCGGCAACGCAGGTAAAAACCTGGCCGGCAACAAAGTATTTGGAGCAATCCACTCGCCCGGCATAGAGCCCTCAGCAATCACAGTTGGTGCCGCAAATACGCTGGGAACAAACAGCCACGCTGACGACGTAGTGGCTAGCTTCAGCTCGCGCGGCCCGACGCGCTCTTACTATACCGATACAGACGGAGTGAAGCATTACGACAATATTGTCAAACCCGATCTCATTGCACCGGGCAACAGGATAATCTCCGTTGCATCGCCCAACAATCACATCCTATGCACCAGTCCCACTCTCGATGCAAACGTGAGCATAGCGGATGAGCACGAGATGATGTACATGAGCGGGACCTCGATGGCGGCTCCGGCAGTAGCAGGGGCAGCGGCGCTTCTTCTTCAGCGAAATCCGAATCTCACGCCGAACCTGGTGAAAGCCGTTCTCCAATACACGGCGGATCCCCTTTCCGGTTTCAGCAACTTCGAACAGGGAGCAGGCGAGCTCAATGTTGAAGGCGCAGTAAGGCTCACCGGCCTCATTCGAACGGATCTCAACGGGCGCAGCCTGGGTGACACATTGCTCATCGGCGCCGCCCCGACCCAAACGACGACGGTCGGAGGAAACACGTTTTCGTGGAGTGGTGGATTCCTCCAGAGATGGAACTTCGTGTATGGGAACCAACTGATCCTGAAGTATCAGAAGGTCTACGCCACCGGAGTGCTGTTGTCGGACGGGGTGCTGCTGTCAGACGGAGTTCTGTTGTCTGATGGAGTGCTGTTATCGGACGGGGTGCTGTTGTCAGATGGTGTGCTGTTGTCAGACGGAGTTCTGCTGTCTGACGGCGTGCTGCTGTCCGATGCAGTGTTGTTGTCGGATGGCGTCCTGCTCTCCGACGGAGTCCTATTGTCGGACGGAGTACTGTTATCTGATAGCTACTTTGCAGCCTCTTTGGGAACTTCTGCTCAGTCAACGTTGGCGCTTGCTGCGATTAGCGGTGACTTGACGGAAGCTATGTTGCCCGAACTCGATCTCGACCCGCTGAACTAGGCGAAGGCCGGCATCGAATTAGTAAGCGTCAAGCTTACTGGGATCGCAACTGAGAGATTGATTAGAGGAAATGCAATGCATCGGCAAACTGAAATGGACAGCAACAGAATGAACCTCACGGGATTCGCACTCGAAGATCGCGAGCCTCTGATGGTCGAAGAACTAAGGGCCGAGCAGGAGGCCGAGGTGATGGACTTCCTGCGCGAGCGGCCGGCACACACGTTCGGGATGGCAGGCTTCATTCGCACCAACGGACTTGTCAGCGCGCACAATCGAGGCAGTTTCTATGCTTGCCGCGATAAGGGCGGAAAACTCGAAGGCGTTGCCCTGATCGGGCGTTACATCCTGTTCGAGGCGCGCAGCGATAGTGCCATCGAGGCTTTCGCGCGCCTTGCTCAGAATTGCCAAACCGCGCATATGTTGCTCGGAGACCGGGAGGAGGTTAAGACGTTCTGGGATTATTATGCCGAGAAGGGTCAGGAACCGCGGCTGTTTTGCAGGGAGCTGCTGCTTGAACTGAGCTGTTTGACGGAAGTGCCGCAAGTACCGCGTCTCAGACTCGCAGAACTTGATGATCTGGACTTGATCGTTCCAGCTCACGCCCAGTTGGCGCTTGATGAGAGCGGTATAGACCCCCTTACCACCAATCCGGATGAATTTCGCCAACGCTGCGCTAGACGAATCGAGCAAGGTCAGACCTGGGTTTGGGTAGAAGAAGGAACGTTGATGTTCAAGGCTGACGTGATAACCGACACTGCCGATGTTGTTTACGTCGAAGGCGTATGGGTCGATCCCCAAGAGCGGGGTAAGGGTCACGGCTTGAAGTGTATGAGCGAGTTAAGTGGCGAACTGTTGAAGCGGACTCGTTCCCTCTGTCTGCTGGTGAACGAGGAGTTCGAAGCGGCGCAAGGTTTCTACAAGAGAGCGGGTTTCAGGGTAGTCGGCAACTACGACACAATCTTCCTAAAACAGAAGCTCAGCTAAAGCACCACGCTGAGCGTCCTCATCTCTGTAAACAGGAAAGAACGCGCCCTCCTTGTCCTCACTTGCCGTCTGCTTGTCTCAATCACTTCATAAAAGCTAATATCAGGACCGATGTTCAAGTCGGTCCTGTTCGCCATTGCGGTGTCGCTGATGGTCGATGTGTGCGGCTATAAGCAAGCCGGCAAGGGGAAGAGCCTCCCATCAAACATTAAGACAATCGCGGTCCCGGTCTTTCAGAACTCAAGCCTCAAGTATCGAGTCGAGCAGCGCTTCACCCAGGCGGTCATTGACGAAATACTGAAACGCGCGAGAGCAATTCGGGTCGTCACCAACCCGGACCATGCAGACGCCGTCCTCAACGGTGACATCCGGAGCTTTAACGCGCCCGGTTCTATACTCGATGACCGCGGACGCACTCGAGTCTGGGACGTTCGGATAGTCGTGAGCATCGTGGTGCGGGATCTCAAAACGCACAAGATAATCTTTCAAAATCCCCGAATGGCTTTTGAGGGCGAGTATCAGCTCTCAGACGATCCGCAGTCGTTTTTCAACGAAGAGAATCCGGCAGTGGACCGAATTGCCAGGGACTTCGCACAGACGATTATTTCGACCCTTATGGAAGGCCTGTGAGCGGAAGAGCCAAAGCGAAAAGCGGGGCCCGGTTCGATGACTTGCGGCGCGAGGTTGAAGGCGGCCGAATCCCGCCTCTCTATTTGTTCGAAGGCCCTGAGCAATACCTGCAGGAACGCGCCCTTCAACTGCTGTATGCGACCGTCGACGAAGGGCTTCGCGTCTTCAATGTGTCCAGGTTCTCGATAGGCAGCGACAACGGCTCCGGCTCAAAGACCACGGCGGCAATGGCAATAGACGCCGCGAATCAGATGCCGATGATGTCGTCTCGGCGCATCATCGTAGTTCGCGACTTCGATAAGATAAGAGAAGAGGAGCTGGAATTGGTTCTTTCGTACCTGAAGAGCCCGGCCCCCGCTACAACGATGGTCTTCCAGGCTGCTGCGCTGGATAGACGCCGCAAGTTGACGACAGCGCTAACCAAGGCTTGCGCAGTTGTGACGTTTGAGTTGCTTGATGAGGGCGCGGCGCGTCGGTGGGCTCAGGACCGGTTGAAGCTCCAGGGATGCAGCATAGAGCCGGCGGCGCTGGATCTATTGATCGGTCTTTCGGGGACCGGTCTCACGCGTTTGGCGAATGAGCTGGACAAGCTCTCGGCTTATGCCGATGGCGGGGTTATCAACGACGCCACGGTTCAGGAGCTTGTCCCGCGTGCGAGCGAGCACACTAATTGGGAGCTCTGGAGTGCGATCAGTTTGCGAGACCGGATACGCGCTTTGAAGCTAATGGAGCGCCTGCTCGACGATTCCGACGCGCTTCCGATACTTGGATCGCTCGCGACTTTCTACCGAAAGTTGCTGACCGGGAAACAGCTCCTCGAGGGCGGAGCGTCAAAGCAGGAGATTGGACAGGCTACCAACCAATGGAAAGATTCTTTTCTGGCGCTGTTACGCCGCTCATCTCGTGCCGAAATAGTTCGTGCGATACGGCGCATCGCTGAAGTTGATGATGCAATAAAAAACTCGCTGGGGACTCCGCGGCTACAGATGCAGTACCTGATCGCTGAGCTGACATTGAAGAAGTAAGATATAGGACCTATATGACCTACAGGCCCCTATTAATCATCGAATTGATGGGCTTATGCGGACATCTCGTTTACGCCGGAGGTAAGTCGCGATTTGTATCGCGCGGCGGCATTTTGGTGAATGATGCCCTTTTGAATGGATTTGTCGATCAACGATACGGTCGCTCCAAGCAGCGATTTTGCTTCTTCGCTGTTGCCCGCGTCGATCGCCGCACGAAGCTTCTTTATTTCGGTACGGAGGCGGCTTCTGTTTTTTCGATTCGCTTCATTACGCCGTTCGGCCTGCCTGTTTCGTTTCTCCGCTGATTTGTGATTCGCCATGCGTTAAGTCTCTCCTCGTTACAGCTGACAAATTGCCTGAATAAAAAGATGAGTAGAATAACGGGCCATTTGAATGGGTGTCAAGCTTAGACCGAATCCACCCTTTGGAAGCGCCTCACCTCGAATCGTTCGACTCGAACAGCCGTGCCCGGACTGATTCCAGCCTTCACGTGCACCGCGAGCCACTGTTGCTCCACCGAATCCAGGCCGGCTATTCTCGGCAGCAGAAGCCCGCGGCGCGAGCCATCCAGAGTCTCGACAATGACCCCATAAACTGCAGGATCGAGGTCTTCAGGTCCGCGCGCCGGTTCAGGAGGCGAGAGCACGTCCACGCTGTAGCTCAGGCTGGACAACTCGCCGGTTGTAACCGCCGGAAACCGTGGATCCCGCGTAGCCGCGCTGATTGCATTGCGTATTATCTCCTGGGCGACGTTCCTCTGCTCGGCTTCAATCGTACCGATGCATCCTCGCAGTTCGCCGTCGGATTTCCGCAGCGTGACGAATACCCCGGCCTGTGTTGAGAGTATGCCCTCAGGATTAGCGGGAGGCTCGATTACTATGCGCTCGCGTATGAACGCCTCGACTGTCTGCCGAGCGAGTTCGTGCGGCAAGATGTCATCGGATGGGCGGGGCATAAGCGTTCAGGTCTTCAGTTTTCGACGTTCGTCTTCATTTCATCAAACAGCACGGCCACAAGGTACCCGACTCCAAAGGGACCTTCGTAGCTGAGCACTTCGTGGTCGCGAGGGTTTTGGTACACCGCTCCAAGGGCGATCAAGATAGAGCGGTAGCCACATTCGCCGGCTCGATTCCTCAGATCCTGGTCGATGTCGATCACGCTGCTCGCATCCCCGCGCGAGATCGCATCGACGATCTGTTCGTCAAACAAGTGCGCCGTGGGTTCAAAGGCGTAAGGTCCGTCGACGATCAGGCGGTGGCTGAGGTCTCCACTTGCAACAACGGCCGATCTGCGACCAACCGCGCCCGCGGCCCTGGCTATCGCCCGCCCGAACGCCAGATGTTTCTGGTTCGACTCGAGCGTGAAACCGATAACCACAGTCGGTCCTCGCCAGCCCGCCTGGTAAAGATAGTACAACGGTACCAGTGCGCCGTGATCCAGCGGTACATCGCCCTTGAGAAGTCCTAACTCAATGCTCTCGGCCGCTGCAGCTTGCTTGATGGCGCCAATCAGTTTCAGATCATTCTGGAATGTTAATCTTACTTCCGGAGCATAGAACTCACGGAAATCACCTGCGAGTTGTTCCGTCGAACGCGTAGTGAACAGTCGGGGATCAAGCGGCGAATGGGGAGAGATTACCACCACGGTGTCGGGGTTGCTGTCGAGCAGCCGGCGCGCGAACTGCCCCAGCGCGCGTTGAGAGTCGGCCACTTGTTCTATCCGGGCGCCGCCCACTTCGGGTATCAGCAGTGGTGGATGAGGTGCAATCCCCGCGAACACTATCGAACCGGGCATGTCTTTCTCCCAGATAGAAGTTCGTAGCGCGGCCGCAAGATTTGTGGTTGAGAGTTCAGGCGCTAGCGTGGGCCCATGGTATTGGATTGCACTGACGCATGCCGTAGCTTGAACTTCTCGGTGACCGGCTAAGAACTCGTATTCAGCCTGCTTTGGATAATACCTCCCGCGAATTTCAATTTGCAATTTTTTCAGTCTGTGTTCTGATGTCGCATTCCTTGACACCCCCCATGTCGTCTGCTAGATTCTGGCGTTTAATGCGGGCGCCGGGCCCGCTACAACGTAACCTGCCACAGGGAATTTCCGATAGGAGGCTATTATTAGTGGGCACCAGTAACAAACGTTTGTTTACGTCGGAGTCTGTCACCGAAGGGCATCCCGACAAGATTGCCGATCAGATTTCCGACGGCGTGCTTGATGCGGTAATGCGGGATGATCCTCAGGGCCGCGTCGCTTGTGAGACGTTGTTGACTACCGGATTGGTAGTTGTTGCGGGAGAAATCACCACCTCGGTTTGGGTCGATATTCCAAAGATCGTCCGCGAGACGATTCGAGATATCGGTTATACGCGAGCGAAATACGGCTTCGATTGCGATACTTGTGGCGTGATCACTGCAATCGATACTCAGTCCGGTGACATAGCAATGGGCGTGGATCACGGTGGCGCCGGCGACCAGGGGATGATGTTTGGTTATGCGTGCAACGAAACTCCTGAGCTGATGCCGATGCCGATCATGCTGGCGCATAAGCTTACGCGCCGCCTGTCGGATGTTCGCAAGGAGGGCTTGCTGGAGTACTTGAGACCGGACGGCAAGTCACAGGTGACCATCGAGTACGCGGGTCACAAACCGGTACGAGTCAGCACCGTTGTCATCTCCACCCAGCATTCTGAATCCGTAGCCAACGATCAGATCCACGAGGACGTGATCAATCACGTGATCCGGCCGGTTGTGCCCGTCGAAATGATGGATTTGACCACCGATTTCCATATCAACCCGACGGGTCGTTTTGTGATTGGTGGACCGCAGGGCGACACCGGCCTCACCGGACGAAAAATTATTGTCGATACCTACGGCGGAGCGGGAGCGCACGGCGGCGGCGCCTTCTCGGGTAAGGATCCGACAAAGGTCGACCGCTCGGCTTCGTACATGGCGCGATACATTGCGAAAAACATCGTGGCCGCAGGGCTTGCGGACCGCTGTGAAGTTCAGCTGGCATATGCGATCGGGATCGCCGATCCGGTGTCGGTGCTCGTGGATACAAGAGGAACGAGCAAAATCGACGAAGAGAAGCTGTCCGGGCTGGTCCGCGAGCATTTCAGGCTCACCCCTGCAGGAATCATCGAGAGCCTGAACCTTCGCCGGCCGATATTCAGAAAGACTGCAGCATACGGCCACTTTGGTCGCAACGAACCCGAGTTCTCTTGGGAGCGCACCGACAAAGCTGACGCGCTTCGTCGCGCTGCCGGATTGTGAATCGTTTAGCTGGCGCCGCTAATACGCCGCTAATACTATGATAAGCAACCAGGGGCGGCCACGCATGGCCGCCCCTACAAGTTATGGAGATCTTGAATGACTACCAGCACTCAAACACCAAATTACGATGTCAAGGATCTGGCGCTCGCGAAAGCCGGCCGTATGCGCATTGAATGGGCCGAACGCGAAATGCCGGTGCTTCGCCTTATAAGGGAACGCTTCGCGCAAGAGCGCCCGCTTGCAGGAAAGAAGATGGTTGCCTGCTGCCATATTACCACCGAGACCGCTAACCTGGCTCGCACCTTGAAAGCCGCCGGAGTCGACGCGGTGTTAATCGCATCGAATCCGCTCTCGACTCAGGACGACGTAGCAGCCGCTCTTGTCGTCGAGTACGGCATACCGGTCTTCGCGATCAAGGGAGAGACTCCCGAGACTTACAACCGGCACGTTCGAATGGCCCTCGACCACGAACCCGATCTGATCATCGATGACGGATCGGATGTCGTCGCTACGATGGTCAAAGAGCGGCCCGAGCTTATCGACAAAATCATCGGTACTACCGAAGAAACTACAACCGGGTTGGTTCGTCTTCGAGCACTCGAGAAGAGCGGCCGCATGACCTGGCCAACCATCGCGGTAAACGATGCGCAGACCAAACACTTCTTCGACAATCGCTACGGCACCGGCCAATCAACGCTGGACGGAGTCATTCGAGCGACCAACATTTTGCTTGCCGGACGAACGCTCGTTGTTATCGGCTACGGATGGTGCGGCAAGGGCGTGGCGATGCGCGGCCGCGGCATGGGCGCAAACGTCATCGTTTGCGAGGTCAATCCGATTCGCGCAATTGAAGCGGTAATGGACGGGATGCGAGTGATGACCATTGAGGACGCTGCGCCGATCGGCGACATTTTCATAACGGTTACCGGCAACCGTCACGTAATCGACGGCCAGCACTTTGCGAAGATGCGCGATGGGGCGTTAGTCGCAAATTCGGGGCATTTCGATGTCGAACTGAATCTGGTGGCGTTGGCCGAGCTAAGCGACGAAAAAGAGCAGTTGCGTCCGTTTGTTGAGCAGTACAAGCTTAAGGGCACTGGTAACCGGGTTATGGTCCTCGGCGAAGGGCGGTTGATAAATCTCGCGGCGGCCGAAGGACACCCGGCATCGGTCATGGACATGAGCTTCGCCAACCAGGCGCTTTCG
>Ga0134127_10002236_pt1 | contig 14074 bp, 11 predicted proteins | sample KB31753_FD_96459 | JGI IMG/M metagenome (GOLD analysis project Ga0134127, IMG submission 96459) | Terrestrial soil microbial communities with excess Nitrogen fertilizer from Kellogg Biological Station, Michigan, USA - KB3-175-3 | ecosystem: Environmental > Terrestrial > Soil > Unclassified ...
CGCACGTCGCAACACACCCGATTATCCGGCGTTGCTTGTGATGAACGCGATCCTCGGGGGACAGTTTGTCAGCCGCCTGAACATGAAGCTGCGCGAGGAGAAAGCATTCACCTACGGTGTTCGGACCGGCTTCGATTGGCGCCGCGGCCTAGGGCCCTTCTCGGTGCAGACGAGCGTCCATACCGCTGCGACCGCGGCATCGATTGCCGACACGCTCACGGAGATTTCCGATCTGCGCGGCGAACGTCCTGCGTCGTCGGAGGAGCTGTCAACCGCGCAGGCATCGCTGACGCGAGGATACCCGAGGAACTTTGAGACCCCGCAACAGGTCGCGCGTTCGATCGCACAGCTCGTGCTGTTCGATCTGCCGGACTCGTACTTCGAGGAGTTCGTTCCGAAGGTGAACGCCGTCACCACCGATCAGGTCACCAGCGTCGCCCACACCTATCTCGATCCCAACCGCATGATTACGCTCGTCGTAGGTGATCGCAGCGCGACGGAGGAGTCTCTCGCCCAGCTCGGTTTCGGCGAAATACGCGTGGTGCCGCCTTCTGGTTAGTGGTTGGTAGATGGTGGTTGGTAGTTGGTGGTTGGTGGTTGGTGGTTGGTGGCAGGCGGACCTGAAGGTCCGCCTCTACGTTTTGTAGCCGCCACGTTTCGTAGCCTCCACGTTTCGTAGAGGCGGGTCTTTAGACCCGCCTAAAGATTCCGTCTCAGAAACCGAATCAGCACGAACGCATCCAGATAACTGAATGGCGCGACTCCGGTGCTGTAGTGGCCGCACGGCAGCGCCGCCACTTCGTGCGGCAGGTTGCGCAGCGTAAATTCATTGACGAGCAGACGCGATAGGTCCACCGGAAACGTCAGGTCGTAACGCGCGTACACGAGCAGCGTCCGTGTATCGGCGACACGGTCGAGGTATGACCAGGGATTGATGGGGCGCCAGAGCTTCCGCAGTTCGTCGAGTGTGACGTTGCCGTCGAGCGATTCCCGCACGTGACGCGTTGACAATCCGCGCCACACCACATCGGCAAACCAGGGAGACACGTGATTCAGCGCTTGGGCACGGATGCGTGGCTCGTGCGCCGAGGTGAGCATCGCCAGGCACGATCCGAGGCTCGTTCCCAGGATGCCAATCCGTTCGTACCCCTGCAGCGCCAGCCAGGCGATCGCGCGCCGCGCGTCGAGCACCGCCTGACGGCAGACCTGCACGGTCCGCGCGATGTTGGCGCTGACGATGTAGTCGGCGCGCGTCAGCTCGGGAGGCATCCGCGAGTCGTGGTAGGGAAGTGACAATCGCAGCGCCGAGATCCCGCATTTGGCAAGCAGCCGAGAGAGGCCGATGTGCCCCTGCGCGTCAGAGTTCCACTGCGGCAGCACGACGACGGCGCGCCCTCGCGTTCCGCTTTTCCCGATGGCAGGTTCGTCAGCAGCAGGAAACCATCTGGCGAGTACGGTGTTGTTGGCTGGATGCGGTGTCGTCAGGGCGCTTGGAAAGCGAAGCTCGCCGGCGTTCGCCTCGAAATCGTACTCAGTAATTCGGGGCGCGAGAAAGAAAGCGTTCGTATCGCGCATCACCTCGTCGACCCATCGATGGAGGACGGGACCCGCCGAACCGTTGGGCACGGCAGAGATCCAATCCAGTCCCCAGTCGAACGGCCGGACGACGCGGTCTTTGGTGGTCGAAGCGAGATGTCGCTCCCAGTTGTGGAAGAAACTGCTCAGCACCCTTCCACTCGCTGCGCTCGCTCACGGCAGGCCCGCTGGGCTCGCTCGGCGGCGGCGTCGGCAAGTGCGTTGCACCAGTGAGGTGCATGTTCGAACATCCGCAGCCGCCTGAGCCTGAATCGCCGCGACGTGACGGTGTGCCCGACGTCATCGATGCACCACCTCCAGATATTCCGGTGGTGCCGCCGCCGGACATTCCTCCCGCCGACTTCCCTGATCGGCCGACGCCTCAACGAGATCTCCCGGGTCCGCGATAGGTCTCGGTTGCGGCAACAGGAGCCGTGAGAGCCGCCTCGATGGCGGTGGCGACGCGCAGCAGACCCGCGGTGTCGCCATACGGACCGACGATTTGTGCGCCGATGGGCAGTCCTTCGGTCGTCCCACCGCACGGCAGTGCCACGGCCGGGTGGCCGGAGATGTTGAAGGCCTGTGTGCACCGGAGCATGACGTTGCGGACCGGTTCTTCCGTTCCGCCGATTCTGACGGTGGGAACGCCGATCTTCGGCGCCGGAATCGCGAGCGCCGGAAGGAAGAGGCCGTCCATGCCTTCCAGGGCCGCATCGACCTCGCGTCTGATCAACTCCCGTCCGCGGAGCGCCCTCGCATAGTCTTCCCCGAGGATGTAGCGGCCCATCTCGAGGCGAATCCGAACGTTCGGCGTGTAATCTTCGGGACGACGCTCCAGCGTCTTGGCGTGATAGGCGGCTGCTTCGGCCAGTACGATGTGGAGATAGATGGCGACGATGTCCCCCGCGTGCGGAATGGAGACATCGGTGAGCGTCGCGCCAATTTCCCGTAGTCGCTCGCACGCCGTCTCGAACCCTGCTGCCACCTGGGGATCGAGCGCGGCCAGAAAATAATGACGCGGAATCGCGAGCCTCAGCGTACGTGAGTGGGAGGCCGCGTCGGCCGGTCCGCCTCGAGCGACGTCGACGGAGCGCCGCGCGCCGCGGAGTGCGTCGTGGATGATCGCGGCATCTTCCACGGATCGGCAGATCGGACCGATGTGATCCAGGGTCGGACTCAGGGGAACGACACCTTCCGTCGACAGCTCGCCGAAGGTCGGTTTCAGCCCGACAAGGCCGCACGCCGCCGCTGGAATGCGAATCGATCCGCCGGTATCCGTTCCCATCGACGCGAAGCACATACCGTCGGCAACGGCTGCTGCCGAGCCGCCCGACGAGCCGCCCGGCGATCGGCTTGGATCGAGCGGGTGCCGTGCGGGTCCAAACGCGGAGTCCTCATTCGTTGTTCCAAACGCGAACTCGTGAAGATTCGTCTTGCCGATGATGACGGCGCCGGCCTGTCGCAGCGCCGTGACGGCCGCGGCGTCGCGATCGGCGACGTGTCCCTGACGTACGCGTGACGCGGCTGTCGTGACCGCTCCGCGCACGTCGAACAGGTCCTTCAACGAAATCGGAACGCCGTGAAGCGGACCGCGGTACTTTCCGCCCGCGATCTCACGATCCACGGTGCGCGCCTGCTCGCGCGCCTCATCGTCGAACACCGTGATGAACGCGTTGAGCGTGGGGTTGCGCTCCGCGATGCGCTGAAGGCATGTATCGACGACCGCTTCGGCCGTCGTCTGCTGCGTCTTCAGCAGACGGGACAGTTCCCCGATGGTCTGTGGATCAGCGCTCACGTGGGGGTTCCGGGGAGGCGAATTCGCCGGTGGCGTCCGCGTTCCACTCCGCTGTCCTGAGCGCAGACGTCGCTTTCGCGAGCGCCTCGAGCAGCGGCTTGAGTTCCGGGAGGCCGCGGCGCTCCGCGTCGTGGATGGCCATCTCCAGCCACGCTTTCACGGTCATGGCCGTACAGCGTACTCTGACGGGGTGCGGCACACAAAAATCGTGGCCACCGTCGGCCCGTCGAGCGACAGCGACGACACGATCCGCGCACTGATCGGCGCAGGCGTCGACGTATTCCGATTGAACTTCTCGCATGGCACGCGGCAGACGCATGGCGCTGCCATCGCGCGCATCCGCGCGGCCGCGGAAGCGGTGGGCCGGCAGGTCGCGATCATGCAGGACCTCGCCGGGCCGAAGATTCGTACTGGGGAGCTGAAAGACCATGCGCCGGTGGCTCTCAAGTCCGGCGATACGCTCCGCGTCGTCGTTGGCGATCTGCGCGGCGACCGCGAACAGATTTCGACCACCTACGAGCTGACGCGGGCTGTCGCGCCAGGCAGCACGCTGCTGCTGGACGATGGGCACATTCAGCTTCGAGTTGACGATGTCTCGGGCAAGGAGATCCGCACGACGGTGATCGACGGCGGCACTCTTGGAGAACACAAAGGGATCAACGTTCCGGGCGCGGTGCTTCCGACCAGCGCGCTGACGGCCAAGGATGCTGACGATCTTGCTTTCGGCGTCAGCAGCGGCGTGGATTATGTCGCGCTCAGTTTCGTACAGACCGCGGCCGACCTTCAGCAGGCGCGCGACCTCCTGCACAAGGCAGGGGCGCGTCGAACGCAGCTGGTGGCGAAGCTCGAACGGCCCGAGGCGGTTGACCACATCGACGACATTCTTGCGGCATGCGACGCCATCATGGTCGCGCGAGGGGATCTCGGATTGGAGCTGCCGCTCGAACGCGTGCCGCGCGTCCAGAAAGAGGTCACCCGGAAGGGCCGCGCACGGGCGATTCCGGTCATCGTTGCCACGCAGGTGCTCGAGTCGATGCGTACCGAGCCGCGTCCCACGCGCGCCGAGGTGAGTGACGCCGCAAACGCGGTCGACGACGGCGTCGATGCCATCATGCTCGCGGGCGAAACCGCTGCCGGCAACTTTCCCGTCAAGACGGTGCAGACGCTCGACCTCATCATCCGAGATGCGGAGCAGATGCCGGTGGGCTCTGTCCTCACGTTGGAAAACTCCCAACTGCTTTCCGGGTCCGGACGAGCGCTGTGTGAGGCGGCGGTGACGCTGGCCGATCGCAGCAATGCGGCAGCGATCGTCGCAGTCACCCGCGAGGGGAAGACCGCGCGCGTCCTGTCGGCGCTTCGCCCGCATGCGCCGATCTATGCGGCGTCTGGCAGCGCCGAAGTGGCACGGCAGCTCGCGCTGGTGTGGGGCGTCGTGCCGATCGTTTGCGATCTGGGCGGGGACGTCGGACAGGCGCTCGATCGGATCACCGAGATGCTCACCGCGCGATCACTCGTCGCACCATCGTCAGTGATCGTCGTCGTCAGCATTTCACCCGATCTGGGGCGCGGGCCGTCGAACTTCTTGAAGCTGCAACGGATCTAGACGGCTCCAGGGTCAGGGCTCAGGGGAGAAACCACTAATCGACGCGTCCGCGCTCGACGAATTTCTTGAGCGATTCCAGCGCGCGAATCCAGCCGGGTGCAATCACCTCGTAGTACCTCCGCCACCGGGGACCTTCTTCGTAGCCGGATTGCCGCAGGTGCAACTGGGTCCCCCAGGTGTGGCGGCTGCACGTGACTTCGAGCGCCATCGGTCCGATTGGATCGCCGTCCGGCGGCAGCCAGTAGGCATCGGCGAGAAAGAATTCGCGTCCGGGCTTGAATTCCATGACGGTCGCATGCAGCGCTCCACCCAGACGGCCTAGAACTTCGTCCCGCCATTCCGTCGGTTCCCATTCGACCGCGTAGCTTCCCAGCGGCCGCGGCACGCAGACGGCCTGCTTGGCCTGCCACCATGCCGCAAGCGCCTTTGTCTCGAAGAATGCTTCGAGCACCTTGGTCGGCGGCGCCACGATGACGAGGTCCGTGGTGAACTCGAGCACGCTTCATTGTGCACTTTCGACGTGTGAACCGATAATCGGGGAATGGGTTCGCAGCCGAAGGCCTACCTGGATCACAACTTCCTCAAGAGCGAAGATGCCCGTCCCATCCGAATACTCGCCGAGTACCTGGAGCCGCAGCGCCGGTTCAAGATGCAGGACATCCAGGACACCGTCGTCTTCTTCGGCTCCGCACGTATCCACAGCCGCGAGGCGGCGCAAAACGCGCTCGAGGCGCTGATGCGGTCACACAATGTCGGCTCCAGCCGCGAGGTCGAGGAGATCGTCGCGCGCGGCCGCCGCGCAGTCGAATGGTCGCGATATTACGAAGAGGCGCGCATTCTCGCCCGCATGCTGACCGAGTGGTCGCTCGGCCTCGACACCACACACCATCGATTCGTCGTCACGTCAGGCGGCGGCCCAGGGATCATGGAGGCGGCCAATCGCGGCGCGACCGATGCGGGTGGCAAGACCATTGGCTTGAACATCAGCCTTCCGCACGAGCAGGGGCCGAATCCATACATCACCGACGGCCTTCACTTCGAGTTCCACTATTTCTTCATGCGCAAGTTCTGGTTTGCGTACCTGGCGAAGGCGCTCGTCATTTTTCCTGGGGGCTTCGGCACGCTCGACGAGATGTTCGAAATTCTCACCCTGATGCAGACCGAGAAGCTCGCCAAGCAGATTCAGATCCTGCTCTATGGAAGCGAATATTGGGATCAGGTTCTGAACATGAAGCCGCTGGTTGAATGGGGCGCTATTGCCGAACGTGATGTCGATCTTCTGACTCGCGCCGATACCCCGGAGTCTGCGTTCGAGCTGCTGAAAGAGCACCTGACGACGTACCACCTCCATCCACCCGTCGTGCAGGAGAAGAAGGCGCCGGGGCTCGCGAAAACGCGATCGGGATCGGGAGCGTAACGAGACGGCGTCAGGCGGACCTGAAGGTCCGCCTCTACGTCTACGAACTGCCGTAGAGGCTTCAGCGTAAGGACCGTAGAGGCGCACCTTCAGGTGCGCCTATTCGTATAGAAGGTACGGTTGGCGCAGGCGGCGGAACTCCTCTTCGTCCTCGCGCCAGCTCGCCGCAATTTCGTCGACTGGTATCCCGCGCTCGATTTGTTGCCGCAGCGTTTCGGAACCCGCGAGGATGTCGATGGGCATCTTCTCCCGCTCGTACTCATATGGCGGTTTGCGCCACTCGAAGCGGGCGGGGTCGAAACGACGGAACATGTCTATCAGCGCCACGCCGGCCTTCACGGGTGTGAACGCCTCGCGATCGGTTACGTGAATCTGGCAGCCGCCGCACGGCTGCTTTGCGTGCTTCTGGAAGGTCGGTTCGAAGCCTGCGGGCCTGAAGTACACGCCGTCGAGGCCGAGCGCGTTCAGCTCGCCCGCAAACCGTTCCGCGTCGATCCACGGCGCGCCGACCAGTTCGAACGGACGCGTCGTCCCCCGGCCCTCGGAAAGCATCGTTCCCTCGAAGAGGACGGTGCCGGGATAGACGATGGCAGTATCCAAGGTCGGCATGTTGGGTGAAGGCATGACCCACGGCAAGCCGGTCGAATCCGCATACGCGGCGCGCGTCCATCCCTCCATCGGGATCACTTCGAGCGATGCGCCGATGCCAAACTCTTTGTTGAAGAGCTGTGCGAGTTCGCCGATCGTCATCCCGTGCCGCATCGGAATCGGAAAGAGTCCGACAAACGATTCCCAACCGCGCCGCAGACGGAGCCCTTCTACCGTATTGCCTCCGATTGGATTCGGGCGGTCGCAGACGATGACCGGAATGCCGTGACGGGCGGCGGCCCTCAAGCAGTTCGCCATCGTATAGATGTAGGTGTAAATGCGGGCTCCGATGTCCTGCAGGTCCACCAAAAGGACGTCGATCCCGCGCAGCATCTCCGCGGTCGGTTCGCGGGTCTCGCTGTAGAGCGAGTAGATGGGCACGCGCCGGCGGGGGTCGTCGCGGTGGGGCGTTTCCACCATGTTGTCCTGAACATCGGACCGAAACCCGTGCTGAGGGCCGAAAATGGCCGCCAATTCGATCCCTGGAGCCGCGTCCACGCGGTCGATCACGTGCCGGAAGCCGCGGTCGATCGAGGCGTGATTGCAGACGACTCCGACCCGGGCGCCCTTCAGGCGAGCCGTGGAGAGAAGAAGGTCCGATCCGAGACGAATTGTTGCGAGCATCCCCTAAAGAAGTAGCACGTTGCCGCCGATAGTCGCGGCATGCTTTACGGCCGACTGTTTCGGGTTCTTGCGGCAGCTCTGCTTGTCGCGATTGTCCTTCCGTCGACGGCAGCTGCCCAGGAGCCGCAGAGGGGGCGCCTGTACTGGCCCACCGTCGCCGCAAGTGGCGCCGCAACGGCTGACTGGATTACCACTTACCATGCGCTCAAGTTTTACAAGGTTCGCGAGCAGAATCCGCTGCTGAAGCCGCTCGACCATACTCCGATGCGAATGGTATCGGTCGGTGGATTGATTGACGTTGCAGGAATCAGTGCGTGGAACTTCACGGTGGGGCCGAAGCACGACAAGATTGCCGCCGCCGGCCTCTGGGCGATGACCGCATTTCGGGTCTACCTCGCCGTCCACAATCATCGCAACGAACACCGGGCTGAGCGTCGGTAAATCCCAAAACCCAAATCCCAAATCCCAAATCCCAAATCACAAGGAACTCCCAAGCGCTTAAAAAGCGTTGGGATTTGGACTTTGGGATTTGGGATTTGGGATGTCCTCCCACCCCCGTCGCTTCAGCGACTCCCGTAATGCTCTCGTCCTGGCCAGCGCCCGCGGCTCCATGTCGAATGGTTCCACCAGGATGACGCCGGCCGGCGATTCCAGGCGGAGCTCCATTCCGTTGACGCCTCGATAAACGACGCACCGCAGTTGCTGCTCGTTGAACGTCAGGTTCCACAGGGTCGAGATGTGTCCATCGGGCGCGAGAGTCACGGCGAGGGCTATTATCGCCTTCAATGTCCTGGCTCGGGGGATTCCTTCGTAATGTCGTCGCGCATCTACCTGGCGGCCGGCGTCTCCGCGCCGAGCTCGAACAGAGCCGCCGCCAGCGCGACGTTCTCTCCGAGCGTTTGAAGCGTTCTGAAAGCCAGCGCGACGTGCTGCGGCGGCGCCTGAATGCCCGGCGGCAGCGCGCCCGCGCGGTGCAGCCGGATGAAGCCGTCCTCGAGCACATCCTCCCGTTGCGGCACGCGGCCCTGCTCGCGGCGAATCACGATGGGCGGGAGGCGCGCGAATCTGCCTTTGCCGCACGCAGCCCCTCGTATCGTGATGCGCTTGCGGATGTCGACCGAACGCCGCCGCTCGCCGAGCGCGTCGTGGTTGCCGGTCTCACGTGGTGGATGCCAGTCGAAGCTGACGACACCGAAGGGATTAAACATCGCCTCGGCGTACGGCGTCGTCTGCCGCTCGCCGAGATTCTCGAGACACGCGAGCTGGCCGTCGGGCGCGCCATGATCGACATTGGCGCGAATGTCGGGACGACGTCTATTCCGCGCGCCCTGCTTGGCGACTTCAACTGCGTATACGCGATCGAGCCGAGTCCGCCCAACTACGCCTGTCTCGTCCGGAACATCATCAGCAACGGCATCCGAGGGCTGGTCCTTCCAGATCGAGTCGCGATGGGTGACACCAATGGTGAGATGACGATGCACGTGCGTAGAAGTGGCACGCATCACCTCGTCACGCGTGCGGAGCACGTCAGTGAGGGTGAACGGATGGTTGTCCCCTGCCTGACGCTGGACACATGGGTGAATCGAATTGGAATCGATCTCTCGGACGTCGGCTTCATCAAGTCCGACACGCAGGGATGGGATGCGCGGGTGCTGGCCGGCGCCGAGCGGGTGCTCGCGCATCGGCACATTGCATGGCAAATTGAATTCAGCCCGGCGATGCTGGAGCGTTCAGGCAAGTCGATCGCCGACGTGTTCAGCCTGCTCGAACGTCACTTCACGCACTTCATTGATCTGCGCCGCGAAGAGGGTGCACGTGTACGTGGCACCCAGGAGCTGCGAGCGTCGCTCGACGATATCGGATCGGCCCGTCGGCGATACACGAACCTTCTTCTCTATAACGCTTCGAGGTAAGCGGCTATTGTGCGGCGTTGGACGCGGAAGACGCGGAGAGCGTCAGACGAGTCTCTCCTGCGGGGCGCCAGCGCTTCCAGTCGATTCGCGCGCGTCGCTGCTCCGCCTCGATGCGGCTCAAATCGGTCGTGCCGAAGCAGCGCTGCACCGCGTCGCGCGCCGGTGAATCGCCGGATCCATTTCGGGCGGAGGCGACGGCGCGGGCGGCGCCTTCGCTGACATTGCATTGCCGCCCATCCGATGACGTCAGCCAATACGACGTGGTGGATTGCGATTCGTACGCCTCCGGACTGTCGTAGGTATTTGAGTACATCCCGTACGTTGACAACGCCGGTCCTGCTTCCAAACTCAGTCCAGACACGAGCAGTTGCTGAGCGATGAATACGATGACAATCAACGGTTGCAGCCGTACGCGCGGAAGGTCTGGAGCGGAGGCATGGGCGGGTTGGACAGGCATCGCGTGCCGCACCAGCCAATGCCATGGCAGAAACGACACCAACAACAGCCACCACGCTGGCCAGAAGAGCCCCTGAAACAGCGCAAAGCCGCCGAGAAGAGCGACGCCAGCGATGCCCGCGATGGCGCGGTAGACGTACCTGCGCGCGAAGGCTCCGAAGACAATCAGTGCTTCGACGAGAACGGCGAGGAAAGACAACGCGATCGCAAGTTTCGGATAGAGACCGACCTGCAGTCCCCAGTCGAGCGGCGCCGACGCGGCATCGCTGAGGAAGTGGTACTTGACCGTTCCGTTGAGGATCCACGCGATGCCGCTCTCGCGAAGCTTTGCCACTGCCGCGGCCGCAAAGATGACGCCTAACACGACGCCCGGCATCCAGATCGTGTAGCCGTATTCCTTCGGACTGGTGGCTTTGACGGGCGCCTTGGGGTTTCGTTGCCTCCACCACGCATCAACGCTCCAGGCGTCGCCCCATCGCGACGGAATGAGGCAGAGCAGCGCGACGAGCAATGCGCTGACCATGTGATAGCCGAGGCGAGTCGTCATGAGCGTTGCCCACGCAAACGCACCGGACGTGAGCATCAGGTACGAAAAACGGCTTGCCGCCCCGGCGATGAAGAGCACGCTCCACACGAGCAGCCAGGGCAGGACCCATTGCGTCAAGAACGGTGCGCGGGCAAACGGCGCAACGAGCCACTGATGAAGAGGCGTGAGCGTATTCGTGCTCTGAAGCACCGACGCCGGTCCGACGCGCTGTTGGAGGAAGAGCGCAAGCAACGCGACGCCGAAGACGATTCGAAGCACCGCCACCTGCTCAGCGGATCCCGCAGGGATGCGGCCCGCGATCGAGCGCAGCAGCGACGCCACAGCATCGCCGGGATGGATGAACAGGTTGCGCAGCGGAATGCGCGTCGCCAGTCTCGGCGGCAGAACCCGCTCGCTGGCGGCGAGCAGGAATGCGATCGCTGCGATGAGGCCGAAGGCGACGGTGGTCGCCTCGAGGAGAGGTCCCCACTTCTCACCGCGGTCCTGGTACTTGCTGCGCGGCGCGAAGCGCCAGATACGGTACGCGGTGCGATGAATATAGTGCGTGTCCTCGACGTAACCGTCCAGCACCATCGCGCGAATATTGTCCCGAGAGAGGTCGGTCAGGTCGTAGCTGAACGTCCGTCCTTCGGTGCGCTGCCCGTACGTCAGATGGTATTGCTGCTCGAGTCGATGCTGGACGTCAGGCGTCGTTGCGGTGGACCACCGCACATTGATGTGCGCCGGTCGATCGCCGAATGCCGCGCGCAACGCCGAATAGGTCGTAACAGCGCCGAGGGTGAACGCGACGCCGATCAGCAGCAGCCAAACCGAGGTGCGGCGCGTGGCGTCGACAGCGGACTCCGCAACAGACATCTGAATGTCTTCGTCCTGAAGGCCAATTGTGCAGGTGGACGCAGTGTAACATGCAGCTTTATGGCCTCTCCGACGAGCCTCAACGCCGACTACGTTCGCGTTCAAATCGGTCGCTCACAGACGCGTTCCATGACCATCTCGACGCGCGGCATCGTTGCCGCCGAGAGCACGCTTGCCGCGCAGGCCGGCGCGGTCGTCCTGGCGCGTGGCGGCCACGCGGTTGACGCGGCCATTGCCGCCAATGCCGTGATGGGCGTTGTTGCGCCGATGATGAACGGCATTGGCGGCGATCTCTTCGCCATCGTTCAGGACGGACGCACCGGGACTCTGCACGGCCTGAACGCCAGCGGATGGTCGCCCGCCGCGTTGACGATTGAGTTCCTCACGGCGCGAGGCAACACGTCGATGCCGCAGCACGGTATTCACCCCGTCACGGTACCTGGAGCGGTGTCGGGCTGGATGGCCCTCCATGAAAAGTTCGGACGTGTGCCGCTCGATGCGGTTCTCTCGGCGGCGATCGCGCATGCGGAGGACGGCTTTCCAGTGTCCGAGATCACCGCGCTCGAATGGGCCGGAGCCACGCCGTTGTTGCGGACGAATACGAATGCCATCCGCACGTATTTGCCTGACGGTGAAGCGCCCACCGCCGGCGAGCGGTTTCGGAATCCGCATCTGGCGCGGACGCTCGAAGCCATTGCGCGCACCGCCGGCGAGGCCTTCTATCGTGGCGAGGTGGCGCAGCGCATTCTCCGCTGCAGCGCCGAGCAGGGAGGGGTCCACACGGCAGCCGATCTTGCGGAGTACCAGCCGGAATGGGTGACACCGCTGACGACCAATTACCGCGGCTGGGACGTCTACGAGATCCCTCCCAACAGCCAGGGAATTGCCGCACTGGTGATGCTGAACATTCTGGAGAGCTTTCCACTTGCCGAGTACGGTCGTGCGACGGCCGATTCGCTGCACGTCATGATTGAGGCGAAGAAGCTTGCCTACGCCGACATGCAGCGGCACATCGGCGATCCCCGCTTTTCACAGATTCCTGTCGAGGCGCTGCTGTCGAAAGAGTACGCGCGCGAGCGCGCGCGTCTGATCGATCCTCGACGTGCACAAGTGAGTGTCGATGCCGGTCGACTGCCGGCGCACGCCAGCGATACGACGTATCTGTGCGCCGTCGACAGCGAGGGGAACATCGCATCCCTCATTCAGAGCAACTTTGCGACGTTCGGATCCGCGGTCGTGCCTGAAGGCGCCGGATTCGTGCTGCAGAACCGCGGTGGTCTATTCAACTTCGACCGCGCTCATCCGAACGCACTTGCCCCGAGAAAACGTCCGCTGCAGACCGTGATCCCAGCGTTCATGAAACGGGATCATCTCAGCATCGGTTTTGGCGTAATGGGCGGCTGGAACCAGCCGCAGGCGCACGTACAGGTCATCTCCAACATCGTGGACCATGGCCTGAACATCCAGCAGGCGCTCGAGGCCCCGCGCTTCGTGAAGCTGACGTTCCCCGGAACGGACGTGATGATGGAATCGCGATTCCCGTCAGCCGTTCGAGACGATCTGGAGCGGCGAGGTCATCAGATCGATCTGCAGGGCGAGTTCTCCAACATGATGGGCGGCGGACAAGCGGTCATGCGCGACGCGCGCGCAAACGTGAACTACGGTGGATCCGATCCGCGTAAGGATGGTGCGGCGATTCCGGAGCCCCTGCTTGGTTAGTGGCTGGTGGTTGGTGGTTCGTGGCTGGTGAGATGAAACGCTCTCGCTGGACTCAGCTGCTGCTCGGTCTCGTCTGCATGATCGTGATTTCGAGTCCGCAGTATGTCTGGACCTTGTTTACGCAGCCGCTGATGACAGCGCTCCAGGTGACACTGCCTCAGATTCAGATCACCTTCTCGATCCTGATCGTCATCCAGACCTTCCTTGCACCTGGTCAGGGGCTCCTCGTGGACCGCTTTGGCCCCCGCGTGCTCCTCTCTGTCGGCGGCGCCCTGACAGGACTGAGCTGGATGCTCGCCGCGCGGGCGACGACGCTCACCGGTCTCTATCTCACCTACGGTCTCGTCGGCGGCATTGGCACCGGCATCGTCTACGTGGGCGTGATCGGCCACATGGTGCAGTGGTTTCCCGATCGCCGCGGCTTTGCCACTGGCGTCGTCGCAGCGGGCTACGGCATGGGCGCCTTGCTGACGACGTTTCCCATTGCGGAGTTGCTCAAGGACGCTGGCTATCAGCAGGCGCTCGTTCGATACGGTTTGATCTTTGTCGCCGTGGGAATCATTGCCGCCCAGGGGTTGCGGTCGGCAAATCCCAAATCCCAAGTCCCAAATCCCAAATCCCAAACCGGATCCCGGATCCCGGATCCCGGATCCCGGATGCCAGATCCCGGATCCCGGCAGTTCCGTCCGACCGAAATGTTGCGGACGCCAATCTTCTGGCTGATGTTCGTGATGATGACCATGATGTCGACGGCGGGGCTGATGGTGACATCGCAGATGGCCGCTTTCACGCGCGACTTCGGGATGGCGGATGCGGTCGTCTTCGGGCTACCGCTGCTGCCGCTGGCGCTGTCGGTCGATCGGGTGATGAACGGCCTGACGCGTCCGTTCTTCGGCTGGTTGTCGGATCAAATCGGGCGCGA
>Ga0134127_10002238_pt1 | contig 14070 bp, 9 predicted proteins | sample KB31753_FD_96459 | JGI IMG/M metagenome (GOLD analysis project Ga0134127, IMG submission 96459) | Terrestrial soil microbial communities with excess Nitrogen fertilizer from Kellogg Biological Station, Michigan, USA - KB3-175-3 | ecosystem: Environmental > Terrestrial > Soil > Unclassified ...
AAAAATCGCTCGGACCCTGGCGCGCGCGGGTGTCACCAGGTTTCTGCCCACCACAGTCACAGCATCGCTGGATTCCACTCTGTCTGCGCTTGAACGCATGGCGAGCTTCATTGCGACAGAACCTGTGCCCGATGCCGCGCAGGCCGTCGGCATCCACATTGAGGGGCCGTTCCTCTCGCATGCAAAGCGCGGGATGCACCCGGCTGAACACCTGCTCGCGCCATCTCCGGAATTGCTGGATCGCTTCTGGCAGGCAGCCGGTGGACAGATCCGGCTAATGACAATCGCGCCTGAACTGCCCGGAGCACTGGAGACCCTTGCACATGCAACCGCCTTAGGCATTCGCTGTTCGATGGGGCATTCCATGGCGACCCGGACAGAAGCCCTTGCGGGCATTCGTGCAGGCGCGGTCACCGCAACTCACACGTTCAATGCCATGCGACCTCTCGACCACCGCGAACCTGGGAATTCCAGATACTCGCGCGGCTGATCGAAGCTTAGTCCGTCGACAAACTCTTCGCATTGAGCGCAATTTGCCACGCCCAAGTGTTGCATTATCCTGCCCCAGCAGCAGCCATGACGAAGGTGTTGGGTAATGGTGCACAAATGGTACAAGCGGGCACACAATTGTGATGTGCGCGACTTTCTTGCTGGGTCCCGATTGGCCCCAAACTTGCGCCGTGTCGTTGGAGAAATTTCATCGACGCAAGAGGCGGACTTTATAATTCCCAGCGATAACCGGGAGTCCATTTCATGAAGCGTTTGTTGTGGTTGATGTTGATTTGTGCGGTGGTTGCGCAGGGACAGAAGCAGAATGCGCCTTGCGCAACTCCGGGCGAGAACAACCCGTTCCTCGGACTGCAGACGATTCGGCTGTGGTCGGGTCCCGCTCCGCAGGCAAAGGGAGATGCGTGTCAGGATGTTCCAACGCTCACGATCTTCGATCCTCAACCAGGACACGAGAATGGCTCGGCGGTTGTCATTTTTCCAGGAGGAGCCTACGCGCACCTGGCGACGAATCTGGAAGGACGCCAGATAGCAAACTGGTTTAACTCGCGGGGGTTTCGCGCGTTTGTATTGCGATATCGCTTGAGTTCGGACGGCTACATTCTTCCCGTTCCGCTGCTTGATGCTCGACGCGCCATTCAGATGGTTCGGGCCAAAGCGCGAGATTACCGCATTGACCCGAACCGGATTGCGCTGATCGGATTTTCAGCAGGCGGACATCTGGCTGCGCTGGCTGCGACGCAGCCTGTCGAAGGCAGTGCCGATGCTGCTGATCCAGTCGAGCGGGTATCGAGCCGACCGGATTTTCTGATTCTCGGATATCCGTGGATTGGAGCGATTTCGAGCGATACCTCACACCTTAGCTACTGCAAACTCTTCGATGTGATGGATCGGTGCGAAGAGCTGCGCAAAGCGTATTCTCCGGATCTGTTTGTGACGGCGAAGACGCCTCCGACCTTCTGGTTTCATACGGAAAACGACCAGACGGTTCCCATCGAACAGGGATTGCGATTTTATGAGGCTGAAGTGAAAGCAGGTGTTCCGGCCGAGGCACACGTGTTTGAGAACGGACCCCACGGAACCGGGCTGGGCAAAGGAGATGCGGCTCTCGATCAGTGGCCAGTGCTGCTGGAGACGTGGCTGCGGGCGCACGGACTGCTGACGGTTGAGAGTCCAAAGCCGTGATGCGGGGCTCGGCGCCCCGGCGCGCAGGTATCAAGAAGCCAATGTCGCCGAAGTGGCGGTCCGACAGGCCGAGTTCGCGATCACGCGGCAATCCCGGGGCTGAAGCCCGCGTGTTTTGATTGAACGCTGTTTTCCTGCTCTCTCTGTTTTGGGCTATAGCCACGCACGCTTTGGTTTTCGTTTTGGCCCGGTTGAAGCCGTGCTGTTGTTACAAGGTGCCGCGACAAACGTTTCCGGGGCGTATGGGCCGGTTGAAGGCGTGCTCTTTTTACAAGACGCCGCAGATCGAGTTTCTTCTGTGTTCCCAAGACTGGACGACGTTGAGGGTGGATGGATGCAGCGGCGGCCTTGAGCGATTATTTGCGCGCTGCGAAATAGCCAGAGCGCACCTCGAGTTTATCAACTCGATCGGGTAGTTGAAGTTCGATCGAATGAAATGAGCCATCGTGCTTGAGGCTCGCCGGCGTATAGATAAGCCTGTACTGATTCCGCATCTCCGATTCGATCGTTTTCAAGTCGTTCCCGATTGCATCGGGGCTCTCATCAGCTGGAAACACCTGTCCTCCGGTGTTTGCTGCGAGGTCGGCCAGAGTTTTAGGACCTGTGGAGCTTTTTGCGTCGCTCGATGGAATTCGGAATGCATAGACCACTGTGTTGCTGGATTGGCAAGCGCGAAGAGCCTCTTCCATCGACGTCATACTGGCGTTATCTTCGCCATCGGAGAATAGGAGAATGCTATTTCCAGTCGACGTCGGGTCGGCGTTCTTGAATCCATAGGCACAGGTGCGAAAGATCGTATTTAAGATGGCAGTTCCCTTGACCGGACTCATCGCTCCGAGTCGGACATTCTGGATCTGTTCAAATAATGCAGATGGATCCGCTGTCCACCGCGCAGCCGTATTGGAAGCGTACGCAAAATCGATCACAGTACCTTGATCGGATCTCTGACGCAAAATGCCTTCAGCAAAGCGCTCCGCGATGTGTTTGCTCTCCTGCACGAAATGCTGCATCGAATCGCTGGTATCTACCAAAATTGCCGCCCTGATGGGTCGGTCGACAATGGAATCGAAAGCGATGATTCTGCGCGGAGGAGAGCTGTTATCCCGAAGGCGGACTTCATTCAACTTGAGGTCCTTGACAGGAAGACCATGATGGTCGACTGCGTGAAACGTCAACACTACCTCGTCAACAGGCAGTTGCAATCTGTACTGCGCTTCAGCTTGATCAGCTTTGACACCGTTCTGTGCCGATGTGTTCCACACGCCCAGCAAGAAGGCGAAACCGACAATGGACCGAGTCAGTGCGAACAACAACATGCCAGCTGAGAATAGCAGGAGACAGCAGGAAGTACGTCGCGTGGTTAACCGTGCGGGAGTATCACCGGGCGGGTGGCCCGGCTGCCAACGGGAATTCACTTTCTCACGATATTTGGGTGCCCCGGGTGCCTCGCATTTGGGCACCCGGGAGGCCACGCACTTCGCCCGCAGTCTCGACATGGGTTGCCATTCAATTCAGGCCAACCGGCGATGCCACGAGGCCTGATCCGCTTCGAACATACGGGGAATTTCCACTTCCTCACCTTTTATGACTTTCTTGTACACAACGAAAAGAAGCGCGTAGAGAAACTGCGCTACATGCACCGTAACCCGGTTGTACGCGGCCTGGTCCAGAACCTGAAGACTGGGCATGGTCTAGTTTCCGGCAACTCGGAAGTTACTTCTTTGACGAGGCTGGATTCTGGAGGGCGAATGGCCATTGTGCCAGTCGTTTTGCGCGGACGATGTAGATGAGAGTTCCGCTGATGGCGATGCCCACGGCTACGGCGAGGCCGCCGAGGGCTTCGCTGCGGTTGACGAGGATGAATGTGAATCCAGCCATTGCGAAGAGGGGCGGCAAGGGGTAGAGCGGAATGCGGAAGGGACGCGGCAGGTCCGGTTGCTTCACGCGCAGAATCATGACGCCAATGTGCTGCAAGAAGAACTGCAGCAGGATGCGGGTGATGACCAGCATGGTGATGACCTGCTGAAGGCTGAAGAAGCAGAAGACCGAAGCGACCAGACCGAGGGCTACGAGGGAGCGGTGGGGGATTCCGTGGCGCGGATGAACGGCAGCGAGAAAGCGGAAATAGTTGCCGCTTTGCGCGGCGGCAAAGGGAACGCGCGAGTAGCCGAGCAGCAACGAAAAGACCGAGGCGAATGCCGTCCACATGACGAGAGCGGCGACGGTGTAGCCAGCCCATTGGCCAAAAGCTGAGCGGGCAATTTCAGCAACCAGCTGCAAGCGGAGAATTGCGCTTTCTTTTACGTGGACGGCGGCGGCGTGCATCGATGGCAGCGCGGAGAGGTTCATGACGACGTAGAGCGTCGCGACAAACAGAACCGAGAGCAGGATTGCGCGGGGAATGGTTTTCTCGGGTTGGCGGACCTCGCTGCCGAGGAAGGTGATGTTGTAGTAGCCCCAGTAGTCGTAGGTAGCGATGAGGGTGGCCTGCGCGAGTCCACCGATGGCGGCGGCTGCGGACTGCGCGGGCGACGGCGGCATATGCCACCCTCCGGCCGCAGAAGCGTGCGCGAATCCGGAGACGATGACGCCCGCCATGGCAGCCATGACACCGACAAACAAGACCCATGCGGTTCCGGTGACGACGCTGAGGCGACGATAAAGAAGCATAGTGACGAGAAGACAGGCAGCGGCAGCGGCGAAGTTGGCGTAGTGGAGAGCGGGCAATGCTGCGATGGGCGCGCCGTTGATGCCGGGCCAGAACCAGGCGAGGAAGCTGGAGAGTCCGATGCAGCCGGAGGCGATGGAGAGCGGGGCGGAGAAACTGAGTTGCCAGACGTAGAGGAAGCTGAGCCAGTTGCCGGCGCGATTGGGGCCGTAGATTTCGCGGAGAAAGGCGTACGATCCGCCGGCTCGCGGAAGGGCCGCTCCGAGTTCAGCCCAGACGAGGCCGTCGGCGACGGCGATGACGGCGCCGAGGATCCATGCCCAGACGGAGAGGCGGTATCCGGCTGCGGCAATGATGAGGGGAAGGGTGATGAACGGGCCCACGCCGATCATCTCGAGCATGTTGAAGAGCACGGCAGAGCGCAGGCCGATGCGGCGCTGGAGGTGTCCGGATTGCGCGTGGGCTGGATCGCTGGAGGTGGACACGAGAGGGGTCGAATGAACCGCGGTGCTGCACGGATTGTACACTGACGACAACCATGTTTTTTAGCCAGGGAGTCACTCGCACATTCTTCGAATTGACGATTTCAGCGTTCGTTTCAGCGGCTCTGGCCGCCGGCTTTGTGGCGCCGGCTGGAGCCCAGCAGGCTGCGACAGCCATGCAACTGCCGGCATCGGCGCCGCAATTAGTTGCGCTTCCATTGCCGCAGGATCGCGGGGAGGCAAAGCTTGAGCAGACTCTAAAGCAGCTTGGCACGACAGCCAGCATCATGACCATCGTTGCCCATCCAGATGATGAAGATGGAGCGATGCTGACGTACATGACACGTGGAATGGGCGCTCGCGCGATGTCGTTTACGCTGACGCGGGGAGAAGGCGGGCAGAATGCGATGTCGGCGGACACCTACGACGCGCTGGGGCTTATCCGCACCAACGAGCTGATGAAGGCCGATGAGTACTACGGCGCGAAGCAGGTGTGGGGGACGGAAGTCGACTATGGCTTCTCGAAGACGCAGGAGGAGGCGTTTCAGAAGTGGGGACACGATCGCGTTTTGTACGACGCGGTGCTGGCAGTGAGGCGGGAGCGGCCGCAGGTAATTGTGTCGACGTTTGTGGGTGGGATTACGGACGGGCACGGGCAACACCAGGTGTCGGGCGAGATTGCGCAGGAAGTTTTCAAGGCTGCGGGGGATCCGAAGGTATTTCCCGATCAGCTGAAGCCGGTGTCGCAGGGCGGGCTGGGACTGCAACCATGGCAGCCGCTGGCGGTGTATTCGCGAACGCCGTTTGCTCCGGTGACGAGCAAGGGGATGTTTGACTACGCCACGGGCAAGTGGTCTCCAGCGCGGTTTCGAAATTACGTCACGGGCGAGTGGTCGACGACGGTTCCTTCGACGGATGCACAAGTTCCGGTGGGTACGCTGGATTTGACGCTGGGGCAGACGTACGCGCAGATTGCGCACGAGGGATGGGGCGAGCAGAAGTCGCAGTATGGGGGTGCAAATCCGTTGCTGAGAGGACCGGCGACGGGGAGCTATCACCTTTGGGCTGTCGCTGCGAGCGCACGGGCTTCGGGTGGGACGAAGAACGATGGTTTGTTCGCGAATTCGAAGGTGAAAATCGACACGTCGGTTGCGGGTCTTGCGGGGCTGGTGAAGGCTCCGGCGCCGGAGTGGCTGGCGAGCGAGTTGAAGACGATCGCGGACGAGATTGGTCAGGTTGAGTCGGCGTGCCCGTGCAAGTCGGGAGTCAGCCTGGCGCGGCAACTTGCGCCGATTTATGGCAAGACGCTTGCGTTGCGAGAGAAGGTTGCCGGAAGCGAGTTCGACGCGGAGGGCAAGGCGGGGCTTCTGTTTGAGCTGGATGCGAAGATCGGGGAGTTTCAGTCGGCGCTGGCCGATGCGCTGGGGCTCGATATGATCGCGTTCCGCAGCAACGAAGGGCATGCGCAGGGATCGGGGTTCCGCGGGGCGTCTCCGGATGAGAGCTCGACGAGCGTTTCTCCGGGACAGCAGATGTTTGTGCAGGTTCATGCGTCGCAAGCGACGAGCGAGACAAAGCTCGAGAAAGTGTGGCTCGAGAGCCGGACAGGAGACGCGTGGAAGAGCAGCGTTGGCAATGGCGCGGTGAATTCGACGGCTCCGGTTTCGGATCCGGTGTTCACAGTGCAGGTTCCGGAGAATGCGCAGCCGACTGCGCCGTACTTCACGCGGCCGGACATAGAGCAGCCATACTACGACGTTTCGAATGCGCAGTGGCGAGGGCGGTCGTTTGCGCCGTATCCGCTGGACGCGTGGGCGGAGTTCTCGTTTGATGGGCTGCCGATCCGGATTGGCAAAGTGGTTCAGACGCTGCAGCGGATCACAGGGCCCGGTGGTTTTTATGAGCCGCTGGTGGTTACGCCGGCGATTGGGGTGAGTGTCGATCCGACGGCGCGGGTGCTTCCGCTGAATGGAAGTGCGTTGCCGGTGCGCGTGACTGTGCATACGCAGGGAACTGCAGAAGGAACCGTGTCATTGAAGCTGCCGGAGGGATGGCGCAGCGATCCGGAGCAGGCGCAGTTTCATCGCAAGGCGGGCGGCGATACGGATCCGATTATGTTTTCGGTTACGCCTGGCGCTGCACACACCGGGGCGTATGCGATTAAGGCAGTGGCGCAGTCCAGCGGACGGAGCTACGAGTCGGGATGGCACAGCGTGGGGTATCCGGGGCTGCGGCCGTACAACCAATATCAGCCGGCGGAATTGAAGACGCGCAAGGTGGATGTGAGACTGGCGCCGGGGCTGCGTGTGGGATACGTGATGGGGCCGGGCGACCTGGTTCCGCAGGCGATGGAGGGAATGGGCATCAGGCCGCATCTTCTGTCGAATGCGGAGCTGGTATCAGGGGATCTGAGCGCGTACAACGTGATCGTGGTGGGAATCCGGGCTTATTCGGTTCGGCCGGAGTTGACGAAGGCGCAGCCACGACTGGATATGTTTGTTCGCAACGGCGGAACGATGATTGTGCAATACCAGAGCAACGACTTCCCTGCCCCGCTGCCGCTGTCGATGAATGGGCGGATGCCGGAGCGCGTGGTGGATGAAGGTTCGGCGGTGAAGCTGCTCGATCCATCGAATCCTGTACTGGACTCTCCAAACAAGATAACTCCGGCAGATTTCAATGGCTGGGTGGAGGAACGCGGTCACGGATTTCTGGATTCGTGGGACGCGGGATATACAGCACTGACGGAGACGGCCGATCCGGGACAGGATCCGCAGCGCGGCGGCCTGGTGGTTACGCGACAAGGTAAGGGAACGTATATCTATGTTGCGTATGCCCTGTATCGCCAATTGCCGGAACTGGTGCCGGGCGCTTACCGGATCCTGGCGAATCTGCTGAGCGCGGGAAGTGATGGCGCGGCTCAACGCTAAAGCTCTTAGTCGATTCGCAATGCTTGATTCGGATCGACAGAGGCAGCACGACGTGCCGGGACAATAGCTGCAATTATCGCGAACAACGCCAGGGTGATCGTGGCACCGCCCAAGACCAGCGGATCAAAGCGGCTCACCTCATAGAGTTGATGCTGCAGCAGACGGCCGCAAAAGATGGCGATGGGGATTCCCACGCAGAGCCCCAGGCCGGCTTGCGCCATTGCGCTCTTCAGCACCATTCCAATCACATATGCGCGATCGGCACCCAGAGCCATTCGGACGCCGATTTCGCCAGTGCGTCGAGCGACGTTATAGGAGGTGACGCCATAGAGCCCAATGGAAGCCAGGAGCAGAGCGAGCACTCCGAAGAGAGTTGTGAGCCGTGCGATCAGTCGCTCCTGGTTGAATTGAAGTGCGACCTGGTCGGTGTACGTGTCGACATGGATGAGAGCGAGCTTTGGATCGATATCGGCGAGCACCCTGCGCAGCGTGTCTTGATACGCGGCGGGCACGCCGTTGACTCTCATTTCGATTAGCTGGGCATAGAGGGTTCCCGACTCGAGGCGGCTATAGCCTGAGGGGCCGTATGTTGTCGTCTGCGAAAACGGTAGAAAGAACATGGGATTCTGCGGGGATGCAGGGTTGCGGTACTTCGCATCTTTGGCTACGCCGACGATTTCAAAATCAGAACTGTGGCCCTGGAGGCTCAGTCCGAAGTGCTGCCCGATGGGATCGGCATCGCCAAAGAAGCGGTGCGCGAAGGCTTCATCGACGACGGACACATGCGGCGACGTCTGGGTATCGCTGTCGTTGAAGGCGCGTCCTCTTACCATCGGAGTTCCAATGGTCTGGAAGTAGTGAGGCGTCACGCGCGCAAAGATGGTATCTACGTCTCCGATCCACTTATCGTTGTGGCCGGCGAGCGAGATGTTCAGATTTATGCAACAGAACTTCTGTGGGGCATTGAGCGAGAGGCTTGCGCTCGCGACGCCGGGGACCTGCTCGAGCCGATTCTGAATCCGCTGATACAGGTCGGATAATCGGTCGAGTGTGTAGCCGGATGCCTTGAAGTTGATGGAGGCGACGATCTGTCCCTGTGGACGGAAGCCGAGATCGGCTTTTTCGAGGTTGGTCAGGCTCTCGCTTACCAATCCAGCAACTACGAGCAACACCAGGGAGACCGCCGCCTGGATCACCACGAGTACCTTCTGCGATCGCGAGTTGTGGCTTCCTCGTGTCCTGCTCGCGCTCTGTAATCCGTGCGCAGGATCAGCTTGAGTTGAGAGCCATGCCGGAACGAGAGAAAAAGCCGCGCATGTGAGAAGCGAAAGTAGGAATGTGAACGCCAGCACAGCCATCGAGGGCGTCGCGCTTACCGGAATCAGCGTCGCACCTCGAAACACAATCATCAGCACGCCCTTGGCAACGCCGAAAGCTACTCCGACTCCAAGTGCACCGCCCATCAGCGACAACACCAGGCTTTCGATAAAGGTGGCGCGGATCAATCTCGTTCGTGAGGCTCCAAGGCTGAGACAGAGCGCTGTCTGATGCCGGCGCGTAGCTCCCCTTACGAGGAGGAGATTCGCCAGGTTCGCGCAGGCGATGAGAAGAACGAGCACCGCAGCGGACGACAACAGGAGAAGTCCCCGCGTGGAGTTGCTGCGGAACGGAGATACACCGTTTCCGGCATGAGTCAGTTGAATGTGCTGCTGGTTGAGTTGGGCAAGATCATCCCGGCCAAGTTCCCGCTCTGAACGGAGCCACTGCTGCAACTCACTGGTGAGCTTGTTTTGCACCGCAACTGGATTCTGCCCGGCACTTAGCCGACCAATGACATACAGCCAGGCATCTCCGGAGGAATAGAGGAGCGATTTCCTGCCGTTGCCTTCGAATGCGGGCTGCTGACTTAAAGGGAGCCACAACTCCGGCGGGTTCTGCGCGAGGCGCGCCCCAAAGAACGTCGGAGGAGCAATGCCGACGATGGTTACCGGCAGTTCATTGATCAGCAGCTTGGATCCAACGATCGACGGATCGGCACCATATTGGTTCTGCCAGGCACGATAGCCCATGACCGCAACCGCCGACGCACTCTCTCGATCATCAAAGGTGGAGATGAGCCTTCCCCGGTAGGCATTCATGCCCAGGGTGGCGAAGTAGTTTCCTGAAACATACTCGCCATTTATGGTCTGCGCGGCCTGGGGTGATTCCGGTCGTCGCGTGTTGAATGTGGGAGTGCTGCCTGAGAAGGCCGCGAGTTGCCGGAATGAGGTGTCTGTATCTCGCAGGTGCTTGTAGAACGGATAATCGAAGGTTCCCCATGAGCCTTGAAGACCACCCCATTCACAGCAATAGAATTCACCCTCTCCGACTCGATAGAGCTGCTCGGCGTGGGCGATGGGCAACTGCTTGAGAACGAGGCCGTAAACGAGCGTGAAGACCGCTGTGTTTGCGCCGATGCCAAGTGCCAGGGTGAGCATGGCGACAGCCGTGAATCCGGGAGTGCGAAAGAGCTGCCTGATTCCATAGCGAATGTCCCACATGGCTGATTCGATCCAGTTCTCCCATCCAACCACGCTCACCTTGCTCTTGACGCTCTCGATGCTGCCCATCTCAGAACGCGCGCGCTGCCATGCGTCGGCTTCTGCCATGCCTCGACGGATATTTTCGCGGGCAGCAGCTTCAACGTAGACGTGCAGCTCTTCGTCCAGTTCGGCTCTCTTTCGCCGCTTTGAAATCAGTACGCCGAAACCTGCAATCAGCCGATTGAACCAGAGCATCATCGCCTCCTCAGGCCTCGAGTATTCGTGCAACCGCTCCTACCTGGCGGCCCCAGGCGCGAATCTCTTCTTTGAGCGCCTTTCGGCCTAGATCCGTGAGCATGTAGTAGCGCCCGCGCCTGTTGTTCTCCGTCGATCGCCACTCGCCCTTGATGCGCCCCTCGCGTTCGAGGCGGTTCAGGGCAGGAAATAGCGACCCGGGAATTACGTGGAAAATTCCGTCGCTCATTTGTTCGATGCGAACGGATATTCCGAATCCGTGCATCGGCTGAAGCGCGAGTGTTTTGAGAATCAGCATTTCGAGGGTTCCTTGAACCAGATCGCCTTTGGACGGCATTACGTGCGCCTCATATCGATAATCGAGATGAATACTATGCTCTCCAGTCGATTGTCAATAGGAAGAGTGACGAATGACCACGGGCCTTGAGCGGATGATTTGGGCTATGGCGCGAACCAAATCGAGTTCGAATGGGATGCGTCGAGATTCTGAGTGCGTTTCCGGCATGAGGTGGGGACGTGAATGTGTTGTGAATTCACACTGCTTTAACACGGGCCGACTTGACGCTTTGCCGGCTGTTAAAAATACGTGAATTCGTCAAATGTTCATCTACTTCTGCGAGTGTGAATTCAGAAGCGAGCATGAGAAGGATCTCTGGATCTGCATTGCCCTGCACTTCAAAGAGCTGGACTCGATGCTTCCCTCTTGCACCCGAACTAATGGCTTTATGTTGATTTGCCGTTGAACTAATCGATGGCGCGAGTTCTGGGAATGCGCCCGTACGATTCAACCAGTTATCTGAGAGGAAAATACGCCCAATGAAATTCCAGATGAAAGTGGTTGCCGCCGCGGTATTGGCAGCCAGTCTCGTTGGTACGCAAGCCTACGCCGGTGATCCTCCCGCGCCTGCGAAGAAACCCGCTGCAGCCAGGAAGCCTCCGAAGCCCACGGTTGAAGAGCAGATCAATGCGCTTCGGCAGGAGATGCAGATGCAGATCGATGGATTGAAATCAGATCTGGCGGCGAAGGACGCGCAAGTAAAACAGGCGCAGCAGGCAGCAGCGGATGCGCAGGCCGCAGCGCAGAAAGCACAGACGGACGCCACGGCTCAACAGCAGGCAGTTACGGAGAATGCGTCGGCGGTTTCCACACTGCAGAGCACGGTGAAGGATATCAAGGACACTAGCCTTTCCCTGGCGACAAACATTTCGGATGAGACGACGAGCCTGAAGAAGCAGATTGCGAATCCTGAGGCCCTTCATTACAAGGGAATCACCATTTCTCCGGCTGGAAGCTTTCTAGCGGCGGAAACGGTGTGGCGGCAGGGCGCAATTGGCGGCGATATCAATACCCAGTTCACGGGAGTTCCGTTGAACTATGCCGATGCGCACAACATGAGCGAGTTCTACGGTTCGGGCCGGCAGTCGCGTCTGGCCATCAAGGCCATTGGCAAACTCGATAATGTAACCCTAACGGGCTACTACGAGATGGACTGGCTGAGCGCCGGCGTTACCTCGAACAACAATCAGTCGAACAGCTACACGGTACGTCAACGGCAGCTGTGGGCGGATGCGAAGCTTCGAGACGGCTGGGATTTTTCCGGCGGCCAGGGATGGTCACTAGCTACCGAGACAACAGCGGGACTGACGCGCGGGACGGAGATTCTACCGCAAACGATTGACGCGCAATATACCGCAGGCTTCGTATGGGCGCGGCAGTATAGCTTCCGTGTGAGCAAGGATCTCGGCAAGAAGTTTTTTGCCGGCGTTTCGCTTGAGAACGCTGAGGCGCTCTTCCCATCGGGATCTGGGCTGCCTACGAACCTGCTGATTGGGTCTCCGGGGAACGGCGGCGGTCTCTACAACTTGAACTCTAACTACTCGTTCAACCTTACGCCGGACTTCGTCGCCAAGATCGCGATGGAGCCGGGCTGGGGACATTGGGAACTATTCGGGATCGGCCGCAGCTTCCGCGACCGCATCTATCCGACGACGGGCTCGCCCTACAACGACACGGCGTGGGGCGGTGGCGTTGGCGGCAGCTTCCGCGGACCCCTCTTTAACAAGAAGCTCTCGATCGGTCTGAAGGGGCTGTATGGACAAGGTGTCGGCCGCTATGGCTCATCGACCATTGCGGACATCACGCTTCGGCCCGACGCCAGCATCTCGCCGCTGCATGGATTCTCTGCTCTGAGCACGCTGGAGGTGAATCCGAACCCGCGGCTTTCAATTTACGCGAACTACGGCGAGGACTATATTGGCCGTGATTTCACGACTGTGGGAACGTCCATGATCGGATATGGAGCATACACCGCAGCAATGAGCGGTTGCACCACCGAGGCAAAGGCCGGTGGTTCAACCAGTCCCAGCAATCCCGCGAACTGCGCGGGGAACAATAAAGACGTGCAGGAGTTCACGGCGGGCTATTGGTACAACATGTACAACGGTCCGAAGGGACGGCTGCGCTATGGCTTGCAGTACGCGTGGTTTGAGCGCGACCTGTGGACCGGCCAGGGTGGGCCGCTGAATCCGAATGGCGGGGCGAAGGGCACGGACAATATGTTCTTCACCTCGTTGCGATACTACCTGCCGTAAACGATCCTGATGTTCAAACGAGAGGGGCGGCCTTCGCGGGCTGCCCTTTCTCCTTTTCTACGGAAGAGATTATTGCTGGTTCTTTGGCTCGCCGGTGGTGAGGAAGGCTACTCCATTGATGAGTTGGCCAGACGCGAGAACATCGCGGAGCTGCTCCGGACCGGTTGCGCCGTTCGCGGCCGCAGATTGGATGAGGCGGAGTGCGCCGGCGGGAGTAGTGGAGGGCGGAAGACGGAAGATCCACGGAACGTTTGTGGAGGTGAGCTTTTTGTCTTCGCTCAACGCGACGACTGGAACGAAGGTTTTGAGCGCAAGCTGCTCGGCGAGATGAGCGGCATCGCGATCGAGAGCGATGATTGCAAGGGCATGCTCGTCCATGAGGGCATGTACAAGCTGGGTGGATGCCGCACCCCAACTCTGGTCACTGGCGACGGGGAGCAACTGCCAGCGCTTTCCCGCCTCGTTCAGAGCTGAGCGGAGTTCAGGCGTTTCGACGAGAGCGTCGGCTTGTTTGCCGAAGATGATCACCTTCTCAGTACCGGTTGCGGGGGCAGAATGGCGGGGACCGTTGAACTCGACGCCGTCTTCTCCTACGCGGGCGTAGGGCGCATTCTCCGACTTTTGGATTGCGCTGTTTGAAACGCGAGCGGGGGAGGCGGCAGGCTTCTCCATACTTGCGGGCTGGTAGGTGATCGCTCCGTTATGAACTGTGCCGAGGTACATGGGGGCGACGTTCTTCTGATTGGGATCGAAGAACATGTGACCGGTGACGCCGTCGTATTGTTCGATGTCGGCGAGAGCATCGTGAATACGCGCGCGATTCAGACCGGCTTTACAGATGGAATCGAGAAGCACATTCATGGCGTCGTAGGCGAGAGAGGCGAACTGCTCGGGTTTTTCGTGGAAGCGGGTTTCGAAGCGGGTGTTGA
>Ga0134127_10002240_pt1 | contig 14059 bp, 13 predicted proteins | sample KB31753_FD_96459 | JGI IMG/M metagenome (GOLD analysis project Ga0134127, IMG submission 96459) | Terrestrial soil microbial communities with excess Nitrogen fertilizer from Kellogg Biological Station, Michigan, USA - KB3-175-3 | ecosystem: Environmental > Terrestrial > Soil > Unclassified ...
GGTGTTGAAGCCGCGGTAGGACGAGTAGCCGAAGTGCGGGAACAGGAAGCCGCTCGAGCGTCCGTCGCGGCTGATCGGGTACATCAGGTACGGCGTGTAGAAGATCGGGATCCCCTTCAGCTTGAAGACCGCGTTCGTGGCCTCCACCTTGTCGTCGACGTGGATCTCCGCCGAGCTCGACTGGAAGCCCCAGCGCGGGTTCGGCTGGCTGCAGGTGGTGAAGCGCCCGCCCTCGACCTTGTAGGTCTTGTCGTCGACGCGCTCGACGCGGCGCCCCTCGACGAAGACGCCGGGCTCGATGTACCCCACGGCGTTCGTCAGGAAGCCGTGGCCGGTGTCGTCCATGTCCAGCGTCTCTCCCGCGAGGCGCTCGTCGCCGCGGATGAAGACGACGTTGCCCTCGGCGACGATGCGGTGGCCCTGCTTGCCGTCGGGGTGCGTCACCTCGTGGATGTCGGCCTTGTCGGCCTGGATCCGCATGCCGGCGAGGTTCAGGTCCACCAGCCCGCGCGCCTCGATGTGGCCCTTGGCCACCTGCTCGTAGGACTCGGCGCGCACGCGCACCTCGCCCGGATCGGCCGGCGGCTTCGGCTCGCCCTGGACCGCTCCGGCGTTCGGCTCGTCCGCGCCCTCGGGCGCTGCGGGCGGCGGGGCCGAAGGCGTCGCCGCGGGAGGCAAGACGGGCGGCGGCGGCGCCTGCGCGTGCGCGGCGCGTCCGCAAAGCGCCACGGCGGTGGCCAGCACGACGAGCGAGAGCTTCCTGGGCAGTGGCGCTCTCCTCGAAGCTTCGCCTAGAGAGCGGCCATGCCCATCACGTGGAAGCCGCCGTCCACGTGAATGACCTCCCCCGTCACGCCGCGCGAGAGCGGAGAGACCAGGAACAGAGCCGTGTCGCCCACCTCGTCCTGGTCGGTGTTGCGGCGCAGCGGAGCGTGGGTGCGGTGGTACTCCAGCATCTTCGACAGGCCGTGGACGCCCGAGGCGGCCAGCGTCTTGATCGGGCCGGCGGAGATCGCGTTCACCCGGATCCCCTTCGGGCCGAGGTCCGAGGCGAGGTAGCGGACCGACATCTCGAGCGCGGCCTTGGCGACGCCCATCACGTTGTAGTGCGGCACCACGCGCTCGCCACCGAGGTAGCTGAGCGTCACGATGCTGCCGCCGTTCGGCATGAGCGGCGCCGCCTCGCGGGCGAGCCCCGTGAGCGAGTAGGACGAGATGTCCTGCGCGAGGCGGTAGCCCTCGCGCGAGGTGTTCACGAACTCGCCGTCGAGCTCCTCGCGCATCGCGAACGCCACCGCGTGCACCACGAAGTCGAGCGTGCCGAAGTCGGCGCGCACGGCCTCGGCGAGCGACTTCAGGTCCTCGTCCTTCGACACGTCGCAGGGCAGGATCAGCGGGTCGCGCAGCTGCTGCGAGAGCTCCTGGACGTTCTCGAGCAGGCGCTCGCCCTGGTAGGTCACCGCCAGGCGCGCCCCTTCCCGGTGCGCGGCCTGCGCGATGCCCCACGCGATCGAGCGCTTGTTCGCGATCCCCAGGACGAGGCCGCGCTTGCCCTCCAGCAGCATGAGTCCTCCAGCAGGAAGCCGATGGGCACTATAACACCAGGGTTTGGTTCGCCCGGTAACGTGCGCGATGCCGACGAGGCGGATAGGATCAGCCCTCGAAAACGCCCTCCGCGAATCCTGGGAGACCTCGATGAACCGTCAGCGCCTGCTCGCCGCCGCGTCGTGCGTGTCGCTCCTCGTCCCCACCGCGGGCGAAGCCGCCGAGGGCGCGCCCGCCCGCCAGCCGCTCAGCCACGAGGCGCTCTGGATGATGAAGCGCGTGGGAGCGCCGGTCGTCTCGCCGGACGGGCGGCTCGTCGTGTTCACGATCACGGAGCCGAGCTACGACGAGAAGAAGGAGCTCGCCGACCTGTGGATCGCGCCCACCGACGGCAGCGCGAAGCCGCGCCGGCTGACCTCCGGCAAGGCGGCGGAGAGCGGCGCTCGCTTCTCGCCGGACGGCAAGCGGATCGCCTTCTCGGCCAAACGCGACGACGACGAGGTCGCGCAGATCTACGTGCTCGAGGTGGCGCAAGGCGGCGAGGCGCAGCGCGTCACCGCGTCCCCGCTCGCCGCGCGCGGACCGGTGTGGAGCCCAGACGGCGCCTGGATCGCCTACCAGTCGGCCGTCCATCCCGGCGCCAGGGACCTCGAGGCGAACCGCAAGGCCGTTGCCGAGCGCAAGGACGCCAAGTCCAAGGTGCGCGTCTACGACGGCTTCCCGATCCGGCGCTGGGACCGCTGGCTCGACGACACGCGCACCCACCTCTTCGTGGTGAAGGCGGACGGGGTGAGTGGAGCGAGCGCGCGCGACCTGCTGGCGGGGAGCGCGCTCGCGGACCGGCCGGGATTCGGAGCCGCGACCGGCGAGGGCTCGAGCGACGACCTCTCGCCCGAGTTCGCCCCGGACGCGCAGTCCATCGTCTTCGTCGCCACGACCAATCGCAACGCCTCCGCGTACGCTTCGGTCAACACGCAGCTCTTCGAGGTGAAGCTCCAGGGCGGCGAGCCCAGGGCGCTCACGAGCGGGGAGGCGAGCTACGGCCGCCCGCGCTTCGCGTTCGACGGCCGCACGCTCTGCTACACGGTCACCGAGGATTGGGAGCGGCTCTACGCGCTCGACCGGCTCGCGTGCGCCCCGTGGCCTCTCGTCGCGGCGGCGCCGGCCCGCGCGCTCACCCGCGACTTCGACCGCTCGGTCGGCGACTTCGCGCTCTCGCGCGACGGCCACGCGTACCTCACGGCCGAGGACGCGGGCTTCGTCCGCCTCTATTCGGTCCCGCTCATCGGCGGCGCGGTGACGCCCGTGCTCGACGCGCGAGGAGCCGTGGCCGGCCTGGACGTCGCCGCGGCCGCGAAGCCGCCGGTGATCGTCGCGAGCTGGGGCAGCGCGACCGAGCCCAACGAGATCGTGCGCGTCGACCCACAGGCGCGGCGCGCGCAGCGCCTGTCCGAGGTGAACGTCGAGGCCGCGGCCCGCCTCGACTGGGCGCCGCCTCAGGAGTTCTGGTTCACGAACGCGCTCGGGCGGCGCGTGCACAGCTTCGTCGTGACGCCCTCGGGCTTCGATCCCGCGAAGAAGTACCCGCTCTTCGTCCTGATCCACGGCGGCCACGCGAGCATGTGGCGCGACCAGATCACGCTGCGCTGGAACTATCACCTGCTCGCCTCGCCCGGATACGTCGTGCTCCTCACCGATTACCGCGGCTCCACCGGCTACGGCGAGCGCTTCACCCTCGACATCCTGAAGGACCCGCTGAAGGGGCCAGCGGACGACCTGAACCAGGCCGCCGACGAGGCGATCAAGCAGTTCCCCTTCATCGACGGCTCGCGCCAGGCGGCCGGCGGAGCGAGCTACGGGGGCCATCTCGCGAACTGGCTGGAAGCCACGGCCACGCGCTACAAGTGCCTCGTCAGCCACGCGGGGCTCTCGAGCCTCGAGACCCAGTGGGCCACGAGCGACTCGATCCGCCACCGCGAGGTGATGATGGGCGGGCCCTTCTGGGAAAACACCGAGGCCTGGCGCGCCCAGAGCCCGGTGGCTCACGCGAAGGACTTCAAGACCCCGATCCTGCTGTCAGTCGGCGAGAACGACTTTCGCGTGCCGATGAACAACACGCTCGAGATGTACGCGGTGCTGCAGCGCCAGCAGGTTCCGGCACGCCTCCTGGTCTGGCCGGAGGCGAACCACTGGATCCTGAAGCCGGAGGACAGCCGCGTCTTCTATCGCGAGGTCGCCGACTGGCTGAGCCGCTGGCTGAAGTGAGGCGCGCGGCTACGCGCCGCCGCGCGCCTGGGCTCCATAGCGGATCTGGATGTTGACGATGCCGAGCTCGACGCGGCGGTTCTTCGCTCGCGCGGCGTCCGAGTTGCCGGCGACGAGCGGCCGCGACTTGCCGTGCCCCTCGACGCTCAGGATCTCGGCCGAGAGTCCCGCCTTCACCAGGTAGTCGCGCACCGCCTGCGCGCGGCGCTCCGAGAGCTTCTGGTTGTACTCGGCCGTGCCGACGTCGTCGGTGTGGCCGTTCACCGAGATCGTGTAGTCGTGCGACGTCATCAGGATGCCGGCGATCTTGGCCAGCAGCTCCTTGTCCTCAGACCTGAGGTCGGCCTTGTCGAACTCGAACTTCAGGTAGTCGCTCCCGAGGTTCATCGTGAGGCCGAGCGCGGTGCGCCGCGTCTCGGCGATCTGTCCGAGGGCCGCCTCCAGCCGGGTCACCTCGGCCTCGGCCTTCTTGCGGATGCGCTCGGCTTCGGCCTGCGCCTGCGCCGCCGTCTCCTTCGCGCTCGTCGCCTCCTGGCGCGCGGTGTCGGCATCCTGACGCGCGGTGTCGGCCTGCTGGTGCGCGTCGGCGGTCTCGGCTTCGGCCACCTTGCGGCCTTCGGCGGCCGCGCGCGCCGAGGCCTCGGCCGTGGCCGCGCGCTCGGCCGCCTGCCTGGCGAGCGCCGTCGCCTGGTCGGCCTTCAGCGTCATGACGGCGGCCTGTTGCTCGGAGGCCACGAGTCGCTGCTGCACCCAGTAGCCGAGGTAGCCGAGCGCTGCCAGGAGCACGACCAGCAGGAACGCGATCACGCTGCGCCCCCTGCCGCCGCCGGCAGGCGCCGGCTCGTTCGTTTCGTCGGATTGAAGCGAAAGGCGTGTCAAGCTCATATCACCTCACCCTCGCCACCAGCGTAAGCCAGGTCCCCGGATTCCGGTGCGGTCCGGGTCACACTCGCGGCGTAGAATTCTTTTCACAAGATCCCCGAAGCGAGGCTCCCTGCATGGCTCATTGGCCGATCCGGCTGGACGACGTGCACGCCGCGAACGAGCGGCTGCGGCCTCACCTGCAGCCGACGCCGGTGCGTGCCTATGGGCTGCTCGACGAGGCGGTCGGGCGCGGCGTCCGCGTGCGGGTCAAGCACGAGAACTTCCAGCCGACCGGAGCGTTCAAGGTGAGGAACGGCGTCTCGGCGCTCGGGGCGCTCGCGCCCGAGGTGCGAAAGCGCGGCGTGGTGGCCGCGACGCGCGGCAACCACGGGCTCGGGCTCGCGTGGGCGGGCGCGCGGCTCGACACGCCCGTCACGGTGTGCGTTCCGGTCGGCAACAACCCCGAGAAGAACGCGGCCGTGCGCGGCCTCGGCGCCCGGCTCGTCGAGGAGGGCAAGGACTACGACGAGTCGCTCGTGACCGCGGAGCGCCTGGTGCGCGAGTCGGGCCTGCACATGGTGCACTCGACGAACGACGCTTCGGTGGTGGCCGGCGCCGGCACGCTCACGCTCGAGATGCTGGAGCAGGCGCCCGAGATCGAGGCGCTCGTCTACTCGATCGGCGGCGGCTCGCAGGCCGTCGGCGGGCTCACGGTCGCGCGCGCGCTGCGGCCGGGGCTCCCGGTCTACGGCGTGCAGGCCGAGGGCGCCTCCGCGATCCACGACTCCTGGCACGCGGGGCGGCCGCTCTCGAAGCCGTCGGCCGCCACCTTCGCCGACGGCCTGGCGACCCGCAGCACCTACGCGCTCACGTTCGAGGCGCTGCGCGAGGGGCTCGCCGGCTTCGTGACGGTGAGCGAGGCCGAGATCGCGGAAGCCGTCCGGCTCGCCCACGCCGCCACGCACACGCTCGTGGAGGGGGCGGGCGCCGCCGGCCTCGCGGGGCTCTCGAAGCTGCGCGACACGCTCGCCGGGAAGACGGTGGGCGTCGTCTTCTCGGGAGCGAACATCGACCAGGCGACGCTGCGGCGCGTGCTCGCGGCGGAGATCTAGCGGGAGGCGGCGACGAGCTCGTCGGCCTTGCGGCCGCGCATCGCGAGGACGCGCTCGATCACCTCGCCCACGACGTTGTTGGGCGTCGAGGCGCCGGCCGTGAGGCCCACGGTGACCGGGCCGTCCTTGAGCCAGCCCGAGCTCGACGTCTCGTCGTGTGCGCCGACGGCCCGGTGGCGGATCGTTCCGCCTTCGATGCGGTCCGCCGAGCTGATGTGGAAGGTGGGCAGCCGCTCGGCGCAGATGCGCGTCAGCGCCTGCGTGTTGCTGCTGTTGTAGCCGCCGATCACCACCATCACGTCGAGCCCGCCTTCGGCCAGCATCTTGAGCACGGCGTCCTGCCGGTCCTGGGTCGCCGAGCAGATCGTGTCGAACGCGCGGAAGCGGTCGGCGAGCGCCGCGTCGCCGTAGCGCTCGCGCATCGCGGCGCGCAGCAGCTCCTGGATCTCGAGGCTCTCGGTCATCAGCATGGTGGTCTGGTTCGCGAGGCCGATCTTCTGGAGATCGCGCTCGGGCTCGAAGCCCGGGCTGGTCGCCTCGTGGAAGCGCTCCACGATCGCGCTCGCGTCGAGCGTGCCGCGGATGAAGTCGCAGACCACCTCGGCCTCCGGGCGGTCCTTCACCACCAGGAACTGGCCCCCGGGGTGCGTGAGCGCCTGCGAGGCCGTCGCCTTCGTCTCCTCGTGGTAGTGCTTGCCGTGGATCACCGAGGTGTAGCCGTCGCGGGCGTAGCGGACCACGTTCTTCCAGACGTTGAGCACGCTGCCGCAGGTCGTGTCGACGAGCACGCAGCCCTTCTCGCGCAGGTGCTGGAGCTCGCCCACCGAGACCCCGAACGCCGGCAGGATCACGACGTCGGACTTGTCGACGGGCGCGTAGCGCTCGACCGGCTGCTTCTCGTCCTTCAGGATGACGATCCCGAGCGCCTCGATGCGCCCGTTCACCTCGGGGTTGTGGATGATCTCGCCCGACAGGAAGATGCGCCGGTCCGGGAACTGCTCGCGCGTCTCGTAGGCGTACTCGACGGCGCGGTCGACCCCGTAGCAGAAGCCGAACTCGCGGGCCAGCTTCACCTTCACCTCGCCCGCCTGCGCGGAGTAGCCGAGCTGCTTCAGGCGGTCGACCACCTGCGAGTGGTAGCTCTGCGCCAGCACCGGGCGCACCACGGCCTTCAGGTTGAAGCCCTTCTGGAAGTAGGTCTGCTTGGTGTCGCTCATTGCCGTGTCCCGAGACGAACAGGATACCGCACAAAGGCTAAAGGCCCCGTTCACGGGGGGTCTAGGGGGTGCGACGCACCCCCCAGAACAAGGAATGCAGGCCCCTGGTGGACGACTCAAGGATCCCCCCTGAGGAGTTACAGGCCGTGCGACCGCCTCGCGCCAGTATCCTTGTCCTTGTGAAACGCGCCCTCGTCGTCGAGGACGATCCGGACATCGTCGAGCTGATCGATCACTACCTGACGGCCGAGGGGTTCGAGGTGGAGTCGACGGCCGACGGCCGCCGGGCGCTCGAGCGGCTGCGCGCGGAGACGTTCGGCCTGCTGATCCTGGACCTGCAGCTGCCCGGGCTCGACGGGCTCACGGTGTGCGCCGAGCTGCGCCGCGACAAGCGCACGAGCGCGCTGCCGATCGTGATGCTCACCGCCCGCGGCGACGAGGCCGACCGCGTGGTCGGCCTGGAGGTCGGCGCCGACGACTACGTCGTCAAACCGTTCAGCCCGAAGGAGCTGGTGGCGCGCGTGCGCGCGCTGCTCCGGCGCGCCGAGCGCCGGGAGGACGAGGACCAGGCGCCGCTCACGCTCGGCGAGATCGAGGTCGACCGCGCGCGCCACGTCGCCCGCGTGCGCGGCGAGCCCGTGCACCTGACGGCCAAGGAGTTCGCCCTCCTGGTCGCGCTCGCCGAGGCGAACGGGCGCGTGCTGTCGCGCCAGGCCCTGCTCGAGGGCGTCTGGGGCTACTCGTATGCCGAGGGCACCCGCACCGTCGACGTCCACGTGCGGCGCCTGCGGGAGAAGCTGCCGGGGCTTGCGGATCGTCTCATCACCGTCAAATCGCTCGGGTACCGTATCGCCCGGGAGGCGGACGAATGAAACGGCGGCTTTCGCTCCGGGGCCGGATGGTGGTGACGGCGGTCGTCGCGACCGCCGTGGTGCTCGCGGTGCTGCTGGTCTGGGCGAGCCCCACCCTGGCACGGCGCGCCCGCGACGACGCCTTCGCCACGCTCACCGCGCAGGCCTGGCTGATGGGACGGGTGGCGGAGGAGGGCCTCGCTCGCGGCGCATCGGACGACGAGCTCGACCGCCAGGTGGACGCCGCGGCGCGGGAGGTGGACGCGCGCGTGACGATCGTGGCGCCCGACGGACGCGTGCTCGCGGACTCGGCGCTGTCCGGCGCCGAGCTCCGGAGCGTGGAGAACCACGGCAGCCGCCCCGAGGTGAAGGGCGCGCTGGCCGGACAGCCGACGCGCGCCGAGCGCACGAGCGCCACGGTCGGCGTGCCGCTGCTCTACACGGCCGTGCCGATCCGTCACGACGGCAAGGTGGTGGGCGTCGCGCGCCTCAGCCGCGGCAGCGACCGCATCCAGGCCCAGGGCCGCGAGCTCTGGCGCACGGCGGCGATCGCCGGCCTGCTCGCGCTCGCCGCGACGGCGCTCGCGTCGCTCCTGCTCTCGGCCTCGCTCGGCCGCTCGCTCGCCGAGATCATGGACACCGCGCGCCAGCTCGCCGCCGGCAACCTCGCGGCGCGAATCCGCGTGCGGCGCGAGGACGAGCTCGGCGAGCTCACGCGGATCATCAACCAGTCGGCGGACGAGCTGCAGCGGCGGCTCGCAGAGATCGCGCGCGACCGCGGCCGCACCGACGCCATCCTGTCGGCGATGGACGACGGCGTACTCGCGGTCGACCACCACGGCATCGTCACGCTCGCCAACCCGAGCCTGACGCGCGCGCTGCAGCTCAGCTCGCCGCTCGGCCGCCACTACCTGGAGACGATCCGGCAGCCCGAGGTGGGCGCGCTGATCGAGGACGTGCTGCGGTCCGGCGAGCGGCACGAGGTGGAGGTGGAGGTGCTGCAGCTGCGGCGCGCGTTCACGATCACGGGCGTGCCGTTCCCCGGCGCCGAGGGCGCCCGCCACGGCGCCGTGCTGACCTTCAACGACTCGACCGAGCGGCAGCGGCTCGACGCGATGCGGCGCGACTTCGTGGCCAACGCCTCGCACGAGCTGCGCACGCCGCTCACCTCGATCCGCGGCTTCGTCGAGGCGCTCGAGGACGGCGCCAAGGACGAGCCGGGCACCGCCGAGCGCTTCCTCGGCAAGATCCGCACGCACGCGGACCGCATGGCGTCGCTGGTCGAGGACCTGCTCGAGCTGTCGCGGCTCGAGTCGAGCGCGCGCGCTCCCGAGCCGGACGAGACGCGTCCCGCCGACGTCGCCGCGGACGTGGTGGCGTCGTTCGCGGAGCAGGCCGCTCGCAAGCCGCTCGCGCTGCGGCACGAGGCGCGCGGGGCGGCCACGGTCGTCACCGACCGCGAGCGACTGCGCCGGATCCTGGAGAACCTGGTCGACAACGCCGTGAAGTACACGCCCGCCGGCGGGCACGTCGTCGTCACGAGCGCCGCCGGATCCGACGGCTCGGCCCGGATCGAGGTCAAGGACGACGGTCCCGGGATCGGCCCCGAGCACCGCGAGCGGATCTTCGAGCGCTTCTACCGCGTCGACAAGGCGCGCAGCCGCGAGCTCGGCGGCACGGGCCTCGGGCTGTCGATCGTCCGGCACCTCGCCGAGAGCATCGACGCGACCGTGTCGGTCGAGAGCGAGCCCGGCAGGGGTGCAACGTTCACCGTCGAGCTGCCCGCTCGCGTGGATGGCGCGCGCAGCGCCGCAGCGCCGGCCTGATCAGCGCTCAGAGCTCGAAGCGGGAGCGCAGCTCCTTCGGGATCACCGGGCAGGCCTCCGGCTCGCGTCCGAACACGCGATAGCGCACGCGCGCGACGAAGTCGTAGAGCCAGTCCAGGAACGCCCGCGGGAACACGCGCGCGACGCCGCCCAGCAGCAGCCACGGCGCGCCCAGCCGGCCGAGGACGTGCACGACGGCGCTGCTGCGCGTCAGTAGCCGGCCGTCGCTCGTCTCGACCACGAGGCTGTCGGGGAGCGAGGCGCGCACGGCCTCCGGGACGGCGCCGCGGAACGCGTCGCTGTCGAGCGGCGCGAAGCGGAAGGCGCGACCCTCGGGATCGCGCGCGAGCACGAAGCGCACGGCCCAGTGGCAGAGCGCGCACGAGCCGTCGTAGAACAGCCGCTCGGGCCGCATCGCTCCTCCCTCCGAGACTGTAGTATTGGCCGCCATGACCTCGAGCGCACGCGTCTTCCTGCTCGCATCCGCCGTCCTCTGCGTCGCATCCCCGCGTCCCGCGGCCGCGGCCGAGGCCGTCGACGTGCTGCTCTCGGGCGGCACCGTGGTCACGATGGACGCGGGCTTCCGCGTGCTGCAGGACGGGGCCGTCGCGGTGAGAGGCGAGCGGATCGTTGCGGTGGGAGGCGCCCGCGAGCTCGCCGCCCGCTTCACGGCGGCGAGGTCGATCGACACCACCGGCCGGATCGTGATGCCGGGCCTCGTCAACACGCACACCCACGTGCCGATGACGCTGCTGCGCGGCGTGGCCGACGACGTCGAGCTCATGGTCTGGCTCACGAAGTACATCTGGCCCGCCGAAGCGGCCCACGTCACGCCGGAGTTCGTCACCTGGGGAACCCGCCTCGCGGCCTGGGAGATGATCCGCACCGGCACCACCACCTTCGCGGACATGTACTTCTACGAGGACCAGGTGGCGGATGCCGCGAAGCAGGCGGGCCTGCGCGGCTTCTGCGCCGCGACGGTGATGGACCACGCGATCCCCGGGCTCAAGGACGCGGACGAGGGCCTGCGCGTCGCCGAGGCCTTCCTCAAGAAATGGACGGGCGACCCGCTGATCGTGCCGGCGGTCGGGCCGCACGCCGCCTACACCGTCGGGCCCGAGACGCTGCTGCGCGCGAAGGCGCTCGCGGACCGTTACCAGGCGCGCATGACGATCCACGCCGCCGAGAGCCCGTCCGAGATGACGCTGGTCAAGGAGAAGTACGGCACCACGACAGTGGCCCACCTCGACAGGATCGGCTTCCTCGGCCCGCGCCTGACGCTGGCGCACGCGATCTGGCTGAGCGACGACGAGATCGCCACCATCGCCGCGCGCGACGTCGGGACGGCCCACTGCCCCTCGAGCAACATGAAGCTCGCGAGCGGAGTCTCCCCCGTCCCGAAGCTGCGCAAGGCCGGCGTGCGCGCGGGCCTCGGGACGGACGGGCCCGCGAGCAACAACGACCTGAACATGTTCGAGGAGATCGACCTCGCGCTGAAGCTGCACAAGATCACGACCGGCGACCCCAAGGTGCTGAGCGCGCGCGACGGCGTCGAGCTGGCGACGATCGGCGGCGCGCGGGCGCTGCACCTCGAGGACCAGATCGGCTCGCTCGAGGCCGGCAAGCGCGCCGACCTGATCGTGCTCGCGACCGACGCGCCGTCGGCCCAGCCGCTCTACGACGCCTACTCGCACATCGCGTACGCGCTCAAGGGCGCGGACGTCGTGACGACGATGGTCAACGGCCGCATGCTGATGGAGGACGGCCGCATGCTCACGCTCGACACAGCCGCGATCGCGGCGCGCGTCCGCGAGTACCGCGAGCGGATCGCCACCTGGCTGCGCGCGCAATGAGCGCTTCGGTGGCGAACCCAAGGCACCCGCCGGCCGTGCGCGCGCTCCTCGACCTCTCCGGCCAGGCCGTGCTCGTGACCGGAGCCGGCAGCGGCATCGGCCGGGCGATCGCGGCGCGCTTCGCGGAGGCCGGAGCCAGGGTCGCGGTGCACCACCACACGAGCCGGGACGGCGCCCGCGTCGTGGTCGACGCGATCCGCGCGGCGGGCGGCGACGCGCGCAGCTTCGAGGCCGACCTCACGCGCGCGGGCGAGCCCGAGAGGCTGGTCGAGGGCGTGGCGGCCGCGTTCGGGCGACTCGACGCGCTCGTGAACAACGCGGGCCGCTATCCGCTCGCCGGCCTGCTCGAGATGACCGCCGACGAGTGGAACGAGGTGCTCGCCGCGAACCTCGCGAGCGCGCTCGCGTGCCTGCAGGCGGCGGGACGCCGGATGGCCGCCGCGGGAGGCGGCGCGATCGTCAACGTCACGTCGATCCAGGCGTTCCGCGCCGCGCCCGAGCTCGCGCACTACAGCGCCGCCAAGGCGGGGCTCGAGATGCTGACGCGCTCCGCCGCCGTCGAGCTCGGCCGCGCGGGCGTGCGCGTCAACACGGTCGCGCCCGGGCTCATCTGGCGCGAGGGGATCGAGACCGCCTGGCCCGACGGCGTCGCGCGCTTCGTCGCCAGGGCGCCGCTCGGCCGGCTCGGCCAGCCGCACGACGTGGCCGACGCCTGCCTCTTCCTGGCTTCTCCTGCGGCGCGCTTCGTCACCGGCGCGACGCTCGTCGTGGACGGCGGTGTCCTCGCCGCCCCGGCCTTCTGAGGGCGCGCGCGTGGAAGCTGCTTCGATGCTGCTCTACAAGGCGGTCTTCGTCACCGGCGGCGGCCGCGGGATCGGGCGCGGCATCGCCGAGGCGCTCGCGGAGGCCGGGGCCCACGTCGGGATCGGCGACTTGCAGCTGCAGGCGGCCCAGGAGACGGCCCGCCTCGTCGAAGGACGCGGCTGCCGCGCGCTCGCCGTCGCGCTCGACGTGACACAGGCGGCGAGCCTCGAAGCCGCCGCCTCCGCGATGACGACGACTTTCGGCCGCCTCGACGGCTGGGTGAACAACGCGGGCGTGCTGCGGCTCGACGCCGCGCTCGACGCGCGCGCCGAGGACTTCGACGCCCAGATGCGCGTCAACGCGCAGGCCGTGCTGCTGGGCTGCCAGGCCGCGGCGCGCCGCATGATCGGCCAGGGCGGCGGCGCGATCGTCAACGTGGCGAGCAACGCCGGCAAGGTCGGCTACCGGAACATGGCCGGCTACAACGCGAGCAAGGCCGCCGTCGTCTCGCTCACCCGCTCGCTCGCGCTCGAGTGGGCCGAGCACGACATCAACGTCAACGCCGTGTGCCCGGGCGGCGTGGACACGCCGATGCTGCGCGAGGTGGCCGAGTGGCTGGCGCCGCGGCTGGGGCAGGCGCCCGACGCGCTCCACGCGCAGATGAAGCCGCAGCAGATGGAGCGGCGGATCCAGCCGATCGAGGTGGGACGCGTGGTGGCGTTCCTGCTGACGGAGGCCGCGGCCATCATCCGCGGCCAGTCGATCAACGTCGACGGGGGCGACACGCCCTACTGAGGAGGCGCCCATGCAGGCGGCTCGGTTCCCGCGCACGGTCACAGCCGCGATCCGCGACGGCAAGATCCTCGGCATCCGCGCCGGCACGAAGCCGCACCGCGTGATCGGCATCTGGGCGGTGGTGGTCGAAGGCCGCGTCTTCGTGCGGTCCTGGACCGTGAAGCCCTCCGGCTGGTACCGCGCGCTCGGCGAACAGCCCCAGGGCGTGATCGAGGTCGCGAAGCGGCGGCTCCGGTTCCGGGCCGTCTTCACGCGCAGCGAGCGCCTGCGAAAGGCGGTCGACCGGGCCTACGTCGCGAAGTTCCGCACGCCGTGGGCCGCGAAGCTCGCGCGCGCCTTCAAGACCAAGGAGCGCCGGGCGACGACGACCGAGCTCCTGCCGCTCTGAGGCTCAGGGCTTCGGGGCCGGCTCCGCCACCACGCGCTTGACGGCCTCGACCATCGCGTCGCTCTTGAGGCCGGCCTTCTTCCCTTCCTCGATCGCCTGCTCGAGGCTCTTGCCGTTCTTCGCCTCGATCACCGCCAGGACGCCGCCCGCGCGGTTGGCGGCCGCGCAGTGCAGCAGCACCGGTCCCGAGGCGGGATCGTCGAGCACGCCCTTGACCTTGAGCGCGTCGGCGAGCGAGAAGGTGGCCGAGGTGAAGGGCACCGAGACGTACTTGAGGCCCTGGCCCTCGACGCTCGCCTTCTCCTCCTCGAGGCCCTCGGTCGGCATGCGCAGGTCGATCACGGTCTTGAAGCCTTGCTCCCTCAGGTGCGCGAGCGCCGAAGGCGACGGCTTCCCCGCGACCGCCAGCCCCGGCCGCACCCGGGTGTAGTTCGGGATCGCCGCGGGATCCATCGTCGCCGGCGCGTCGTCGGCCACCAGCAGCAACGCGAGAAAGAGTGCGTTCATGGAAACCTCCTGCCGGGCGAGGCCCGAAGCTA
>Ga0134127_10002241_pt1 | contig 14059 bp, 15 predicted proteins | sample KB31753_FD_96459 | JGI IMG/M metagenome (GOLD analysis project Ga0134127, IMG submission 96459) | Terrestrial soil microbial communities with excess Nitrogen fertilizer from Kellogg Biological Station, Michigan, USA - KB3-175-3 | ecosystem: Environmental > Terrestrial > Soil > Unclassified ...
CAGCAACAAGTTGGACGCAGCGACGTTGGCTTTGCTCAATGGCAGCGGCACGGTGAATAGCGTATCAACAGACACCAATATGTCCGTGGCGACGGCGACAACCACGCCTGCAATCACGTTTACAAATTACACAGGGACAGGGCCGTTTGTGCGCTCGAACAATGCTTTTATGGCGGCGTTGACGGTGAGCGGTGTAACAAACAACGGCAATTACTATCTTCCAACAGCCGCCGGTGGAGAGCGCATTTATCTTGGCAAGGTCGGAACCAGCGTGGGTATTTTCCGCACGAACAATCTGCCACTCGCTGCGTGGGACAACGATCTTTACGAGTACGCTAACAATCAACTCACATTCGACTTATTGAGCACGAACTTCGATTTCTATTCCCCAGTAAGATTTGACCTTGGCGCAACCAATAATTCAGCAAGCGGTTGGAACGGTAATGGGAAGAATCTGACCAATTTAGTAACGTCACAGGGTGCTTTAGTCGTTGGCGCGGCAAGCGGTGGCATTGTCACGACTGGAATTCTTCACCAGAGCTTTGCGCTAACCAACGACGCTACTGGTGACGTTACGGTGTTCACGGCGAGCAACCAGACCGTGACCGCGAGCAGCATAGGCCACTTGGCCCTGCTCAGTTCCACCGGCACGGATTGGTCGAGCAACGTGTTTAAGGCGGACAGCGTGGCCGCTAATGACTCCTTGAGACTCAGCACGAATGGCACGCTCTACGGCACGTTCAACGGTGACGGATCGGCCTTAAGCAATCTGACGGCGGCTAATATCACGGGCGTCATTCCATCGGCGAATCTGCCGAAAAAGACGAATGTGATTCTGGTTGCCAACTTCGACGGCAACAGTTCGGCCATTGCGGTTGGAACAAAAGTTCTTGGAATGGTTGCCGGTGATAACTGGACAATCTCAGGTTGGGCGATTGCAGCTCAAGGAACGTCGCCGACCTGCACGATAGACGTTTGGCGAACTGCATCGGCCACGGCGCTGCCAACTGTGGCGGACACGATAATGGGGACGAAACCGGCGCTGGCCACCGGCAACGTGATAAAATCCAGCACGCTCACTAGCTGGTCAAAGTCCATAACGAATGGCGTTACCTGGGGCGTCAACATCGACGCCTGCGCCAATGCGACGAATATCGTGTTTACCTTGTTCGGTTACCGATGAAAACATTTCTATTTATCGTCCTGCTGTTTCTGGATGTGGTTGCGAAAGCCACGACTTATACCGACTTCTACGTTGACGCGAACGCCAGCGCAGGGACTAATGTTAATTCCGGGTCCACTTCAAACGCGCTTGCCACCTACACTTCAACAAACGGGAATTGGGACGGGGCGAGCCTTTTTGTTCCGACTGACGGCAGCACTCCGGCAGGCACGGTGACAACGAACACCTTTGCCAGTGTCTATCTGGACGGAGCGACTAATGCGGTTTACATCGCACGCATTGAAACCGTTGCAGCCGGTGTCAACGGAACGATCACGCTTTCGACAACGGCGGTTGGAGGAACAGCGCCAACAAGCGGGGCAACGGGGCGAAGTATCAAAGTAGGTGGCGCATGGAGCGGCCCACGAAACTCTAGCACTGTTCCCTTTGGCGTTCTCAAGACCACCTGCACAAATGCCTCCGGTAATTCCGTGCGCTGCAATTGGCGTTCAGGTTCTAGCAACGTCCTGAGCGTAGGCATAACCGACTCGTCTGTTGGCCCCATGCACCACGAAGGATATTTGACAAATCCAGGTGACGGCCTTGGCCGGGCAATCATTGACGCGAACAACGTCAACATGTCGCTGCTGACGTTGAGCGGCGTGAACGTGTCGATTGCCAATTTCATCTTTCAACACAACCTGCCAACAGGCACGGGGAGCGGCCTGATAAGCTCTGGCGGTGAACAGCGCGTGACCGGCTGCGTGGCCAACGGGCTTGGAGGCCGTGGGTTTTCAATAGTGACATCCGGCGCAATCCTGACCGAGTGCGAGGCGTACAATTGCAACCAGGGCACCAATGCTGATTTCGCCGGGTTTTATACGAGCGCGACCGGGACGACCTTTGACCGATGTTATTCGCACGACAACCTGACAGCGGCTTCGAGCGGTTTCACCGTCTCAGCCTCAACCGCCAACGCTTACTTTATTGAGTGCATCGCGCAGAACAACGGGTCGAACGGATTCTCGCTTCAAGGACAGGCGTTGAACTTCGTCAAGAACTGCAACTCCGTGAGCAATGGTTTGAGCGGAATCGACTTGGGTTCAGGTTCGGCGTGCGTGGCGTATATCGAAAACTGCGCCCTGTTCAACAACCTCAGTTACGGAATCAATTCGTCAGGATCACTTCTGTTGCGGGATGGGCTGGTGAAAAACTGCGTTTACGGCAGTGGCAATCAAACCAACGTGCTCGGCAATGTCGTGGCAAACCTCAACGGCATTGAAGTGGACACGCCGATTATCTATACGGCAAGCTCGACACCGTGGACTTCCCCGACCACGGGCAATTTCACTCCGGTTGCCGGAGCGTCAATTGTAAACACCGGACGCGGCACGTTTACAGCAACGAAATCCGGCTATACCCCGACTCTCAGTTACCCGGACATTGGCGCTGGCCAGATTACAAATTCAGCGACGGCAGGCGGTGGTGGTGGACCAACATCGTTCGGATTTTCACAATGAGATGGTTGCTCCTATTTCTAGCCTCAACAGTCTCGGCTGCGAACCTTGTCCCCAACTCGTCATTCGAGTGCGGCCCTGGGCGTGGGTGGATGTACTTTGGCGGGAACGATAACAAGGGCGATTCCTCGGCAATCTCAGGTTGCCTCAGCACAACCAACTTTCACGGCACAGTTTCTTTCGAGGTTCAAAGTCGGTTGATTTCGCGCTCGATCTGGCTCAACGCCGGGGATTACACCGTGAGCGCCTACATACGCGCTCCAAGCAGCCTCTCGGTTCAGTTCGGGCTGATGGACGCCGGGCGGCTTGACCAGACTCCTGGGAACGCCGTTACAGCGACGAATGGCTGGCAACGGTTCAGTCACACCAGAACCATCACGACGAATGGATTCTACAACTTCAAGGTGTATCACATTTCGTCCACGGTGTTTCCGCTGGTCGATGCCGTCCAGGTCGAGGCCGGAACGAGCCTGAGCGCCTACGCGCCATTGTGCAACGTGGAGATGGGGCTGGACACGTCTGACCCGGATAATCTGCTGCTATCGGCTGACGCCAAACAGTTTCGTATGAGGTTCTGGAATGACGGGACTGCGTCCACGAACACCGGGCAATACATGATTTACGATTTCCTGAACAATATCATAGGTTCAAACTCGTTCTCTCAAGTATTGCCAGCGGTAACGAACACGACTGTTGTGGTTAACCTTTCGGCTTCAAACGGTTGGATGAGGCTCACGTCCAGGCTCTACGAGTTCAACGATTCTTGGGATGAAACCGAGATAGCCGTTCTGCCGTATGCGGTCAACATGGCGGTGGACACTAACAGCTTCCTCGGCACGCACCCGCCATACTTTGCATACCATCTGAATCGGGAACGCAGGAGCGGTTATGGATTTGCCCGCGACCTGTCCCCGGCGGCTTGCGCGAGATGGGGAACAATCGAAACCAGTCGCGGTGTGTTCGCTTGGAATGACGTTGCGTTTTCAAACTTCGTGAATTCTGGAATGACACCTGTATGCAACCTATTTCCAGGAGTGAGTCCGACATGGCCTGTCTGGGCAACCAACGGCGATGGCACAGCCGATTGGATCGCCTATTCAAATTTCTGTTATGTCACCGTGGCTCGGTACAGTGCCTCGCCTTACAACGTGCATTATTGGGAAACAATCAATGAGCCGAACACATTTGGCGGAACCGGGTTTCCGGTGCTGACCAATGCCGCAATTCTGGCAATGGTCATCACCAACACGGTTCAAGCAATCACACTGGCTGACCCATCGGCCTATGTGATTGCTCTGGGCGGAATGGCCCACGCGGCGGACGGGTGGGATGTCTGGACGAATCTTCCAACCTACATCCAGAACAAGATTAGTGCCGTGTCCTGCCACGTTTACCCGCAGGATAACGGGACAACTGCTGGAAATGACCCGAACCTATCCGAGAGTGATGTTCACTTCACGTCCATGATGGATTGGTGGTTATATTTCGGCACGGTGAAACCCATCTGGAATACCGAGAGCGGCACGTTCGGCTCTGGCGGTTACAAGACAATCAACAGTCTATTGCAGGGCAATTACAGCCTTTGGTCTGCCCCGGCGCTTGAGGCGAGCCGCATTGAGATTCAGGCGCGCGCACAGTACTCGATTGACCGTCAAATTTACGCTGTTCTGAGGTCGCTAGGTTGGGGATTCAAGGTGTATGTGAATTATTGGAGCAAACATTTCAACGATCAAATGGTCGATCTGTCTCCCACTGACCCGACAACGCTCGAATTCAACAGTGCAACCAAGCCAAATGAAGTCGCAGTTTTGATGACGAAATACTTGGCAGGCATCGGCTTGGGCCATGTCACCAATGCTAACGCAACCTCGATGGACATTTTTGTGTTCACGAATAGCCTTGGAACTTCGCTGGCCTGTTGGAACTGGGACAGGACTTTCAAAACCATCACGACAACCAACGCCAATATTGCCCTGTACGATTGCATGGGAAACCAGTTGCAGACCAACTCGACCAGCATCCTCATTACGCGCACGCCGCGCTATCTGGTCAGCGGCAGCCTGACAACGGCGCAACTGAGTAACACCGTCAAATACGCGAGCGTGGCGGCATACACGGATACGAACGCGCCAAAGCTGAGTTTCGACGTGGCTCCGTCAGGCGCTTGGGACGGCACGCCAATGCTCACTTTGGCCAAGTGGACTGCGTTTGACGAAAACAAAATCATTTACGCTCCCAACGGCGTTGACCCGGCTACGAACGTCGTTTACAAGTGGCATCTGGACTCGGATAGCTATACAGCCTTGTCCGCCTCCAATCACGCATGGCTGCCAACGATGGCTAACGGCAATCACACGCTTTATGTGACCGCGCAGGATTCGCTTGGGAACAATGCGGAATACAGTTACGCATTTTCAAACAACGTGACCGCTCCACCGTCAGCGTGGACGAATGTTACACTCCGAGGCAGACTAATCCTTGGCGGCAAAGTGAACAAATGAGAAAGAGCGCCGTCATTGCGGTTGCGCTTCTGTTTTTGTGCCTTGCAGTTTACGGCACAACCGTTGTCCAGCTATCCGGTAAAAGCTCGCTTGTAGGCAATCTCAGCCTCGGCATACGCCTTGTGGCAACCAACAGCCTCACGTTGCCGTATGACGTTGCCACGCTCAAGGTGGGGCTGCTGTCAGGCAATCATTTCCTTCCATGCACCGAGCTTGTTGGGATTGACGAGATTCCGCGCGCGCTCCTGTGGAATGACATGAACAATGTCCGGGCAATCAGTCTGCCAGACAGGGTGATAAGCGGAGGGTTCAACGATTTGGCCGCTCCTGTGACGGAGTTTTGCGCCTCGGACAAAGTGGTGATTGCCAGCAAGGGCGTGGGCGGAGGTCCGGTTCGTGTCACAGAATACTCACTGATAAGCGATGTTCTCACGCTTCTGTTGGACTTCAACTTGGGCGACGTTAGGACTCAGTTGGGATCGTCTTGTGTCCTGTCCAACAATCAGACTGTGATTGCGTTCCATGATAAAAGCCCGGTGTTCACGAACGAATTTGTTTGCAGGGTGGAAGTCGGGTGGAGGGAAACTGACCTGGAATCAGGCGGGCCAAACCGCTGGATAACGAACATATTCGAGCTTCCGACATTCTTTGTGAGAAGCGAGAATCCGGCGAACCTGTCCATGACACAGGGCGCCGACGGGCTGGTTTATCTGTTTTACACGATGGACACGATGGGCAGAGTCGGCATCGCCAGATTTCAAAAGACAATTCTCGGCATCGAACTGGTTGATAACACCTTTGTGACCTCTGGGAGCAGTTATTCCATCTCAGACGAGTTCCCTCTGATAACCTCGATACACGACAACAACCGTATCGTGCTCACGTACCAAGGACAGATTTCGACAACCTACACGAACTGCGTTGCCAACAGTAACCGCCCTGCGAGCGACAACATAATCATTTCCCAGGTGTTGACTAACTTGGCGGTGAGCCTTGTCACGAACTTGAATTGGCCGTCGCTTCATGTGAACTTTCCGTTGCTGGTTTCGTGGCCGCGTACGGACGGCATTTATTTCTTCGTGGACAGGTTCAGTTCATGCGACATTAGTTGGCGAGCCGGAAGAATGGATTACGTCACGGGGATTCAGATTAGCGAAGAAATTGCCGGGGGTGATCTGTTATCGCGCTCGGATGACGGGTATGTTTATTTCGAGGCTGAGAACGGCACAAAAACACTGGCCAGGAAATGAAACGCACAACCGCAATCACGTCCCTGTTTCTGGCTGTCGTCACAACCGGGCTTTACACCGGCTGTAGAACGGCTAGGGTAAGTGTAATGCCCCAGGACGCGGTTGAATCTCTGGCGGCTAGGATGGCTCCAGCGCCGTTGACGGTGCTTCCGCCGCCGCCAACGCCGGTTCTTATGGAAATAACATGGGCCAACAATGATCTTATGCGCGACCAGTTGCAGCGAGCGCCAAACATGAAAGGCCCGTGGGTGAATGTGACTGGCGCAACGCGGTCTCCTGTGACACTCGCAACCACTCAACAATGTGAAGTGTTCAGGCTGGTTAGAAATCGTTAAAACAAAGGATAATTATGTCAACTTTAGCTGCTTACGCAATCAGCCCGGACGTTGACCCGCTGACGTTCAACGTAAAACTTGACGACCTGCAGCAGATTCCAAACTGCACGCTGCATATCAAGACCGGCCAGGACGGAACTTATGACCAGCATGTGCCGTACGTGGTCAACAGTTCGGTCACGCTCGCGTCCGGGATTCAGGTTCTCATGGGAGATTTCGGTTTGCCAACGGCTATTACCGCCCTGAAAAGAACCGCTCGATATTACTTCCAAGTCACCAACGCTTCTGGAAGCACGAATGACGTTGTGGTTGAGTACAACGGCAGCGTGGACACAAGCCGTCCCCAGATTGACCCAAACACCATTGTCGTGAGCAATATCACCACCAGCGGTGCCACTGTTGCTTGGACTTCCGAGGCCAATGCAACCAATTCGGTGGAGATAGCTCCCTCAATCAACTTCTCGTCGTTGACCTCCATTGCGGCGACTTCAGGGGTAACTGCGAGCGCGACGTTGACCGGGTTAAGTCCAGACACGATTTACTTTTGCCGGGTGCGGTCAACCGATACGAACGGCAATTCCGGCGTGGCCAATGTCCCAGGGGGAACTCCAGTCGGCACGTTCAGGACAAACGCTATTAACACGGGTGGGCAATTGCTGTGGGCCATCCCTCTATTTACAACTGGGGCTGGCAAGCTCCATACCTATTCGGTTGCCTGCAATCAAAACACAGGCGACATCTTTGCCGCGTTTTATTTCATTGGCACGTTTGATCCCAAGAACGGGCAGGCAGCCATTACATGCGCGGGCCCAAATGCAAACGGATTGTTGATGAAGCTGAATTCCTCCGGGGTGATTCAGTGGGCGAGGCAAATAGGAACAAACCCGCAAGAGAATATTGCTCTACAATCGCTGGTGGTTGACTCCACGGGCAGCGTGATTGTCGGTCTGAATTTCCACGGCACTGTTGATTTTGGTGGCATCTCCAAAACGGCTGGCGGCGCGGACTTGGCCATTGCGAAATATCCCCCAGGAATTTACGGCATTCCTCCAAACGCAACCTGGGTGACACATGTAACCAGTCAGTACGACATTCTAAATGTAAAGGTTGCCCTGGACTCAGCCGAAAACATTCTTGTCGGGACAGACACTCGTGGAACTATGGATTTCGGTGGTGGAAACACAGTCACGAACAACGGTGGTTCGGACATTGTTGTGGCCAAACTTAACTCGTTAGGTGTGACTCAATGGGCGAAGAACTGGGGCGGTGCCAATGACGAGTTTTGCCTAGGGATATGCGCTGACAGTTCAGACAATGCTTTTGTCACGGGAACTTTCCTGACCTCTACAAATCTTGGCGGCGCCACGCTCACCGCTCTCGGACTGCGTGAAACATTCCGGGCAATCTACGATGGCACAGACGGGTCGCACCTGTTCTCTGCCAAAATGGGCAGCGCAAAAGCTGACACGGCTGGCGGGTGCGCGGCGAATCTGCTCAACAATACCGAAATATTCGTTGGCAGTGTGACGCAACTTGACGGGGCAAGCACAACCGTAAACTATGGAGACGGCGACCAAGCGGTTACTGGGACCGCGTCAGTCGTTGCGGCTTACGACACAGCCGGGCTTTGCGCCTGGCAGCGTTTCTTTGGAGACGGTTATTCCGGCGGTACTCATTTGCCATTCGGCGTGGTGGTTGATTCTGCCGGTCAGATTCTTGTAACTGGGACAGCTGGCTCAATGTTTTTCGGCATTATCGCAGGTCAATACGTATGGTTAACTAGCTACGGTTACTTCATCTTCATGCTCGACAATGACGGGATTCATTTGTGGTCGAGAAAAGCTCAAGGAACATCGGGTATTGGGGTAAGCATATCCTTGGCTGAATCAGGTTCGGTCGTGGTAGGCGGCAACTTTCTGGCCCAGTTAATTTTCGATGGCGGAACAACGATAACAGCGCCAAGCAGCCTGGGGCAGGACGCGGCGTTCTTGGTGAAGTACAGGATTTGATGCCAAATGAACAAAATCAATCGTGTCAAGGCTGGACCCTTCCAACCCTGTACACGCATTTCTCGGCATTGCTGGCGGCTCAAGAGAAGGCTGTCAATATCGCCCATAACGCTGCTGATAAAGCCCAAGCAAAGGCGGATACAGCGTCCGAAAAGAGATTCGAGGGAGTCAACGAGTTCAGGCAATCGTTGGCTGATTACCAAAGAACATTGATGCCGAGATCGGAAGCTGAAAGTCGGTTAAAGTCGATTGAAGATAAAGTGGTCTCGATTGAGAAACTCATGCTGGAAAACCAGGGCAAGGGCGAAGGCCGCCATGCCAGTTGGGGGTACGTGGTCGGCGGCATTGGTGTTCTGGCGTTGATCGTTGACTTGATGCTGAGATTCAAGTAAATTGACAATCACATGGGAAACATAGCACTCGCAATCTTTCTGATTTTGTTTGGCGTCACAATGCTGGTCAGCACGGAGATACCCAAGTGGGTTGTAGGAATCGCCGCCTGTATCACTGGGTTGATAATTCTGGCCGGAGGCGGCCTGTTCAAGCGCAGTCAATAAACCAAAGGAATCCAATGAAGAAATTGCTCGTGTTTATCACGTTCGGCGCGGTGTTGTTCCCAATCGTTGTCACACTGACCGCTCAAACCAACAACCTCGGAATCCCGCCTGAACTGCTGAACAAACCTCTAAAGGAATGGCAATTGAACGGCATCACTGTGTTGATCGTGATTCAGGTGCTTGGGCGGGCGTACACCGCGCTGAAGAACGGTGGTGGGTTAGTCGGCATTTGGAAAGCGATTGCGTTCGGGGTGACACCACCGGCAACTCCAACCATCACAACCAACACCCAATAATATGCGAAAGCTCATTCCAATCCTGGCTATTGTCGCGCTGACAGCCGGGTGCAGTTCACTCAAAATCACCCCTCAGATCGTCGAGCAAAGCGTTTCAACCGGGGTCAAGTACAGCGTTGCGAAGTATCCGAACTCGATACCATATCTCAGGGCTGCTGCACCCGTAATCTGTTCGGCCTCGTATCAGACCAACTTGGTCCCTGCGCTGGTCATCGAGGCCATTCAGAACTCTGAGGCTGAGAAGCTGAAAACTCCCGAGGCTGTCCTAATCCTGAACTCTGCTATGCTGCTGTACATCGGCCTGTGGAACAGTTACGGAGACGACGCACTGACCAAAGCGCCAATGTTCCGGCTGTATCTACAAGCGACTTGTGAAGGCATACAGGGTGGGTTGCCAGCGGCGCTCTCGATTCCTGAATTGTTGCCGGAATATCCGCACGCAAAGGACTGGCCTAAAGTAAGATTTCCGTGACCTTACGCGAGTGTCCTTGGTGCGGCGAAAGTTTCTGGCGTAGCGGGACCACATTCCCAATTACGTTTCTGCTGGAGCATAAACAGGGCTGCTACTTAGGCCCAACAACGCTGTTGACGCTGGACACGCCAAAGTTCCACGCTTGGAACAACCGGATAACGAGCGACAAACTGATTCAGGAGTTGAACGAGATGATAGCCAGATTACGCAGAACATCCTCAACCGCCACAGACCAATGAAACGTATGGTGCTGATAACATTGCTCACGATTATTGCCGTGGTGTGCTTCACGGCCTGTAAATGGAAACCGTTCACATGAGGGTGCTGCTCCTGTTGCCGCTGGTGTTGTGCTCAGGGTGCGTCTCTTTCGTGAAGGAACTGAAGAAACCGCCATTTCCGTATGCCCTGATGAACAACGAGAGGGCCGTTGCGATTGAGGCATCAGTGCCGAATCAAGCTGGTGACGCAATTTTTAAGCTGAAAGTTGGCTTCTGGTCGCATCACACGTCATTGCTGCCATGCTCAACTAATCAAATGTATATCGTCACGGTCAGCGATAATTTCAAGCTTGGTCAAAGCGGTTTGGACACCAGCATCACAGAGTCGCTTGAAACAGGATGGGCTGGAGCGCCGCCTCCAGCACGTTTTCAAAATCTGTTCTCACCAAAGGAAAAGGCTAAATAACATGGGCGCAATGACCGCAAAAGAACCGCACATTCAGCCACGGCTGAACGGTCCCAAGTTCTGCATCGACCGGATGCTTCCCAAGAATCTCATGCGGTTCCATCCGAACGTGGAGACCTATTCAGGCCGGGTGCGGGCCATCTCCCCCATTGGCCGCTCTTGGCTCAACGGCTCGACGTTGCAGGTGCGGTTCATCAATGGCACCGAGGCGCAACGGGCCATTGTCAAGGAACAAGCTGCCTGGTGGATGGACGCGGCCAACATCAAGTTCGACTTCAATCAAAGTCCTCAAGCTGACGTTCGTATCTCGTTCAACCCGGCTGACGGGGCGTGGAGCTATATCGGAACGGATTGCAAGTCAATCCCTTCTGACCAGCCCACGATGAACCTGGGTTTCCTGGACGGCGGCACGGCGGCGCACGAGCTTGGTCACACACTCGCCCTTCTGCACGAGCACAGCAACCCGCAAGGAGGCATCCAGTGGAACAAGGAGGCGGTCATAAAGGACTTGTCGGGACCCCCGAACTTCTGGGACGAGGCAACGATCTGGCACAACGTATTCGAGAAGTACAATGCCGATCAGGTGAACGGCACCGAGTTCGACCCTGATTCAATCATGCTCTATGCGTTCCCTGCGTCATGGACCCTGAACAATATGGCGACACACTCCAACAATGTCCTGTCGGAGCTGGACAAATCGTTCATTGCCTCTGCGAAGATGTATCCGAAGGATAAGCCAACGCCAGCCACAGCCACAGAACTGATTGTTGACGCACCGCTCAGAACCAAAGCGAGCATTGGTGCGTTTGGGGAGTTTGACCTGTACCGCTTCGAGATAAAAATCCCAGGGCGATACCTCATGGATACGTTTGGTTTCACAGACGTCGTGATGGAGCTTTTCGGTCCCAATAGTGAAACAGCATTGATGACCACCGATGACGACTCTGGCGTTTATTTGAACGCAAAGATCAACATCGACCTATTGGCTGGAACTTATTTCATGTCAATCCGTCATTACAACAAGACGGCTGGCAAGGGCAATTACACTATCCGGGTTGCGACGGTGTAATTCGACTTGTTGTGTGAGTGCCTTTTCTACCGACCAACCAAGATCATCCAGTCGCTTGGCGATTATCCTCGAAGGCAATCCAAGATATTCCTCCCACGCCGCAAGACACATCGTCACACCATTGTGGGTTATCAGCCGGTTACTACGTCGGTTGCGTGCCTGCATTTTTGGCGTATCCCAAACACAATTCTCAGGACAATAACCAAGACCGTTGTCGTGCCTTTCCAGAGTCTTTCCTAGAGGCCGATCGCCCATGTCTGCGTAGAAGTTTTCAAACGAGCGCCATCTTTCACAAACCCCAATGCCGCGAGCACCATAATCTTTATAGCGTTTATCATTTGGATTGAGGCAGCGTTGAAGCATGTGGCTCCAAACGATGTAAATTGGAGTCCCAAACTTTCCGTGGGTGCAGTTTTTCTTGTGCGTCGGTGGCTGGCATGGGATGATCGTTGAAGATTCGGTATGTTTTGGCATATCAATTAGCGGGGGCCACGCCTTACTGGGGCTTGGCTCTCGCGCTCCTGAATTCTATACGGGGATTACCTTATTGCAATGTTTAACTGGCTCAGGCATATTTTCCGAATGACCGATAAAGAATCAAAACAGTTGACTGATGCCATTGTCGGTCTTACAGCCGCATTGAACAAACTGTCTCAGCAAACGGACATGGCCACGAAGGACGACTTGAAACAGGCTGAGGCTCGAATCATCAAGGCGATCAAGGCTGGAGGGATTTCTGAAGGTGAAGCCGGGAAGTTGGCAACCCAACTGAAGGGGCCAACTGACGCGCTTGACACAGCGGTAAAGTCCAATCAGTAGGAACATTTTACCCACCGTCTGCGGTTCAGGTCACGCAGGGGGCGGCACTCAACGGCCTGAACAACGGAGAAATAATAAAATGGCAAATGAAGCAATTGGTGTCTTAACGACACAAGTCCAGCGGGCAACCGAGGTCGAGAAAAGCGCTGAAATCCTGATTAACGGATTCCAAGCGAGACTCGAAGCAGCGGTGGCCGCAGCACTGGCTAACGGAGCAACGGCGGAAGAAATCGCACCCCTCACCGATCTGGCCAAGGCGCTGGACACTGAAGGCGATGCCCTAGCCGCAGCGGTCGTGGCCAACACGCCTGCCGCATAAACTCAAATTTCCCGCTTGTTGTTGGGCGGGGAAGTATGCGTTCACCCCTGCCGTCCGAGTGGCGGCAGGGTTTTAATTTCCGAACTCCCACTAATCCCTAGCCGGTTAGTACGAAATTATCAGACCGTGGAACAAAACAATCCATCCGGTATCACTAGGTTGATTGTCGATAAAGTTCCCGGCTGACGTGGAGTAGGAGTTCGGAGTCAATTCTGTCAGGCGACTGACTCTACAGTTCCGGGATTTTCCTGGGCATATCCGCAAAAGTATGTGCCTGGCAGACTCTAGCGACTAATCTTCACCATGACCAGTTGCCCATAAATCCTGTCCGGCTTGAGCACGTACCCCTCGTCCATCCTGGCCGCGATAACGTCAGCCAGGTTTTCTTCCCGTTTGATCTGAGGCCCGCCCTCAGAACTGGTGCATGTGCCTGTGACCATGCCAAGTTCCTCCCGGTAATAGCCTGAGCCGTCAGGGAATGCCACGACCTTGCCTAGCGCCATTGTGTAGTCGATTAGGACAACACTGTGACGCTTGGTCTGTTCACCGGCGTTGACCGGGGTTTTGGTGATTGCCAATGCTCCCAGGAGCACGGCTGATACGATTGTGAGTGTGAGTAGTTTTTTCATGGTGTTGTTAGTATGGACATTTACCTAGATCAACCAGGATTGTCCGTTTAAGTGAACCGATTTTATCGTCGTCTTGTTTGACCGGGTGATGTAGCGCGACGATCCACCACCGCTCACCTTTCCATTTTGATGGCATCAAAGTGCCGTGCAAGGCGCGTGAAGAACACAGTTCTAGCGGGCCTTTTATTTCTTCGACCAATCCAGCGATGGCTTGAGTTTTTGAACCACCGTTGGCCGGATTCCCGTTTTTATCTGAACGCCAAAAAGCTGTGGTTGTGTTGACAATCCTGTGCTCGGCAAGAATGGCCGAGAAGTAGGCGAGCTTTTCTTTCTCCGAGCCGGAGCCGTAGCCGGAGCCGTAGCCGTCGCCGTAGCCGTAGCCGGAGCCGTAGCCGTCGCCGTAGCCGTCGCCGTAGCCGGAGCCGTAGCCGGAGCCGTAG
>Ga0134127_10002242_pt1 | contig 14058 bp, 13 predicted proteins | sample KB31753_FD_96459 | JGI IMG/M metagenome (GOLD analysis project Ga0134127, IMG submission 96459) | Terrestrial soil microbial communities with excess Nitrogen fertilizer from Kellogg Biological Station, Michigan, USA - KB3-175-3 | ecosystem: Environmental > Terrestrial > Soil > Unclassified ...
CAGCGCGGGGAGAGGGCTGGGGAGAGGGGGAAACCTCAGTTGGCAAAGTGCCTCCTCTCCCCGGCCCTCTCCTCCTCCGAGGAGGAGAGGGGGCAAGCGGGCTGTGTATTCATAGCAGTGTCAAGATGCGCCCGAACTTTGAAAGACCCAAAGGCGTCGTTGACAAGATTGGCCATTTGGCTAGCGTTTGCGCTCCTTTGATTTGAAGTCCGATTAACGCCCTATGCCGAATACCAAGTCCGCCGAACGCCGCATGCGCAGCAGCAAGCGCAAATGGCACCACAACCGCAGCATCAAGTCCCGCCTCAAGTCGCTCGAACGCGCCTACGAAGAGGCGGTCAAAAGCGGCAAGAAGGAAGCCGCCAGCACCGCCTACCAAAAGCTCAGTTCGGCGTTCGACAAGGCCGCCAAGGTCGGCGTCATCCACTCCCGCACCGCCAATCGAAAGAAGTCCCGCCTTTCGGCCCGGCTTGTCGCACGCGCGGCTTGAGCCGCTCACGGCCTGTAATCGCAAGGCCGCTCTGTCCCGCGAATGACAGATGAATTAGCTCACCTGCAGAAACCGATCGTGGCGGTCGCGCGCAGGGACACGGCGACGCTGCGGGCAGGTTTTCCCTCGTAGCGCGCGCGGAGCGACGCGCCCCACCTGGTCGAAGCCGCGCTTTGCGCTTTGCGCTTTGCACTTTGGACGGGTTTGTTATCGTTCCAAGTCATGACGTTGGACTTTGTCAAAATGAACGGCGCAGGAAACGACTTCATCCTGTTCGACAATCGCGCCGGGAAAATTGCCCTGACGCCCCAACAGATTGTCCGGCTGTGCGATCGCCAGCGGGGCATCGGCGCGGACGGCCTGTTTCTGCTCGTGCCCAATGGATCCGGCAAAGCCGATTGGTCGTGGGAGTTTTACAACCGCGACGGCAGCGTGGCCGACATGTGCGGCAACGGTGCGCGCTGCTTTGCCCGGTTTATCCAGAGCGTCGCCGGCGCCAGGGAGCAGACGAGCTTCGAGACGGGCGCGGGCGTCATCACGGCGCGGTTCCTTGGCGAGCGGGTGACCATCAACCTGACGACGCCTCACAGCCTGCGCCTGAATGAGACCGTTGCCGCCGCAGGAGCCAAGCTCACGGTGCACTCCCTCAACACGGGGGTCCCGCACGCCGTGCTGTTCGTTCCGGACGCGGATCGGGCGATGGTGCAACAACTCGGCGCGGAGCTCCGCCACCACGAACACTTCAAGCCCAGCGGAACGAACGTCAACTTCGCGCAAGTGCTCGGCCCAAACCACATCCGCGTGCGCACCTACGAACGGGGCGTGGAAGGTGAAACCCTGGCTTGCGGCACCGGCGTGACCGCGTCCGCGCTCATCAGCTCAAGAGTCCACAAGTTCACCGCGCCGGTGCGGGTCCAGGTCCAGGGCGGCGACACCCTTGAAGTGGCCTGGAAGGACGATGCGGAGGGCTTCTCCAACGTGACGCTCAACGGGCCGGCGGATTTCGTTTTTCAAGGCCGAATCGAGGTTTGACGTTGGATCATGGAAGCCTCGGCGGCTTCGAGTCGGTTTGCCTCCCGGATCCAGTTTTTGACCTCCTCCACACGCACACGCCCACCCAGGTCCCGCAGCTTGTGGGTCAACTCCACGGGATTCATTCGCGCCAATTCATCGAGGCGAGTGACTTTCAATTCCTCGAGTCGCCAGGCATTCCAAATTCCAATGCCCTTGCACTCGCTCAAAGCCACGATTCGCCGCATGCGGGCGAAGAGTTCCGGATCGATTTCCGGCGGCCGTTCTTCCAATTTGAGGAATTGATGGCCTTGCGTGACGTTCTGTTGCCGCAGGGCGTTGACGCCTGCTTCCCCAAGCTCCCGCCGAAAGTAATAGTCCAACGGCGCTGCCACCGAGCCCACGGAGGTCACGGCGGTCGCCAGGCCGGTAACCAGAATGATAACGGGCAGCAGCACAGCGCTTGCGGCCACGCCCCAGGCAGGCAAGCCGGGTCGCTCCCGGTTTTCGGAAGCCGTGAGTTCCCAGTTGCGTCCGCCGCGCAACAGGCTGAGAAGGTTGACAAGCGCATAACACTCCAACGCGAATGGCGGGAAACCCAAAAAGCCAATCAGCGGCATTTCACCCAACTTCAATTCGTCGAAGAAGGGCACTGAGTAAATCCACTTGGTTCGCGCCGTAATATTCCAGGCCTCCCAAAGTCCACCGCAAATGAATCCGGACGCCAGCAGCGCAACCAGCCGGGTGTTATCGCCCGAAGCCAATTGTCCCAAGAGGCTCCTCCCAATGTGGCATCGCTCCCTTCGCTGCGCCCAATAGCAGATGGGGTCCGTCATAAAAAAGGCGAACCCCCATGCGAGGCAGAAGCACCATTTCGGGAAGACCAGCAGCAGCACCAGCATCAACGTCCCAACGCCGCATTGGATGCGAACGTTCCACCGATTCACGGCGAAGGGATGGCCCTCGATTCTTCCGCGCGGCGCCAGTTTTTCGATCACGCCGACCACCAGCTCCACGGTTTCGAAAATGCCGGGCAGCACCGTGCCGAAGGCGAGTACGAGGAACATCATGCCCCAGGAAAATGACCACGGCACCATCACGTAGTACCAGTTCTGGATGCACAGGTTCACCATCTCGAAGAACAGCCACAACGGCACGGACCCGATCGCAAGGAGGAGAAACTCCTTTGGACGATCACGAAGGAGCGACGTGCCCCGCAACCGGCAAACCACAAAATCCACCGCAAAGATGTAAGACCACCAGAGGAAACAATAGATCGAGGAGTAGAACGGCTCGATTTTCGCCATGAGCCAGTAGTGCGACAGCGGCAAGCCGATGATTCCGGCCGCCCAGGCCCAATGATGAAGCCTTACCGGCTGCGGACTGGATTTGCTGACTTCAGCCATGTTCTGCACGACAGCAAGCCGTTTCGGCAAACGACAGTCAATTCCGGAGCGCATGGCAGCCTGTTTCTCCTCGCCAACAAGGTGGGGCTCCACGACACTCCGGGCGCTGACGAGCGACCAAATGTTTACTGGAACTTACACAGCCATTGTAACGCCTTTCAGGAAAGGCAAGCTGGACGAAACGGCCCTGGCCCGCCTGATCGCGGCGCAAATCCAGGGCGGCGTGGACGGCATAGTGCCCGTCGGCACAACGGGCGAATCACCCACGCTCGATTACGAGGAGCATATCCACGTCATCAAGCGTTCGATTGAATTTGCGGCGGGCCAAATCAAGGTGCTCGCGGGGACCGGCGGTAATTCAACCGGCGAAGCCATCTATCTGACCAAGATGGCCAAGAAAGCCGGCGCGGATGGCTCGCTGCAAGTTTCTCCTTACTACAATAAGCCCACGCAGGAAGGCCTGTTTCAGCACTTCAAAGCCATTGCTGAGGCCACCGACCTGCCTCTCGTGCTTTACAGCGTGCCCAGCCGTTGCGGCATCGAGATCGGCGTCGACACCGTTCAGCGCATGGCGGCCACTTGCCCGACCGTCGTCGGCATCAAGGAAGCCGGCGGCAGCGCCGACCGCGTGAGCCAGCTTCGCGCAGCGCTGGGCGTGCGGGTCAGCATTCTCAGCGGCGACGATTCGCTGACGCTGCCCTTCATGGCCGTGGGCGCGCGAGGCGTTGTAAGCGTGGCCAGCAACATCATCCCGCGGGAAGTCTCCCAGATGGTCCGCGCCTTTGCGCACGGCAAGCTCAACGCCGCCCTCAAGCTGCACGCCAGGTTTTATCCGCTCTTCAAAGACCTCTTCATTGAGACGAATCCCCAGCCCGTGAAAGCCGCACTGGCAATGCTCGGCCAGTGCGACGAAGAAATGCGCCTGCCCCTCGTCCCCGTGAGCGCGAAGAATCGCGAGGCGCTCCGAGCGACGTTGAAGGCGTGCGGGGTGTTGTGAAGTAAAGTCGAACAGGAGAACACCGACGCTGAATGCGCCGTCGCGCCTAAACAGCCCGCCAAAAAAACTCCACGTGGGCTGTAGCGGCGGTCTGTGACCGCCGAAAATCGGGCCAGGATGCACGGTTTCGTCGGCGCTCATAGAGCGCCGCTACAGTTTGAACGGGCTGCTTAAGGGCAATTGACGCGCTCTTTACACACGGCCGTATCGCTTTCGGCGATACTCAGGGCGCATGAAAACATTGCTTGTGCTCGCCTGGGCAGCAATGGCCTTTGCGGCCACCGCTGCGGAAACTTCACCAACGGCTCCCTCAACTCCATCCCTTCAAGTCATCCAGAATCCAGATGGAACGCGCGGGGTGCCCGAACCGCCGCCGTTCAAGTCCATCGAAGCCATGCAGGCGGAGTTCTTGCGGCGCTTCGAAGCGTCACCGGGCTTCGGACTGTCCCGGGTCATCCGCCGAGTCTTTCTTGCCCCGACTCCCGCGCTGGTATGGAACGGGACGACCTACCAGGTGGTGCCACCCGAACTGGTGGCACTCGAGGACGACTCCGTTGTGTATGCGCCGCGCGAACACGCCGCGTTTCAGGCCGGCATTTCCACGAACGTGACGCGCCGCGAAGTCCGCAAACTCTTCAAGCATCGCCCACTCACGTCACTGGAAACCAACGCCGTCCTCGCCCTGCGCGAGGGGCGCGACCTTGTGGTCTTCACCAATCGCGTCGACGTGCCGGAGGCCTCGGCCGACCTGGTTTCCACAGCTCCAAATTTGCTCGTCTTCGGCGCTCTTCGCGCCGGCAAGACCTGCGCGGCGTGCCACCAATGCGACCCAGGCACGTTGCTCGGAGCTTTTGCCTATCGCCTCGCGCCTGCCGCGATGGCGCCGGACAACGCCCCCCACTCACTTGCGCTCCGCTCGAACCTCGTCGCACGCTTGTTCACGCCGCCTTCGGCCCCACGTTCCAGGCTTTGACGAAACGGCCCGGGCCGGAGATTCTCCAGCCCGTGACGAAGATCATCATCAACGGCTCCAGGGGCCGCATGGGCGAGGCGCTCGCGGCGTGCGCCGCCCGCGTCCCGAAAATCGAAATCATCGGCCAGGTGGATCAAGGCGACGACCTCGGAACCCTCATCGCCAAGGCCGACGCAGTCATCGATTTCAGCTTCCACAACGTCACCCCGGCCGTCGCCGAACTCAGCGCCAGGCATCGCAAAGCCCTCGTCATCGGGACCACGGGCCACAGCGACTCCGAGAAATCTCAAATCTCAAATCTCAAATCTCAAATTCCGATGGTGTGGGCGAGCAACTACTCGACCGGCGTCAACACACTCTTTTGGCTCACGCGCAAGGCCGCCGAAATCCTCGGGACCGAGTTCGACCTCGAAGTCGTTGAGATGCACCACCGGCTCAAGAAGGACGCCCCCAGCGGCACGGCGACCACACTCATCGAAATCCTCGGCGAGGCGCGGAAGCTCCAGCTCAAGGAGGCCCTCCGCCATGGCCGTCACGGCATTCCGGGCGAGCGCACGAACACGGAGATTGGCGTCCACGCTCTCCGCGGCGGCGACGTCGTCGGGGATCACACGGTCATCTTCGCGGCCAATGGCGAGCGCCTGGAGTTGACCCATAAGGCCAGCAGCCGTGACACGTTTGCTTATGGAGCGCTGCGCGCTGCGCAATGGGTCGTCGGGAAGCAGCCAGGCATTTACGACATGCAGGACGTGCTGGGATTGAAGTGAACACCGCCCGTGGTGAGACTGACCTTTCGCCCCGCCACTCTTCGCGATGCGCCCTTGTTGGCGCGCCTGAACCGCCAACTCGTGGAGGATGAAGGTGCGCGCACGCGCCTGACTCTGCACGGACTGGAGGGACGGATGCGCCGCTGGCTGCGCGCCGAATACGACGCAACGATCTTCGAGTTGGCCGGCGAACCGGTCGCGTACGCGCTCTATCGCAAGACCGAGAGTGGCACCCACATTCGGCAATTCTTCGTCGTCCGCAACGCGCGCCGACAGGGCATCGGACGCCGGGCGGTCGAATTGCTATTGGAGCGCGTACTCGCGTTGGAGGCCACTGTTGAACTGGGCGTCCTGGCTCACAATCGCCGTGCGCTGGCGTTCTGGAAAGCAACGGGCTTCACGGAATACGTGACTACGCTCGAGCGTTTGCGCCGCCCGTTCATCCCCTCCCGCCTGGCCCTCATCGCCCTCGGGTCGAACCTCGGCCCTGCGTGCGCGACGGTGCTTGCGGCGATGGACACGCTCGACCAGCTCTCCGCGTTACCGCTCCGCCGCTCCTCACTGTGGAATTCGGAGCCCGTGGATTGCCCGCCCGGCTCGCCAAACTTCGTGAACGCCGCAGTCGCCCTCGAACCGGCAGCGAACGAAACGCCGGAATCGCTCCTGGAAAGGCTGCAGGCGCTCGAAAGGAAATTCGGCCGCCGCCCCAAGAAAATCCTCAACGAGCCCCGCCGGCTGGATCTCGACCTCATCGCCTTCGGTCAGGAGGTGCGCAGGACGCGCGTGCTCACGTTGCCTCATCCCCGCGCCCACTTGCGCCGCTTCGTCCTCGTGCCGCTGAATGAAGTGGCGCCGGACTTCATCCTGCCCGGCCAGACCCAGTCCATCCGCGCACTCCTGCGCGCGTCAAGCAGTCCCGAAACGCTTACACGTTACCGAGTAATTGAAGCCGTGGTGTCCATCTGAGCATGTCTTTGGCTTTGATTTTCGGGTGAACTCTCCAGCAGGCCGACGAACAAATCCCAGTACCACTATTTATATTCATTCCCACCGGTTTTTGCTTTACATCCGCCTCGAGTTTCTTCAGATTATTGCGGTCAACGGTGAAAGGCAGTTCGTAGCATGACACTGCCTATTCATCCATCCGATAAGGGCGTATATAAAGCTAAAGCTAATGACTGCCTTCTAGGCATTTTTGCCTTCGGTGGTCGTCACGTGGAGAGGAAAACTATGGCAAGAGAGGTTAATGCAACACAACCATACACGGACAAACTGGTAAAATTGATACCAACGGAAATCGTCGGCGCGTACATGGTCCTGGCGAGCATCCTCGGTTACGGACCGGCCGCCGGAGGACCGACGGCGGCCCCAGCGGGTGCGCAGGCGATGATCCCTGACTCGGAGCTGAAACCAATCCTGATCAAGATTGTTTTTGCGATTCTCTTGGTACTGACTCCGATCTACTTACGCTTTATCAGCAAGGTCACTAACAGGACGCAGCTTCTCGTCACCACTCTGTCCTACGTGGTCTGGGTCTACACGTTGGGTGGTCCTTTTGTGGCGTGGAAGATTTATCATGCATTGATTGCATCGGTGGTCCTCGTCTTATGGTCGCTCATCACTCCGTTGTTTGTCAGGCCTTAACGATCCATCCACTTCGAATGCGAATCAGCAAACTACCAAACTAAACTGTAACCATCCATGGCGATCACCAAGGCTCAAGCGCTGCAGCGGACCAAACGGATGTTAAAGCGTGAATGGGTGCTGGAGTCCGAGCCAAAAGCAGGAACCAGCCTGCGGAACTGGCCGGACGGGCTGGGGAAGAATGATGATGAAATAGCCGGATTGAAGCGACCTATTGAAACCGTGGACTTCGAGGACGTCAAAACGAAAGTCGAAGAAGAGGCATTGACCGAAGCCGAAACTGTCGCCGGGTTACGAGACAAGATTTGGGAAGGCACACCCTGAGGTGGAATACTCGTGAAAAGAGCGGTTCTCCTTCTGTCAACCCTTTTGGTGACGCTGAGCGTGGGACTGCCCGTCACCTGCGCGGGTGAGAATGTAGGCGCAACCCTTTTCAAGCGGTCGGATGGTAAGCTCGGCCTAGAGGAGGCTGCGGCATTCATCGCTTATCGAAAGGGCAAGGCGCTCTCTGACCTTGTGCCTGCCAACGGGGTGCGCCTGGTGATCACCAGGGACTTGCACGGAGTACTGACGACCAATGTCGTTATCTCGGCCACCAATCTCGTAGCCTCACTCGCCGACGAACTGGCCGAACTGCAAGAGGACATCGCGAAAGCAACGGGGAGGAAGCGTCCGCCGCCGTGGACACCGGCCGAAGTTGACGCGGTTTACGCGGACGTGAAAGACGACACCCCAAAGTGGAAGCAGATAAAAGGCCTGACCGTGCAAAAGACCGTTGGAGCAGGCCCCAAGGCATGGAATCTGGGCCCATTCCGCCTCCGCAAGAATGAGGATGAAATCCTGAAGGACAAGGTTACGGATGCCAAAGGTGCAACCATCGGCTTCGCCGACAATCACTTCGTTGAGGGCCATGGGGCCTGGAATTCCGAGGGCGTCTTGTATTATCCGGTTTCCAAAAAACTCTGGGATGCCAAGCCCATAGGTTCGGCGGCGTTGGAATTGGGTCCCGCCGCCAACTGGAATCTCGCCGAGGTCGAAGGGTCGGCTGGGAACGACGTACAGGAGTTGGGATTTAGCCTGCCCACAACTTTGAAGTGGGTGCCCGGTGGAACAGGATCCGCTGCGCGGTTGTTGTGGCAGGGCAAACCGTATTTCAACACGGACTTCTCTTTTGAGCACGAGATATACGGCATCGAAACTTCGGTGGAATTCGTGGGGAATCTGGGCACGCCCTATGTCCACCTAGGTGGGTATCAGAACCTGGCGGGCAAAGCCTGGATACAATACCAACTGCGCGTGATCCCGAAGTTGGATTACAGCGAAACGGCCCAAGGCGGGGAACACACGAGCCGTCAAGAAGAAGACGACTGGTTACGGGTGGGGGCCACACTATCACTCGACTTTCGTTTGGCTGGCAAGGGCTTCAAAACGTTGGGGTTCGGAACATCCTATGAATTGCTGGACACTCTGAGTGGCTCCGGTGGCTATTCCGACCTCTTCAAGGCCCACGCCACCTGGTGGCTCATCGACAACGCGGGCCTGACCTTCGAGTACTCGGACGGGGAAACGCCGGTAGCTGCCGAGAGGATTAGTCGCATCACCTTGGGGCTGGAACTCAAGTTCTGATCGCAATTCACTTTGTCCCTCGATCGTATGGGGCCGCCGTGAGTCGCTGGGGAAATCCGCCAAAGCCGCGAAGTATTGAAACCTCGCGGCGCTTGCCCGTTTGGACAAACCCGCCCCTGAGTTGGGCCCTTCCCGGATCGGCTCATCAAAAAAGGCAAACCAGCGGTGGGGAGTAAACCCTACTTGATGACGCAAATCGCCCGGCCGAGTGATTTACACTATGAAAACGCTTTTCGCTGCGATGGCCTTCTGCTGTTTACCGCTGTCATTGCCCGCGGCTTATCTGGACATCACGCGCATCGGTGAAGGCTCCATCCAGCCGGGCGTTGGAGTTCACCGTTATTCGCAAGGCCAGCAAATCACGCTCAAGGCAACGCCCGCCACAGGCTGGGCCGTGGACCATTGGGAGGGAGACGTGACCGGCACCGGCGCGACGAAGCCCATCGCGATGACCCGCAGCAAGCGCGTCACGGTGGTGTTCCGGCCACTGGTGGCCACGCCGGCGAATGCGTTGGCCCGCTACGTCGGGGAACTGGATTCCAACTACCGTTGGTCGTTGCACGACTACGACCGGCACTTTGGATGGAACAAGCACACGATCCGCATGCAGTCCCAACAATGGCGCAGCGCCGATGAGGTGGATCGCATTTTCTGGACGCACGACCTCAACATCCTTGAACCGTGGTTTGCGGACAACGAGTGTGCGCTCCTGATCAATGGGGGCAGTAATGGCTCCGGGTCGCCGGAGGAAGTCGATTCGACATTCTCGGCCATTCCCCTCCTTTACGGGGTTTGTTACGCCCAACTCGACCAGGTGCCCAACGAGCCTTTGTACTTTGCTGACGAAGTGGACCGCAAGCGGTCGGAAGATGCCATCCTGGCGTACAGCCTGGACAAGTATCTTTCGACGGGAGATTTCCGGTGGCCGGTGCATCAAGCGATGACCAAGTCGGTCGTGCGGGCGATGGATACCATCCAGCAGCGCCTGCCCTTCCTGCGCGATTTCCTGATCGCCGGAGGTTCCAAGCGCGGCTGGACGGCCTACCTGGTGGCCGCAGTGGACCCACGCGTCGCGGCGCTGGCGGCTGCGTCCATTGACATCCCGAACTTCGCAGCCAACACACGACATCATTTTGAAGCGTACGGCTTTTACGCACCGGCTGTGCAGGACTATGTCGAGTTCGATCTCTTCTGCGGTGTGAATGCGTCCCGGGGGCACGACCTGTTGCAGATTATCGATCCGTTTTCCTACTTTCCGAAGTACACGATGCCCAAACTGCTGCTCAATTCGGCAGGGGATCAATTCTTCCTGCCCGATTCGAGCCGGTTCTACTACGCCAGTCTGCCGGGGCCGAAGTGGCTGCGTTACACGGTGAACACGGACCACGCGCAAATCCAGGACCTCACGGCGATCGCGACCGTGTTGCAATGGGCAGACAAGGTGCTCGACGGCGAATCGTTGCCGCGGCTCACGTGGAGCTTCGAGTCGGACGGCTCGATTCGCGTACAGACCTACAACCGGCCACAGGCGGTGCGCCTGTGGCAGGCGCACAATCGCGACGCGCGTGATTTTCGGCTGGAGAACATCGGCCCGGCGTGGACCAGTTCCTCACTGTCGGATAAGGGGGACGGCGTGTACATCGGATTCGTGCCACAGCCGGCCCAGGGTTGGTCCGCCTTCCTGGTGGAACTGGATTTCGGGGAAGGCATCATCCTCACCACCGAAGTGCGCGTGACGCCAGACACGCTCCCGTTTGAAGGACAGGCGTGCCGGTGAGCACTGAACACGCTGGGAAAAGGAGGCGCCGGGATAACAGAGGAAATAGAGAATCCGCCTTTCGGCCCTCGACGTCAGGCTAGACTAACAGCCCTTTCAAAACTGTAGCGGCGCTCTATGAGCGCCGGCGCAACCGTGCATTCTGGCCCGATTTCGGCGGTCGCAGACCGCCGCTACAGCCACGTGAAGTTTTTTGGCGGGCCGCTACGCCTCACGCTTCGCTTCATGGACTCCGTTTCTCCGTTTCCTCCTGTACAAGGATCCGCCCCGCTTCAACCCCTCGATTCCACAGCCGGGGTCAATCTATTCGGCAGTGTGAGGGGGACACCGTTTTCGGTGAGCACTTTTCGCAGGCCGCGGATGACAGGAAAGATCTCGTGATTCAAATCGGCGCCCTGGCTGTCAAAGGCCGCCTGCTCCAACTCACAGATGTGGCGGTCCTCCGCGAAGATACCGTTGGTGAACCACACGATGAACGGCCAAAACAAATCGAGCAGGACCGGGACGGTCGAAGGCCGGCGAATCATCATCAGCCCGTAGGTGTAGTTGGTCCGCTGCGCCTTATCCAAGGGAACATAAACTGTCCACAGGTCCAGCGCCGGGTGCTGGCTGCCGGCGGTTTGAAACTTGAGTGTCTGGTACGGATAGTCGGTCCGAATGGTCATCCGGTCGCGGGCGCCATTGGTCACTTCTTCCCGTTTGCCCAGCATGAATTTCTCGCCCAGGGACTGCCGGCCGCTCGACCGTGAAAAGGTGTATTCGGCCTCCATCCAGTTATCCCCCTGCCTGGAGCCGAGCAAAGTCGTCTTGATTTTGCCCATGAACCGGCGGTGAAGGAACTGGTGGTTCATGTCCATCAGGTTTTCATGCATGAACGTAAAATGGCACCCCACGCGCCGGTCGAGGAAACGGGTCTTGTAGCGGGGATCCGTCGCGGAAGGTATCTCGGGAAACACTGCCTTGGGGAACTTCTCCATGTCCCCGGGATAAACGAACACGAACCCGTACGCTTCGCGGCAGGGATAGCTGCGCACGTTCCGGGGCCGCAGGCTGCACTTGTCCAGGTAAGGCACGCTGACGCATTTGCCCGTGTGATTGAACTTCCAGCCATGATAACAACACCGGATGCAGTCATCTTCCACGACACCCGCGTGCAGGGGCACCTGCCGATGGGCACATCGATCCTCCAGGGCGAAGGGCTCGCCCTGCCGCGTGCGGCTGAGCACAATCGGTTCGCCAGCAAACGAAACCGCACAGGTTTTTCCGGATTTCACCTGGCCGGAGCGAGCTACGGGGTACCAGAAACTAGGATCGATCCCCGTCTTGCGGATGTCCCGCAGCGGCGCGAGCTGCTCGGCACTTGAGTTCGACGCTGGAGCGGTATCTTCAGCCAGCATGGAGGCTTCCGGTGGGGCCTGATTCGAAACAAGATTGCTCATTCTCAACATAAGATCGCAGTTTCATCCGTCAGTGTCAACGGAGGGTGAATTCCTACCTCGTCCGAAAAACCCGCCAACAGGATCCGGACTTCCCGGTGTTGCAGACCGGGACAATTCTTGTCTTGGTTGAGGCAGAATCAGGGCAAATCGGTATGCCCCATGAGCCAGCGGTCGCATTCGCGGGCCGCGCCGCGGCCTTCATTGAAGGCCCAGACGACCAGGCTCTGGCCGCGCCGGCAGTCGCCGGCGGCGAACACCTTCGGGAGACTCGTCTGGTACTTGTCGAACTCCGCCTTCACGTTGGAACGCGGATCGCGTTCGACGCCAAGAGCGTCCAGAAGCGGTTGCTCCGGCCCGAGGAAGCCCATGGCCAGGAGCACCAATTGCACGGGCACGACCCGTTCGGTGCCGGCCACGTTCTTCGGCACGAACTGGCCTTTCTCATTCTTCGTCCACTCGATGTTCACCAGGTGGGCGGCCTTGACCTGTCCGTTGTCGTCGCCTTCGAACTTCGTCGCCGTCGTCACATAGACCCGCGGGTCGGCCCCGAACACAGCCGCGGCTTCCTCCTGTCCGTAGTCCAGTTTGTAGACCTTCGGCCATTCGGGCCACGGATTGTCCTTGGCCCGTTGCAGCGGCGGTTTGGGCAGAATCTCGACCTGCACGAGGCTCTTGCAGCCGTGCCGCATCGCGGTGCCGACGCAATCCGTTCCCGTGTCGCCGCCCCCGATCACCATGACATCCCTGCCCGCGGCGGAGGTGTAGGTGCCGTTCTGCTTGCGGTCGAGCAGGGCCTTGGTGTTGGCGTGGAGGAAATCCATCGCGAAGTGAATGCCCTTGAGTTGCCGCCCTTCGATGGGGAGATCGCGTGGCTTGGTGGCGCCGGTGCAAAGGACGATGGCGTCAAACTCATCCATCAATTCCTTCGCCGAGATGTCCTGGCCCACCGCGCAGTTGCACCGGAAAGTGATCCCTTCCTTCTCCATCAAGGCCAGGCGCCGCAGGACCACCTGCTCCTTGTCGAGCTTCATGTTGGGGATGCCGTACATAAGCAGCCCGCCGGGTCGGTCCGCCCGCTCGAAGACCGTCACGGTGTGCCCCGCCTTGTTCAATTGCGCGGCGGCGCACAACCCTGCCGGCCCCGAACCCACCACGGCCACTTTCTTGCCCGTGCGCTTCTGGGGCGGCTCGGGCACGACCCAGCCGTGCTCAAAGCCATGGTCGATGATGGAGCACTCGACGTTCTTGATGGTCACCGGCGGCTCGTTGATGCCGAGCACGCACGAGCCCTCACACGGAGCCGGACAAACCCGCCCGGTGAACTCCGGGAAATTGTTCGTCTTGTGCAACCGCTCGAGCGCCTCGCGCCACAGGCCGCGGTAGATCAAATCGTTCCACTCCGGGATGAGATTGTTGATGGGACATCCGCTGGCCATCCCATTGAGCAAAGTCCCGGTATGGCAGAAGGGCACCCCGCAATCCATGCAGCGGGCGCCCTGGTCGCGCAGCTTGGCGTCGGGGAAATGCTCGTGAAACTCCAGCCAATCCTTAATCCGCTCGGCCGGCTTGCGGTCGGCCGGCAGTTCGCGCAAGTAATCGATGAATCCAGTGGGCTTGCCCATCTCGTTGCGTCAGAGAATTGTTATCGCTGTCTGTTTCACGTTAGCCGCTGTCCGGCAGCCCAGTCTGGGGCGCCGCCGGATGCAGAGCGCACTTTCCTACCACGCAGGATGGCGGTTTCAATGCAAATCTAAGGGCTCAGGGCAGGACAACGGGTGCGCGACAGAATTCTTCACAGTGCAAATCGCCCGCCGTTTGGCTAGGTCCCGGAGGGACAACCGAGAATAGCCCCGCGTTTCAACGCGGGGTAAGTCGACCCGGACGGCACAAGTCCCGAAGGGACGGCTGAAACCCTACACGTAAGTGGC
>Ga0134127_10002244_pt1 | contig 14057 bp, 10 predicted proteins | sample KB31753_FD_96459 | JGI IMG/M metagenome (GOLD analysis project Ga0134127, IMG submission 96459) | Terrestrial soil microbial communities with excess Nitrogen fertilizer from Kellogg Biological Station, Michigan, USA - KB3-175-3 | ecosystem: Environmental > Terrestrial > Soil > Unclassified ...
GACCGGCTCGCGCACGCGCTCCGCCGTGACGTGGCGCCCGAGCAGCCGCTCGCGCAGCTTCGAAAGCACGTACAGGAGGTCCGGCAGCTCCGGCATCGCCTACCTCGATGCGGCGGCGGACGAGCGCACCAGCGCGCGCAGCTCGTCCTCCAGGAACGGCGAGCAGATGACCGCGCTGCCGCTGTGGATCGACGAGCCGCCGTCGAAGTTGAAGAAGCGCGCGCCGGCCTCCTCCGCGAGCACCTTGAAGGGCGCCAGGTCCCAGGCCTTGGCCGCGAGCTCGACCCAGGCCTCGGCGCGGCCCGAGCAGACGAGTGCCGCGTCCTGGCAGCCGCCCATGCTGCGGACCGCCCAGTAGCGCGACATGTAGTCGACGATCGTCTCGGCGAGCGGGTGGCCCTTCAGGTTCGAGAAGGCCGTGAGGCAGAAGACGGCGCGGTCGCGGCGGTCGATCGTCGAGACGCGGATGCGGCGCTCGCCGACGAAGGCGCCCTGCCCGCGCACCGCCCAGTAGAGCTCGCCCTGCGCCGGCAGGTTGCAGACGCCGAGCACCACCTCGCCGTCGGCCTCGAGCCCGATCAGGTTGCTCCACGTCTTGTAGCCGCGGATGAAGTCGCGCGTGCCGTCGATCGGGTCGATGATCCAGCGCCGGCCGCTCTGGCCTTCGCCGCTCGCGCCCTCCTCGCCGAGGAAGCCGTCGTCCGGGAACGCGGCCCGCAGCTCGCGCTCGATCAGCTGCTCGCACTCGCGGTCCGCGGCCGTCACCGGCGAGTCGTCGGACTTGTCTTCCGGAGAGAGGCCGCGCTCGGCGTGCTTCAAGGCCAGCTCGCCGGCCCGGCGCGCCACGTTGCGGCAGACGTCGATCTCGCGTTCCCAGGTCATGGTTCGCATTCTCTCATCGCTGCCGACAAGGCAGGTCCCGTGGATCCAAGTCGTTGGAATCTCCAAAGTCTCGAACTAGAAACGTGCAGGGCCAGGGCTGTAATCCAGTGACAGATATGCCTTTTGTAACTTCAGGACTCTGGCACATTGGATGCTTACAATCTGTGCCGTGGGTCGCACGTAGGGTTCCCTCCGGCCAAAAAATTGGATTGATTCTCAACCGCCTTTCCGCCGTCTTTGGAGGTGCACGATGAGTCGAGTCGCAGCGAGGTTCCTGAGCCTCGCCTGGGCCGCACTCCTTCTCTTTCCGCCCCTCGCCGCCGCGCAGATGACTCGCGGCGCGATCTCCGGCACGGTTCGCGACGCCACGGGGGCGCTCGTGCCCGGGGCGACCGTGACCGTGACGAACTACGCCACCAACCAGAGCCGTAACGCCGTGAGCGACGCGAACGGCTTCTACCGCGTGCCCGCGCTCGAGCCCGGCACCTACACGGTCCGCACCGAGCTCACCGGCTTCAAGACGGTCGAGGTGAAGGACGTCCGGCTCGTCGCGGCGGGCGAGGCCACGATCAACGTCGACATGAAGGTCGGTGGCATCGGCGAGGCGATCACGGTGCTCGGACAGGCGGAGTCGGCCGATCTCAACAAGACGAACGGGACTGTCGGAGCGACCGTGCTGGAGCGCCAGGTGGTCGAGCTGCCGCTGTCGGCCGACCGCAACATCAACAACCTGATCGCCACCTCGCCGAACGTGAGCCGGGTCGCCGGCCAGGGCACGTATGCCGCCAACGGGCAGCGCTCGCGGAACAACAACTACATGATCGACGGCTCGGACAACAACGACATCTCCGTGACGATCGCGACGACCCAGATCGTTCCGGAATCGGTCGCCGAGTTCCAGGTCCAGACGAACTCCTACAGCGTGGAGTTCGGCCGCAACAGCGGCGCCCAGGTCAACGTGATCACGAAGTCGGGCAGCAACGCGTTCCACGGCCAGGTGTGGGACTACTACCGCACGAACGACCTCGTCTCGATGACGAACATCGAGAAGGCAGCCGCCCTCACGAAGCCGCCCGATTACACGCGGCACCAGCTCGGCGCGGACATCGGCGGACCCATCATCAAGGACAAGACGTTCTTCTTCCTGCTCTACCAGCGCGACTGGGACGATCCCGCGCCCAATCCCGGGGCGACCACCCGCATCCCGACGCCTGCCGGCTTCGCCGCGCTCTCGGGAGTGCCGCTGCGCGCCGGCCAGCCGACGTCCAGCCGCCAGGCCGTTCTCGATCAGCTCCGGTTCCTGAACGACGTCTACGGGCAGAACCCGGTCTTCCGAAACGTCAACACGACGCTCGTGAACGGAGTGCCGATCGAGACCGGGCAGACGAACCTCAACATCGTCAACCCGAGCACGTATCACTCGTTCATGGGGCGCATCGACCACCGGCTGACGGACAGCGACAACCTCACGCTGCGCTACTACCTGAACAAGCGCGTGGACGAGAACGCGATCAGCAATTGCGTGTTCGGGGAGACCTTCTGCGGCAACCAGGACCTGAAGGACCAGAACCTGGCGCTGTCTCACAGCCACATCTTCGGGCCGACGGTCGTGAACGAGTTCCGCTTCTCGTGGGTCCAGCGCGACCTGCTCTTCCCCGAGAACGACCCGAACACCTCGACGGCGCCGATCACCGGCCTCTTCCAGATCGGCGGCAACAACAACTTTCCCCAGAGCCGCGTGACCGACTCCTACCAGTTCTCGAACGTGGCGACGTGGACCACGGGCAAGCACACGCTGAAGTTCGGCGCCGACCTGCGGTACAACACGAACGACAACAAGTCGTCCTTCGACATCAAGGGGACGTTCAACTTCAACAGCCTGCAGGACTACCTGAACAACACCGCGTCCACGTTCACGCAGCCGCTGCAGACCGGCTTCTGGTTCGCGAAGCAGTGGCAGACGTACCTGTTCGTGCAGGACGACTTCCGTCCGACGCCGGACCTCACGATCAACCTCGGGCTGCGCTACGAGTGGTCCGACACGCCGCTCGGGTTCTTCGGCCAGGACGACCCCGCAGCCAATGCAGCCCTGGTGCCGAAGCCGGCCAAGGCGGACGGGAACAACTGGGCTCCGCGCGTCGGATTCGCCTGGTCGCCGCGCTCGTCGAACAGCCTGCTCGGCGACGGCAAGACCGTCTTCCGCGGCGGGTTCGGGATGGGCTACGACGTGCTCTTCTACAACATCCTGACGGTCAACACGAACCCCGACGTCGCGCTGGTGAGCCTCAACAACCTGGTGGACGTCTACCCCCAGAAGCTCCCGGCGTCGGGCAGCGCGGCGTCGTTCAACCCGCTCAACGCGTACACGAACTCGCCCGAGGACATCCAGGCGCCGGACGCCAAGTACTGGAGCCTCTCGCTCGGCCGCGAGATCGGCGACTTCACGGTCGAGCTGGGCTACACGGGCAGCAAGGGCGGGCACGGCGTCAACCAGATCCACATGAACCCTGGCCTCCTGACGCCGGAGCAGGCGGCGTTGGTCGCGGCCACGCAGAACGTCAACGCGATCCCCGCGGTGCAGGCGCGGCGTCTCTACCCGCAGTACGGCGTCCGCACCTCGATCCCGGCGTACGTCGGCCCGGGCAACAACGACGTCGAGGGGCGCTCGAGCTATAACGGCGTCTACGCGAGCGTGAACAAGCGGCTCCGGCACGGCGTCCAGTTCGGGGTGTCGTACACGCACAGCCGTTTCGAGAGCAACAACGACGCGTCGCTCGGCGAAACCGGAACCGACGGCTCGAGCCAGCGGCCGCAGAGCATGTTCGACTACGACGCCGAGTGGAGCGTGTCGCAGTTCGACATACCCAACCGCTTCGTGGCGAACTACCTCTGGGAGATCCCGGGGCCGAAGACCGGCTTGCTCAAGCAGGTGCTCGGCGGCTGGCAGCTCTCGGGTATCACCGCCTACCAGTCGGGGCGCCCGTTCACGGTCTTCATCGGCGTCGACTCGAACGGCGACGGCACGACGGGCTCCGACCGGCCGAACATCAACGGCGCCTGCGGCGTGACGTGGGACGCGGATCACCGTGGCTTCACGAACGACGGCTGCTATGTGGCGCCGCTCGGGACGAACAACCTGCCGATCCAGAACGGTCTCGCCAACGGCAACGCCCCGCGCAACGGAGAGCGCTCCGCCGGTTACTGGAACACCGACCTCAGCCTCATGAAGCGCTTCTACGTCTTCGGTGACAAGCAGCTGCAGATCCGCGCGGATGCCTTCAATGCCCTCAACCAGGACAACTACGGCATTCCGACGGCGAACATGAACAGCCCGAGCTTCGGTCAGAACCCCGGCACCGGACAGCCGGGCCAGAGCAACGGCTGGGGTCGTCGCATCGTCACGCTCAGCGCGAAGTTCACCTTCTAGCCGACCCGCCGCGGCGCCGCCTCACGGCGGCCGCCGCACCGAAGGGGCGCTCCCGCACCGCGCGGGGGCGCCCTTTTTCGTCTCCGGCGGTAAACTTCGAGCGCGTGCACGCGTCACCTCCGATCGCGGTCGGGCTCAATGCCGTGATCGTCGCCGTGACCGACGACGAGCCGCGCCTGCTGACCGTCGAGCGCTCGGAGCATGTGCCCCGCGCAGCGGGGGCCGAGGCGCCGGCGCTGCCGTTCGGCCCGCTCGATCCCGCCTCGCACCGGACGCTCGAGCTGGGGCTGCGCGGCTGGGTGCTCGAGCAGACCGGGCTCGAGCTCGGCTACGTCGAGCAGCTCTACACGTTCGCGGACCGGAACCGCGACCCGCGCGAGCGCGCCGGGGGACCGCGCGTCGTGTCGATCGGCTACCTCGCGCTCGTGAAGGAGGGGCGCGTGGCGGGGGAGTCGCAGGCGCGCTGGCGCGGCTTCTACGAGTTCCTGCCCTGGGAGGACGCCCGCCGTGGCCGTCCGGCGCTCATCGCCGACGCGGTGGCGCCGGCGCTCTCGCGCTGGGCAGCCTCGGCGAAGGACGCGGAGACGAAGCGCGCGCGGCGGGAGCGAGCCGACATCACCTTCGGGCTGCGCGGCGCGGCGTTCGACGGCGTCCGCGTGCTCGAGCGCTACGAGCTGCTCTACGAAGCCGGGCTCGTGGCGGAGGCGGTGCGTGACGATCCCGCCGCGCGCTCGCTCGAGGCGACCCTGGGCGAGCCGATGGCGCTCGACCACCGGCGCCTGATGGCGACCGCGCTCGGGCGCGTGCGCGGCAAGCTCAAGTACCGCCCGGTCGTCTTCGAGCTGCTGCCGGCCACCTTCACGCTGCTGCGCCTCCAGCGCCTGGTCGAGGCGCTCGCCGGGGCGCCGCTCCACAAGCAGAACTTCCGCCGCCTCGTCGAGACGGGCGGGCTCGTGGAGGGGACCGGCCTCATGGAGAAGCGCGCCAAGGGCCGTCCCGCGGAGCTTTTCCGCTTCCGCCGCGAGGTGCTGCGCGAGCGGCGCGCGCCGGGAGTAGGGGTCCCCGGGCACGGCTGATCCGGCCGTTGACACTTATACTCACTCCTAGTATATTGTCGGTAGAGCAGCGTGGCTGCTCTACTTTTTGGGCCTATTTATACTCTTGTTGAGTATAAATAGCTCGAAGGTCGAAGGAGGATCCGAGATGACGACCGCAGCTCTCGAGCCCCGCTACTCGCCGGAGGTCGCGCGGCGCACGGCCGACGCCTACGCCCGCATGGCGCGCGTGATGCCGGAGATCGAGTGGCCCGTCCACGCTCCCTACGTCGACGCCATCCGCGAGTGGAAGGCGAAGCGCAACGCGGTCGTGCTCGCGCACAACTACCAGACGCCCGAGATCTTCCACGGCGTCGCCGACATCACGGGGGACTCGCTCGCGCTCGCGCAGAAGGCGGCCGAGACGGACGCCGACGTGATCGTGATGGCCGGCGTCCACTTCATGGCCGAGACGGCCAAGATCCTGAGCCCCGAGAAGACCGTGCTGATCCCGGACACGGCTGCCGGCTGCTCGCTGGCAAGCTCGATCACGGCCGCCGACGTGAGGCTGCTGCGCGAGCGCTACCCGGATTCCCCGGTCGTCACCTACGTGAACACCTCGGCGGAGGTGAAGGCCGAGTCGGACGTCTGCTGCACCTCGGCGAACGCCGTCGAGGTCGTCGAGTCGCTCGGCGTGCCGCGCGTCATCTTCCTGCCGGACGAGTACCTCGGCCGCTACGTCGCGTCGCAGACGAAGACCGAGATCGTGCTCTGGCAGGGCCACTGCGAGGTGCACGAGCGCTTCACGGGCGCCGAGGTCGAAGGCTTCCGCAAGCAGCACCCGGACGTCACCGTGCTCGCGCATCCGGAGTGCCCGCCCGACGTGCTGGCCGCCGCCGACTACGTCGGCTCGACGGCCGGGATGGTTCGCCACCTCGAGAGCGCGCGGCCGTCGCGCGTGGTGCTCGTGACCGAGTGCTCCATGTCCGACAACGTCGCCGTGCACTTCCCGAAGACCGAGTTCGTGCGGCCCTGCAACCTCTGCCCGCACATGAAGCGCATCACCCTGCCGAAGATCCTGCACGCGCTCCAGGCGATGGAGCACCGCGTGGAGGTCGAGCCGGCGGTGGCCGAGCGCGCGCGCCGCGCCGTCGAGCGCATGCTCGCCGTCGGCCGCGGTGCCGGCCGTTGAAGCCGCCCTTCGAAGCCGTGCGCGAGACGGACGTCGTGGTGGTCGGCGCGGGCGTCGCCGGGCTGTCCGTGGCGCGCGGCCTCGCCGGCCTGCGCGTCGACCTGCTCGCGCTCGGCCCGCTCGGGCAGAGCGGCAGCAGCCCGTGGGCCCAGGGCGGCATCGCCGGAGCCGTCGGCGCCGGCGACTCGCCCGCGCTCCACGCGCGGGACACGCTCGCGGTGGCGGGGGAGATCGCGGACGCGGCGGCGGTCGCCCGCCTGACGCGCGAGGGACCCGAGCGGCTCTCCGAGCTCGTCTCGATCGGCGCGCGTTTCGACCGCGACGCGAGCGGCGCCCTCGACCTCGCTCGCGAGGCCGCGCACTCGCGTCCGCGGGTGCTGCACGCGCGCGACGCCACGGGAGCCGAGGTGGTGCGCGCGTTGTCGTCGTCCCTCCCCGGGCCCGAAGCGACGACCGTGTTCGAGGGGGCGCGCGCGCTCGACCTCGTGAAGGCCGGCGCGCGCGTCGCGGGCGTGGTCGCGCAGCACGCCGACGGTGCTATGGTGCTGCATCTCGCGCGGGCGGTGGTGCTGGCGACCGGAGGCCTCGGTCACCTGTACGCGCGCACCACGAACCCGCCCGAGGCTCGCGGCGACGGGCTCGCGCTCGCCTGGCGCGCCGGCGCGCGCCTCGCCGACCTCGAGTTCGTGCAGTTCCATCCCACGGCGCTCGACGCGGGCGCCGACCCCATGCCGCTGCTGACGGAGGCGCTCCGCGGAGCGGGCGCGATCCTCGTCGACGAGAAGGGCCGCCGCGTCCTGGACCACGCCGGCGTGCCGGCCGAGCTGCTGCCGCGCGACGTCGTCGCCCGCGCGCTGTGGGCCGCGCTCGGGTCGGGACGCCGGACGTTCCTCGACGCGCGCGAGGCCGTGGGGGACTCGCTTCCCGAGCGCTTCCCGACGGCCTTCGAGGCCTGCCGGCGGCACGGGATCGATCCGCGGCGCGAGCCGATCCCGATCGCTCCGGCGGCGCACTACCACATGGGCGGTGTCGACGTGGACCTCGACGGCCGCACGAGCGTAGGCGGTCTCTGGGCCGCGGGCGAGGTGGCGTGCACGGGCGTTCACGGCGCGAATCGGCTCGCGAGCAACTCGCTGCTGGAGGGACTGGTGTTCGGCGAGCGGGTCGCGGCGTCCGTGCGCGAGGCGCTGCCGCTTCGGCCGGTTCCGAAGCTCGAAGGCGTGCGACTGCCGGCGGCTCCCGAGGCATGGGCGGAGCCCGGCCTGGCCGCGGTCGAGTCCGAGGTCCGGCGTCTCATGTGGGAGAAGGTCGGCCTGGTGCGCAGCGGCGACGGCTTGAGCGAGGCGCTGGCGCGTTTCGGCGTGCTCGCGCGGCAGCCGCTCGATCCCGCGAGCCTTCGCCTCGTCACCGTCGCCCGGCTCGTCGCCACCGCCGCCCTCGCGCGAACCGAGAGCCGCGGCGCGCATTTCCGCTCGGATCACCCCGCGACGAGCCCGGCCTGGCGCCGCCGCCTCCTGCTGTCGCCGGACGGGCCGGGCATCCGTGTCGAGACGGAGAGCGTCGCGGCGCCGGAGCCGGTGGAGGCCTGCGCGTGAGCGAGACGCCGAGCCTTCCGGAGATCCTCTACGACGAGCTCGTGCGCCGCGCGCTGCGCGAAGACCTCGGCCGCGCCGGGGACCTGACGACCGACGCGATCGTGCCCGCCGAGCTCGACGGCCGCGCGGCGGTGGTGGCGCGGCAGGCGGGCCGCATCGCGGGGCTCGCGCCTGCGCTGCACGCGTTCCGGCTGCTCGATCCCGGCACGCGGGCCGAGATCTGCAAGCCCGACGGCAGCGACGCCCGGGCGGGGGAGACGGTCGCCCGCGTGAGCGCTCGCGCCCGCGCGATCCTGACGGGCGAGCGCACGGCGCTCAACCTGCTCGGCCGCCTGAGCGGCATCGCCACGGCCACGCGCGAGGCCGTGGCGCGGCTTTCGGGGCTCCCGACCCGCGTCGCCTGCACCCGCAAGACGACGCCGGGCCTGCGCGCGCTCGAGAAGTACGCCGTCCGCGTGGGCGGCGGCGAGACCCACCGCTACGGCCTCGACGACGCCGTGCTCGTGAAGGACAACCACATCGCGGTCGCGGGCGGAGTCGCGGAGGCGGTGCGCCGCGCGCGCCGTCACAACGGGCACCTCGTCAAGCTCGAGGTCGAGGTCGACACGCTCGCCCAGCTCGACGAGGCGCTGTCCGAAGGCGTCGACGCCGTCCTGCTCGACAACATGGACGCGGCGACGCTGCGCGAGGCCGTGCGACGCTGCCGCGGGCGCGCGCTCACCGAGGCTTCGGGCGGGATCCGCCTCGAGAACGTGCGCGCCGTGGCCGAGACGGGCGTCGACCTCGTCTCGCTCGGCTGGCTCACCCACAGCGCGCCCGCCCTCGACGTCGCGCTGGACGTCGAGGGCTAGCGGCGCCCCGGCTACGGCCGGGGGTGCGGGTTCGGGTTGGGATTGGGGTTCGGGTTGGGATTCGGATTCGGGTTCGGATTCGGGTTGGGGTTCGGGTTGAGATTCAGGTTGAGATTGAAGTGCACCCCGTCCCCGTCGCCCGCCAGCTCGCCGAGCGCGTAGGCCGCCTGCCGGCGCACGCCGACGGACGCGTCCTTGAGCGCGCGCGTGAGCGCCTCGCTCGCGCTCTCGTCGCCGATCTGGCCGAGCGCAAAGGCCGCCTGCTCGCGGACGTCCGGCGACGTGTCCTTGAGCGCCTCGATCAGCGCGGGCACCGCCGGCTTGGCGCCGAGCTCGCCGAGCGCGAACGCCGCCTGCTTGCGCACGTCAGCCTGGGCGTCCTTGAGCGCGCGGGCGAGCGCCGGGGTCGCCTCCTCCGCGCGTAGCTCGCCGAGCGCGAACACGGCCTGCTCGCGCACCTCGGCCTCGCTGTCGGCGAGCGCGGCCGTGAGCGCGGGCACCGCGCGAGCGTCGTGGATCTCGCCCAGCGCGAACGCGGCCTGTTTGCGCACCTCGCCGTCTTTGTCCTTGAGCGCCGTCGCGAGGGCGTCGACGGCGCTGGTCGCGCGCAGCTCACCGAGCGCGAAGACGGCCTGACGCCGCACGTCGGCGTCTTTGTCGGAGAGCGCCTTGCCGAGCGCCGGCACGGCCGCCTCGGAGCGGATCTCGCCCAGCGCGAACGCCGCTTGCGTGCGCACGCTGGCCTCGGCGTCGGACGCGAGCGCCTGGGCGAGCGCCTCGACGGCGCCGCTCGAGCGCAGCTCGCCGAGCGCGCGCGCGGCCTGCTCGCGCACCTCGCCGTCCGAGTCCTTGAGGGCGCTCGCCAGGGCCGGAGCCGCGCTCTCCGCGCGCATCTGGCCGAGCGTGTTGATGGCCTGCCGCCGCACCTCGGCGTCGGTGTCGTGGATCGCCTCGCTGAGCGCCGCCACGACGGCTGCGCTCGCCGGCTTCCCGCGCTCGGCCCGTTCCGGCGTGGGCGCGACGACGGGCTGCTCGGAGGCGCGCCGCTGCGGCGGCGGGACGGGCGCCGAAGGCTGGGGAGTGGGCTGCTGCGCCTCCGTCGCGAGCCCGTCGGCGCCGAGCGTCTCGAACGCGAGCGACGTGTTGGCCGAGACCGGCGTCGCCCACGGCTGCAGGCCCGCCAGCACGACGGCCAGCAGCGCCACGGCGACCGCGGTCGCCGCGGTCATGCCGCGGGACAGCCCCTGCCGCTCGCGCGTGGGGTCCAGGATCGAGAGCAGCCGGCCCTCGAGCTGCGAAGGCCGCGCCATCGCGAGCGCCCAGGCAGGTCCGCCCGAGCCGCGCGTGCCGCGTGCGAGCTGGAGCAGCTGGTGGGCGTAGTCCGGCCCGTTCGCGCCGGCGCGGAGCACGAGGTCGTCGCACGCGCGCTCGCGCTCGACGCGCAGGCGCCAGGCCGCGATCCAGGCGAGCGGGTGGAACCAGTAGACGGCGCACGCCGCGTGCGCCAGCGCCTGGGTGAGACAGTCGTGGCGCTTGACGTGGCCCAGCTCGTGCGTGAGCACGGCGCGCCGCTGCTCGCCGGGCCAGGCCTCGGCGTCCTCGGGCAGCAGCACGGCGGGATGGAGCAGGCCGGCCGCCATCGGCATGCTGCGCGCTCGGCCGCGCAGCAGGCGCACGGGGCGCGACAGCTCGATCGACTGGGCGACCTCCCTGACGAGCTCGGACCAGGAGGCGGAGGCGAACGGCGCCGTCCGCCGCGCGTGCCAGGACACGCGGAGCGCTCCGACGAGCAGCGGCAGCCCGACGATCACGAAGCCGGCGAGCCAGACGAGGCCGACGACGGCGCCGGGCTCGATCGGCTTCGCGGCGGGAAGCGGCTGCGCGGCGGGCGGCGGCGCGAACGCGGCTCGCGCGTCCGGTCGCGGGCTGGTTGCCGTGGCCGTTCTCGCCGCCGTCGGCGGGGGCTCGGGTGTCCTCGGCAAAGCGGCCGACTCGCTGCGCGCGACCGTAGGCGTGGCCGGCAGCAGCGGCAGCTCCCAGCGCGGCGCGATCCCGCGCAGCGCGGGCAGCAGGAGCGCCGTCGCGACGCCGAGCGTCCAGACGAGGTGCCGGGTGGCGGCCGACGCGCGGCCGAGCGCGGCCGCGACGAGCGCGGCGAGGCCGAGCCCGAGCGTCGCCTTCAGCAGGACGTCGGTGACCAGGGTGAGGATCTCGGGGCTCATGTCAGGCTCCTTCCTGTCGGGCCCGGTCGATGAGCCGGGAAAGCCGATCGAGCTCGTCGTCGGACATCTGGCTGGTGTCGTCGTCGAGCAGCGCCGCCACGACCTGCTCGCGCGAGCCGTCGAAGAATGTCCGCACCAGGTGCCGCAGCGCCGAGACCTTGGCGCGGTCGCGCGCCACGCTCGGCCGGTAGACGTAGCGCGGCCCGTCCTGCTCGTGCCGGGTGTGGCCCTTCTCCTCCAGCACGCGCAGCATCGCGCGCACGGCCGAGTAGCTCGGCGGGTCCGGCAGGTTCGCCTGAACCTCGGCGGCGGTCGCGCGCCCGTGCTGGTAGAGGAAGTCCATGATCTGCCGCTCGCGTCGGCTCAGCTGCTGCGAGAGCTCGTCGTTCTCGGTCATCGTCACTCCTGTGATCTCAGCTCTCCGAGCGCCCAGGCCGCCTGCTTGCGCACCTCGGGGCTCGCGTCCTTCAACGCCTTGGCCAGCGATCCGGCGGCGCTCGGGTCGGCGATCTCGCCGAGCGCCCACGCGGCCTGCTGCCGCACGCGCACGTCGGCATCCGAGAGCGCGCCGACCAGGCCGGCGACCGCCCCGCGGTCCTCGATCTCGCCGAGGGCCCACGCCGCCTGCTGGCGCACCTCGGCGTCGACGTCGCCGAGCGCCTTTGCGAGCAGCGGCACCGCGCGCGCGTCGTCGATCTCGCCGAGCGCCCAGGCCACCTGGCGGCGCACGCTCGCGTCCTTGTCCTTGAGCGCGCCCATCAGCCCCTCGACCGCGCGCGGGTCATCGAGCTCGCCGAGCGCCCACGCCGCCTGGCTGCGCACGTCCGGCTCGGCATCCCAGAGCGTCCGCATCAGCGGCTCGACCGCGCGCGGGTCCTCGATCTCGCCGAGGGCCCAGGCGGCGGCCGCGCGCACCGCGGTCGCCTTGTCGCGCAGCGCGGCGAGCAGGGCGGGGACGGCCTCCGGGTTCTCGATCTCGCCGAGCGTCTTCACGACCGCCTCGCGCACGCCCGCGTCCTCGTCCTTCACGGCCTGCATCAGGCGGCCGAGCGCTTCCGCACGCCCCTCCTTCGCCTCCATCTCGCCGATGCCGAAGGCGGCGTGCGCGCGCGCCTGCGGGCTCGGCGCGGAGAGCGCCGTCATCAGCGGATCGAGCGCGGGGCGGCCGATCCGCGCGAGCGCCCGAGCGGCTTCGCGGCCCGGCGAGGTCGCGTACTTGCGCCACTCCTCGGGCCGCGCTTCGATCAGCTTGCGCAGCCACGGGCTCATCCCGCACTCGACGGGCCCGACCTCGAGGCCGTCGGGGAGCAGCGCCACGAGCGCACCAACCGCGGAGGCTGCGCGCCTGCGGCCCAGCTCGCACGCGGCCTCGGCCCGGGTGGACGCGTCGGCGGCGGTCAGCCGGTCGACGAGCGGGCGCAAGGACGCCTCGTCGGCGGTCGGTCGGGCACCGACGACCGACGCGGCGAGCGACATCAGCAGCGCGAACAGCTTCAAGACCGCGTTCATCCTGCCCCCGTCGTGCTGTCCTGCTAGTAAAACAGCACTATGCTAGGAAACTAGCAGCGAGGGTCGGGGCTGTCAAGCACAAAGGTTTGAACGCGGGTGCTACTGTTCGCCGCTGATGCGAACACGATGGGCGCTCGGTCTTTTGCTCGTGGGACTTCCAGCCTGGGGCCGGGCCGCTGACCCGGCGCCGCCCCCCGCGAACTACGTCGCAGGGTTCCTCGGAACGACGCTCGCGTACAAGCCGCCGGGCGGCTCGTGGGACGGCTGGCAGAAAGACTTCTCTACCACGCTCGGCTACGGGCGCCAGATCATCCCGAAGCTCGCGCTCGAGCTCGATCTCGGGCCGACGTGGCTGAGCGGCAGCGGCTACTCGAGCTTCGCGCTCGTGCCGGGCGTGGTCTGGACCATCAATCCCACCGTGTACGCGGCGGCGCGCTTCGTGGTGCCCGTCGACCCGCAGACGAACTTCATCCTGCTGCCGGGGATCGGCTTGTCCCGCGCGTTCGGGCGCGTCATGCCGACGCTGGAGCTGAACCTCTCGAGCGCCGTCGGCCGCGGCGACCCCGACCTCGGGGTGACGCTCACCGCCGGGCTGCTGGTGTTCTTCTGAGGGGCTAGCGCAGCCAGGCCTCGAGTGCCGTGCGCGCGTCGGTCTTCTCGTCGCGGTACTTGACGATCACCGGCGTCGCCAACGACAGGCCCCACTCGCGGCCCTTGCCGACGGTCACGGCACGCGCACCGGGCACGACGAGCGCGCCTTCGGGAACGACGAGCGGCTCGCCCTCGGCGGGCTTGAGGACGCGCTCGTTCGGCAGGTCGTAGACGGGCGTCGAGCCCGTGAGGATCGTCCCGGCGGCGATCACCGCGCGCCGCTTCACGACCGCCCCTTCGTAGAGCCCGGTGTTGCCGCCCACGAGCACGTCGTCCTCGACGATCACCGGCAGCGCGCCCACGGGCTCGAGCACGCCGCCGATCTGCGCGCCCGCGCTCACGTGCACGGAGCGGCCGATCTGCGCGCACGAGCCGATGAGCGCGTGCGAGTCGACGAGCGAGCCCTCGCCGACGTACGCGCCGATGTTGACGTACATCGGCGGCATGCAGACGACGCCCTTGCCGAGGAACGCGCCGTCGCGGACGGCCGAGCCGCCGGGCACGATGCGCACGCCCGCCGCGGCGTCGAGCTTCCGCAGCGGCAGCGTGTCCTTGTCGAAGAAGGCGACACGGCCGTGGTCCATCGACGCGTCGACCACGTCGCCGTGGCGGAAGCCGAGCAGGATGCCCTGCTTGACCCAGGCGTTGACGCGCCAGCCGGTGGGAGAGCCCGGATCCGGCTCGGCCGCGCGCA
>Ga0134127_10002245_pt1 | contig 14048 bp, 10 predicted proteins | sample KB31753_FD_96459 | JGI IMG/M metagenome (GOLD analysis project Ga0134127, IMG submission 96459) | Terrestrial soil microbial communities with excess Nitrogen fertilizer from Kellogg Biological Station, Michigan, USA - KB3-175-3 | ecosystem: Environmental > Terrestrial > Soil > Unclassified ...
CGCGACACGGCGATGACGCGGCCGGTCAGCGCGAACGCCGCACGCAGCGCCACGCGGCGGCGCAGCTGCCGCGCGTAGTACCGTCCGCCGTGCATCGTCGTGACGTGCGGGATGCCGGCGCGCCACGCGGCCCACGCGCCGTACACGGCCATCGTGAACTCGTGGCTGTGCGCGAGCGTGATGCGATGGTGGCGGAGCAGGGACGTGAGGCGTCTGGCGAACGCGGGTGACAGCGGGCGGTCGAGCCGAAACGTCTCCACCGTGACGCCGGTTCCGGCGAGTTGTTGTGGGAGCCAGCCTTCGCCTCCTTCCGGCACGATCACGAGGTTGTGGCAGCCGGCGGCCTGCAGCTCGCTCGCCAGGTGCACGAGCATGCGCTCGGCGCCGCCCGGGCCGTTGGTCTCAATCAGGTGAGCGATCCGGAGTCCCCGGAGCCGTGCGAGGTCGTCGCCGACCCTGGTGCGCGGTTCGCCCGACGTCAACGACGCGGCCGGCGAGCTCATGTGGTCGCCGATGGTAACGCCGGATAGCGGGGGCGCGCGCGTCGCCACGACCAGCGTCCGGGATCCAGCAGCCCTGTGAGGCGCACCTGCAGTTTGGTCGGCTTGTCGTCGCGCGAGAGGCAGAAGCGGGGCAGATCGTCCCCGGTGCGGTGGCGGGCCAGCGTGGTGGCCGCGAGCGTCAGCGACGTGCGCATGCCCGCGCGGCGGGCGAGCGTGAGCGTGCGATTGTCAAACAGGCCGAACGGAACGGCGAGGACCGGAACGACTTTGGCGAGGCGCTCGCGCAGGATCTGATGCGAGATCTCAATTTCTCGACTCAGCTCCGTGTCCGGCAGGAGCGGCAGGACCGGATGCGACACGGTATGCACACCGACGTCCACGGTGGGCAGGCCGGCGAAGCGCGACAGCTCCTCGAACGTCATGGATCGCTGGCGCGTGCACGTCCCGGCCTCGATCTCGAGCTCCTGAAGTGTTGCCTCCAACGCCTGGGGCCAGCGACCCGCGTGCTGCGCGAGCAGCCATTGCCTCAGGGGCCGAAGCGGTCCGAATTGCGCGGGCTGCCCATCGCGGTAGGCGGACGGCAACCCGCACGCATCTTCGAATGCCCGCCAGCGCTCGGTGGACACGCGGCCGAACAGGTCGTCGATTCGGTCCCACCAGTACGTGGCGCCGAGAGCGGCTGCGTGCGTCACCGCGAAGACGGTGATCGGAATGGCTTCGCGACGCACGACATCCGCGATCTCGAAGAGGAGCGACGCATACGCATCGTCGGCCGTCACCGCGATCAGGCCGGCGGTACTGCGTCCGTCCACGTGCCGGTCGACCAACTCGCGCAGGGGCACGAGCTGCCCCACATCGCGGGCCGCGCCGATGAGGGACTCGAACTGCTCGACGCGCACGTGCGAGATGCTCTCCGATGGGAGCCTGGGGCTCGTCACGCCATGGAAGCAGAGGATGGCACCCGCGGAACGCAGGGGCTGCACGCGGAACCTCACCCCGCCCTCTCTGCGGCGAAGACCACGGGGCGAACGACGTCCATGATGCGCTGGATGACGCTGTGCCAGGTGAAATAGCGCTCGGCTCGCTCGCGACCGGCCCGCCCCATGCGCCCGGCCAGCTCGGCATCCTGGAGCAGGCGTCGCAGCCGGTCGGTGAGCGCTGCCACGTCGTCGATGGGGACGGTAAACCCGGTCTCGCCGTCGATGAGCATCTCCGGAACGGCCCACGCGTTGGTCCCCACGCACGGCAGTCCGAAATACATCGCCTCGATGAAGGCGATGCCGAATGGCTCGAACCGCGTCGGCAAGCAGAAGACGTCGGCCGAGCCATACGCCGCAACGAGGCCGGCCCACCCGTTGGGTGTGTTCTTGTTCAGGTCTCCGAGACAGGTGATGCCCGGTTCGTGCACCGGCGGCGTGGCCGGCCCGGCGATGAGCAGGCGTGCGTCCGGCATCGTCTCCCGGAGACGCCGAAACGCCTCCACCAGCACATCCCCGCCCTTGCGGTGGAACTGCCGGCCGACGAACAGGATCGTGGGAGCGTGAGGCGCGCGTGCGCGTGCGGTTGGGCGCGGAATCCGGGTCACATCGAAGTTCGGCCCCGCGTGCACGGCATGCACGCGGTTCGGGGGCACGCCCAAGTCCTCGATGAACGAACGGCGCAATCGCTCGCTGAGGGTGAAGATGCCGGCGTCCTGCCGGTAGACGTCCCGCTCGCGTCGGGCCACGCGCTCCACCTCGCTGCGCGTGAGCGTGGCCGCGTCACTGTGCCCCGTCGCCGCCCCATGCTCGGCCATGCGAATGTTGGAGTCGCTGCACACGAAGTACGGCGTTCGGTTCCGGCCCACGGACCGGAACGTGGCGCCGACCTGCAGGATGACGTCGAGGGGTCCCCGGTGCGCGGCAATCTGTCGCGCCGCGCAGCGGGTGCGGAGCTGGAAGGGCAGGGCGTTGAGATGGAACCGTGTGCCCCAGCGACGCCGGTCGGGAGCAAACGTCAGCGCGGCACCGAGCCACCGATCCATGCCGTAGAGGTCCACGTCACCGGTTTCGACGGCGTGACCGGCGAGACGGAGGTGGTCAACGAGGCTCTTCGAGATGCCGGACCAGGAATCCCAGGCCTCGGCGTCGCCTTCGGAAAGGAGCAGGATGTTCACGCTCTTGCCAATCGCAAGAGGCGGGCCTCCGAGTCATCGAAGCCCGCGACCGTCGGCCCGATCGCGGTGTGGCGCCTACGCCACAGCACGCTGCATCACGTCTTCAAGGAACGCTCACGTACGTATGACCGATGTACATGTACTGCTCGCGCGGGGGAGGGTATTGCAGGGTCGGCGCGAACTCGAACTGTGAGAACGCGTCGTCGGGAATACTCGACGGGTAGTTGATGATCCGATAGTCGCCGTTCAGCACGCCATCGACCCACCAGCGTATCACGCCGTCGCCGGCTCCCGGCGCGGATTCCCATTGGAGGTACCATTCGAGGCGGTACCACCGATCGTATCCGATCGGGGTCGTCATCGTGTTGGGCTCCCAGAATCTCTGGGCGTACGGCTCCCACTCGGTGTTCACGTTGATGTGGTGCGGCGCGCTCGAGCCGCCCACGTTGATGTACACTTGCCCGGCGCGCGTATGCACGAAGGCGATCTTCCCGCCTCCCGCTGGATTCGGCGTCCAGTTGGCTGAGAGCTTGAACATCCATGCGGCGTACACTCCGCGCGCCTTGGGCAGGGCCACCCAGTGCACGCCGGGATCGGTATTGGGTCTCATATCCGGCGTGAAGATGATGCGCAGCACTGTAGCGGGCGCGCCGGGGGACGCGGCCGCATCCACGCAGATATCAGCGTTCTTGGAGCTGGTGCGACGGAGGTAGCTCCACCCGTCGCCGGTCATCCGACTCCAGTCCTGCTCGGTGAGCTTGTGGAACGCCGCGGGTTCGTTCAACGCGGTGGTCCCGGGCCAGGGCGGGGGTCCTTGGCAGTGGGGCGCCTGATGGGGCTCGGCGCTCTCGCAGGCCGTCGCACCGAGAGCGGCGAGCAGCAAGGTCGGCCATCGGGCTACGGGCATGGTGCCTCCGAAGGAGACGCGACGCTCGCGCGATCCGCGTCGGGCGCGCAGCCGAGCAGCTCGTCGTACGCCGACCGGAGACGCCGACCGACGACGTTCCAGCTATAGGTTTCGGTGGCGGTGCGGCGCGCGCTCTGCTCCAGGCGCGAGCGCAAGCGCTCGTCGCGCAGCACGGTGACGACCGCCTCGGCGAACGTCTCCGGCGTGTCGCGCACGAGAATGTTTTCGCCGTCCACGGCGTCGAGGCCTTCGCACCCGATGGACGTCGAGACAACGGCCTTTCCCATCGCCCACGCGTCCAGGATCTTGAGGCGCGTCCCTCCGCCGATGCGGATCGGGACGACGCAGCAGCGGGTGCTCGTGAGCGTCGGACGTATGTCGGGCAAATGGCCCAACGGCGTGACCCCGGGCTCGGCCGCGTACCGCTTCTCGTCCGCCGCGGCACCGCGCCCGATCAGGTGCAGCGCGGCGGCGCGCTCTTCGGCGCGCACGCGCGGCCAGATGTCGCGCAGCAGATACTCCACCGCGTCCCGGTTGGGAAAACTGTAGGTCGGGCCCACGAAGCTGACGCGACCGGCGACGGACGTGCCGCCGTTCGGCTGGAAATAGTCCGCGTCCGTGCCGTTGGGGACGACGAGCGTCGCGGCGCGAGGCGCTAAGGCCTGCAGACTTCGGGCATCCACGTCGGACGCCATGACGTTGAGGGCGAGCTGCGGACAGACTTCCCGCTCCAGCTGCTCGAGGCGGTCGGCTTGAAGCCGCAGGTATTGCCGCAGCGGGACGGCGAGTCCGTTCGCGTAACGCCGCAGCAGCAGGGACTCGATGTTGTGGTGCGTGCAGGCGATGGGGACGCGCGGCAAGTCGGGCAGCCAACCGTGCAAGTCGAGACTATCGAGGTGTACCAGGTCCGGCGTCCGCGCTCGCAGCACGGTATGCAGCCCCTCGGCGAAGGCGCCGCTCTGGTATTCGTAGTACGTGTACGCGCGCCCGGTGACCAGGCTGCGCACATGGTCCCAGACCTTGCGTAGCGTCGAGTGCTCGCTGGGGATCGGCGTCGGTTCGGCGACGTCCGTCGCGATGCGCTCCAAGGCGCTCCGGGCCGCGACCCGCGCCGCGGGATCGGGATGGTGGTTCATCCGGTAGAACGCGACGAGATCGACATCGTACGCGATTCGCAGCTGTCTCAGAACATTGAATGTGCGATTGGCCACGCCGCTGTGTGGCGGGTACGGAAGCGACTGCGCGAGCACGAGCACGCGCGGGCGTGCGAGCGTCACGCCGGTGCGCCTCCCCACACCGGTGCGCGCCCGCGCAGGCGTCTCGGTGCGGGATCGCCACCGGTGCGCTTGGCCATGGCGATGACCATGGCCACGAGCGCATAGAGCATGTCCGTGTACGCCAGAGACAGGAAGAATGCTCCTACCACGAAGCCGAGCAGGGCCGCCATGAGACTTTGGGCGAGGCGGGCGTCTTCACCGCCCTGTCTTGCGACGCGACGCAGCGACGCGAACGCGCTCCACATCAGGCCGATGAACAACAGCAAGCCCGGGATCCCGAGCTCGGCGCCCACCTGCACGTAGCTGTTGTGCGCCGCGCCCCATCGGACCCCGATGCCCCGCTCGGCGAGCTTGGCGAGAGGGGAGATCGTCCCCTCCGCCACGGGGAAGTTCTTCACGCCCACACCGAACACGGGGCTGCCGGCCATGTAGTCGAGGCCGCGGGCCCAGACTTTCAAGCGGCCTTCCTCGGAGGTCATGTTGTAGTCCTGCTTGGGGTGCACGATCGTCTGCATCTGCGCCCAGTACTGGTCGCTGGCCGTCGCCGCGAGCACCGTCAGGATCACGACGAGTCCCGCCAACCGCGAACGCGTGGGAATCGTCGTGACCTTGAGGAGGACAAACGCCGCTACGGCCAGAAGCGCGAGGAAGCCGCCCCGCGACCCCGACCGGATGAGACCCACCGCGAGGATCGCCAGCCCGACGGCGGCGAAGACGCGAACCCAGACGCGATTGCGTCCCAGCACGAAGTACAGCCCCAGCGGCATCGCGGTCACGATCAACGTCGCGAGGTCGTTGGCGTCGTAGTAGTACAGGCGGCCGAGCCGCCAGCTCTCCGCGCCAAGCTGGAACCGCGAGAGCACCACCGCCGTGTACAGGACCGTCACGCCGAAGTAGACGAACATCAACCGCCCGACATCGCGGGCGTTCCGCACACTCGCGGCGACGACCAGGCACATCACGATGGACCGGGCGAAGTCCGTCCAGGCGCGGAAGGCCATCCCTTGGGCCAGCGCCCCGGGGACCGACAAGAGACCCCAGACCGCGAGTCCGAGTACGCACGTCGTCGTCGCAGAGCGCAGGCGCTCCATACGCCGCACGCCCGATTGCTGCAGGAGGTACAGGCCGAGGGCCAGGACGGTGGCCACCAGGGCGGGCTTGAGAGGCATCAGCACGGTGAAGAGCTCGTGGATGCGACCCACGGCGGCAGCCACGTAGACGGCGACGCAGACGAGGAGCAGGTCCCAGGGGGCGGCCCGCGGCGCCGGGGTTGGTGGACTACCCGGAAGGCTCCCGTCCTGCGGGACATTGTGCCACCGCGCCGCCGTCGTCATGCTCCCGCCCACTGCAAAACCGGCGCCATCGACCTGTGGCGCCGACGCAATAGGACCCGACACGCCTCGGCCCGGCTCTTGCGACGTTCCGCGTGGCGCATGCGCATTCTCATCACCGATGGCAACGAGCGAACCGCCCTCGCCGCCGCGCGATCGCTGGTCACGGAGGGACACGCCGTGTGTGTGGCGGCGCCCACGCGATGGTCGCTCGCCGGTGTCTCGCGGGGCGTGCAGGCGCGTCCGCTCGCGGCCGATCCGTTCAGGGACCCCGCGTCCTATGCCGCCGCCGTGGGCGGGCTCGCGCGAGAGGTGGGCGCCGACCTCCTGTTGCCCATGACCGATCCGTCGGTCGAGGCCTTGCTCGAGCACCGGGCGCTCCTGCCGCCGGGGGTCCTGCTCCCGTTCCCCAGACTCGACACCTATCGCACCGCGTCGGACAAAGCGCGCGTGCTGACGCTCGCGCAGGCGTGCGGCTACGGCGCGCCCGAGACGCACCTCATCGCCACGCAGGCAGACAGCCAAGGGACACTGCCCGATGCCGCGTTCTTCCCGGCCGTGGTGAAGCCACACCGTTCGGTCGTCACCGCGGGCGGAAGGCGTTGCAAGCTCGCGGTAGCGCCGGTCGCCGATGCGGCGGCGTGCCGCCGCACCCTGGCCGCGCTGCCGGCGGCAGCGTTCCCGGTCTTGATTCAGCGGCACGTCGAGGGTGTGGGCGAGGGGTTCTTCGCGCTGCGCTGGGGCGGCCGCACGATCGCCATGTTCGCCCACCGGCGACTGCGCGAGAAACCGCCCTCAGGCGGCGTCAGTGTCTACCGAGAGAGCATCCCGCTGGACGAGCGGCTGGCCGGTCCCGGTCTCCGCTTGCTCGACGCCCTCGACTGGCAAGGCGTGGCCATGATCGAATGCAAGCGGGAGGCGGGGACGGGTCGTCAGGTGTTGATGGAGGTCAACGGCCGGTTCTGGGGGTCCCTGCAGTTGGCGATCGACGCGGGAGTCGATTTCCCCGCCCTCCTCGTCCGCTGCGCGGCGGGGGAGACGTGCCCGGAGGTGCGGGACTACCGGGTGGGCATCCGCAGCCGTTGGTTCTGGGGGGACGTCGACCACCTGTATCTGCGCCTGCGCGATTCGCGTGCTCGCCTGCGCGCCGTGCGCGATTTCCTCCGCATCCACCCCTGGCGCGATCGCTCCGAAGTTTGGCGCTGGCGTGATCCGGCGCCGTTCCTTGTCGAGACGCTGCAGTGGCTCGGTCTCACTCGGCGTACAGACGATGCCACGTCGAGAAGCAGAGCAGCGCCCACAGAATCCGTTCCCGGTTTTGGCGCCCCGTGAAGTGCTCGTGCAGCAGGGTCTCCACCGCGCGAGGGTCGAAGTAGCCCAGACGACGCTGCCGGTCGGGCGAAAGCTCGTCGGTCAGCATGTCGCGCAGTTCCGCGCGCAGCCAGGCGGACGTGGGACCGACGAAGCCACGTTTGGGCGCCCGAAAATGGGGCGCCGGGAGCCGGGGCCGCAGCGCCCGCCGCAGCAGGCGTTTGCTCTGCCACCACGGTCCGATCTTGACGCGCTGGGGCAGCGGGAAGACGGCGTCGACGAGGACGTGGTCGACGAAGGGAACCCGGACCTCGAGCGAGTGCGCCATCGACAGCCGATCCGAGAGCGCGAGGATGTCGTCAGGAAGAAAGGTTTTGTAGTCCAAGTACAGCCCTGCGTCCAGCCCCGTGAACGGGCTTTGGGCGGCAAACACGTCGCGGAAGCGGGTGCGCGCCGCCCGTCCAGTAATGCGCGCGCCGAGGCTCGGCGCATATAGGGCCAGGCGCTCCTCATCCGAGAGCCGCGTCATAAGCCCGAGGAACCGGTCCGGCACGGCCCCGTTGCCCGTGAGGAGGAAGCGCTTGAGGCGGTCCACGCCGAGCGTGCCGTCCCTGGGCTCCGGAATGAGACGGCTGGCGGCGCCCGCGATGCGCCTCACGCCCGCGGGCAGGCGCGCGTACTGCTCGGCGGCGAGGAGGCCGACGTGCCGCCGGTATCCCGCGAAGAGCTCGTCACCACCGATGCCCGTGAGCGCCACCTTGTACCGGCTCCCCACGGCCTGGGAGAGGAGCCACGTGGGGATCGCGGAGTCGTCGGCGTGCGGTTCGTCGAGGGCCGCAACGATCGGTTCGAAGATGTTGCGAATATCCGGGCTGATGTCGACGACGGTGAGCTGCGCGCCGTAACGCGCCGCGAGCGCGGCGGCCAGACCCGTCTCGTCGGCCGTCGTGGCGCCGGAGCCCGAGTAGCGCGCCGTGAACGCGTGAGGCGTGTTGCCCGCGAGCGCCATGCTCGCGGCCACGGCCGAGGAGTCGAGCCCGCCGCTCGAAAAGACGGCCACCGGTACGTCGCTCACCAGGTGGGCGGCGACCGATCCGTCGAGCCACTCCCGCACCTGCGTCTCCGCATCGCGGACGCGAGGGGCAGAACCTTGATCACCGCGGGATGGGAAGTGCCAGTAGCGACGCACGGCGGCGTCGCCCTCTCGGCGCCACACGAGGGTGTGCCCCGGCTCGAGCTTCTTCACATCGACGAACGGTGACGTGGGCGCGGGCAGATAGCCGAGCTGGAAATACGCGTCCAACGCTTCCCAATCGAGCTCGCGGGACGTCAGGCCGGCAGCGTGTAGGGCCTTGAGCTCGGACGCAAACGCGATGCCCCATGGTGCGGTGATGACGTAGAGGGGTTTGATTCCGAACCGGTCCCGCGCCAGGAGCAGCGTCTCGCTGGACGCGTCCCAGACCGCGAACGCGAACATGCCGCGCAGGGGAGTGACGCAGTCGGATCCCCGCTCTTCGTAGAGATGCACGATCGTCTCGGTGTCGCCCCCCGTGCGGAGGGTGTGCCCGCGGGCCACGAGGCCGCCGCGCAGGTCCTGATAGTTGTAGATCTCCCCATTGAAGACGATCACCTTCGACGCGTCTTCGTTGAAGATCGGTTGCCGGCTGCCTCCCAGGTCGATGATGCTGAGCCGTCGCATCCCGAGGCCGACGGCCCCGTCCACGTAGAGGCCCTCGTCGTCCGGCCCGCGCTGCCGCAGGGCGTCGCACATCCGACGCACGAGCGCCTCGGACACGGGGCGCTCCCGGTCGCGATACACGATTCCCGCAATGCCGCACATGGTGGTGAGGCTCCAGCGCAAGAGTGGCGCCACGAAGAAAGTGTGGCCTCGCCGCCACACGTGCAGCACGGCGTGGCTCTTGCAAAGACTTGCCGACGTGGAAGCCACGATACTCGCCCACGCGCCAACGGTCCCCCCAGAGCCGACAGCCGCTGCGTCGCGTCCGGGGGTGACCCGGATGTCGCTCTCGGACGCGCTGGCCCTCGGCCCCGCCGCGTGGGACGCGGTGCTGGCGCGCGCGGAGTCCCCGTCGCCATTCATGAGCTGGGAGTGGCATCGGGCGTGGGCCGACGCGGCCCCGGCCGACGAGCTCGCGGCGAGCGAAGCGTTGGTGCTGCGCGGCGCGGATGGCGCGACGCAGGCGTTGGTCCCCGTGCTCCCCAGGCGCGTCTCGTTCCACCGCTTCCCGGCGGCGGCCCTGACGTGGGCGATGGGCGACCTCGGCTGCCCCGATCATCTCGACCTGCTGGCGGCGCCCGACGCCGACGTAGGCTCTCTCGCCCCGGCGCTCGAGCGAATGCCGTGGCAGGTGCTCGTCCTAAGCAACTTGTCGCCCGATGCGCGGGCTGTACGCCGCTTGTTCGAGGCATTTGCCGGGCGGGGCTATGTGATGCGGCGGCAGGCTCTGTTTGGTTGCCCGTACCTCGACTTGGCCGGCGATTGGGACCGTTACCTCGCCGCGCTCACGCCGACTCGCCGTCAGACGCTCCGCCGCAAGGAGCGGAACCTGCAGCGCGACCACGCGATGACGATCACGGACTACGACGGTGACCGCGTGGAGGAAGGGCTGCTGCGGTTGATGGACCTGCACGCACGTCGCTGGGAGGATGGCGGCAGCGGCGGCGCGTTCCGAGACCCCCGCGTCGTGCGCATGCATCGGCGCTTCGCGACCGACCTGGCGACGCTGCGGCGCCTGTGGCTGACCACCCTCGATCTCGACGGCGAGCCGGTCGCCGCCTGGTACGGGTTTACGTGGCACGACACCGTGTACTTCTATCAGAGCGGACGCGATCCCAAATGGGATCGCGAAAGCGTCGGCCAGGTGCTGATGGGGGCCATGATCCGCCGCGCGATCGAGCGCGGGTACCGGCGGTTCGACTTCTTGCGCGGGGAGGACTTGTACAAGCGTCAATGGACGGAGGCCCAGACTGTCACCGAGGAGGTGACGATCTTCCGCCCGGGTTGGCGGGGGCGCTGGCTGCGCGTGCTGGATGCGGCCGCGGCCCTAAGGGCGGGGCTGCATGCGTGAGATCCTACTCGTCGTATCGATCGACACGGAGGAAGACAACTGGAAGCGTAGCCGCGAAGGAGTGACGGTCGAGAACATCGGAGCGCTGCGGCAGGCGGCGGCGGTCTTCGAGCGCCTCACGTTGCGGCCGACATACTTCACCGCCTATCAGGTGGCGACGGACCCCCGAGCGGCGGACGTGATGCGCGAGGTCAGCGACGGGGGCAAAGCGGAGATCGGCGCACACCTCCATCCGTGGAACACGCCCCCCATGTCGGAGGCGTTCGTGCCGCGCAACTCCATGCTCAAGAACCTGCCCGCGCCGCTGCAGCTCGCAAAGCTCCGACATCTGACGGCGAAGCTGGAGGAGACATTCGGGCTCACCCCGACGGCGTTTCGTGCCGGGCGGTACGGCCTCGGCCGCGAAACCGTCGGCGCCTTGCTGCAGTGCGGGTATCGCGTGGACAGCAGCGTCAGCCCATTCATCGACCTGCGCACGACCGACGACGGCCCGACGTTCGTGGGTGCCCCGATGACCGCCTATCGGCTGGCCCCGGACCGAGACGTCCGAGACCCCGCACCGGACGGGGCGCTGGTCGAGATCCCGTTGTCTTACGGGTTCAACCGCGGGCCCTTCAGGGTCTGGGACCCCGTGCGCAGAGGACTCGAGGCCGCACCGCTGCGGTGGCTGCATTTGGCCGGGATCGCGGCGCGCGCGGGCATCCTGAAGCGTCTCACGTTGTCGCCGGAGCTGTCGTCGGCCCCCGATATGCTGACGTTGGCGCAGCGTCTGCTCGAACAGGGCGTGCGGCACCTCCATCTCACCTGGCACAGTCCGACCCTCCAGCCGGGGCTCAGTCCCTACGCCCGCGCGGCCTCGGACGTCGCGCGCCTCTATGCCGCGCTCGAGGCCTTTGTGGAGGGCCTGGCGCGGGTCACCGCGTTCCGCTGCGCCACGGTCAGCGAGGCTGCCGCCCTGTTGGGGTGATGCAACACCGCAGGCGCGCCCGTAGCGCGGTCACGTGCCAAACGCGTGGCACAGCACGTGCGCTCGTGGCGCCTGGGTCACGGCGCGGCGACGCATCACGACGGACGGTGATTCGTGTTCAAGAACGTTGGCAGCAATTGGCTGGTGACGGTTGTGACCGTGTTGGCGATGTACTTCCTCACGCCGTTCACGATTCACAAACTCGGCGACGCCGGCTACGGGACCTGGAACCTGATCAATGCGATCACCGGGTATCTGGGCCTGCTGGTGTTGGGCGTCCCGATGGCCTCGGTGCGCTACTTCGCGCAGCATGTGGCGAAGGGTGACGTCGAGAAGCTGAACGAGGCGATCGGCAGCTGCACGGCGCTGTACCTGCTCCTCGGCGCCCTCGCGCTGATCGTCGGCGTGGGCATGTATGCCTTCTTCACGCTGGCCTACGATATCCCGGCGTCGCTGCACACCGATGGTCGCGTGGCCTTCGGTTTGATGGTCCTGTATGTGGCCGTCGGATTCGTGGCCCTGCTCCCCAACGGTGTGCTGTCGGCCCATGACGATTTCGTGCCCCGCAACGTCGTGCGCCTCTGGGGTGTGCTGCTTCGCCTCGCGCTGACGCTCGGGTTGTTGGCGCTGCACGCCTCGCTCACGGCGCTGGCCCTCGTCCAGTTGGTGTGTCTGGTGTTCGATTTCGCGCTCTGCTGGGTACTGGTGCGGCGCCGCTACCCGGCGACGCGTGTCCGGCTCGCAGACTTCGACTGGGGCATGGCCCGCAGCATCTTCGCCTTCAGTATCTACGTCCTGGTGTTGAACGCCGGCGCGCGGCTCTCGTTCGAGACCGACTCGATGGTCATCGGCGCGTACATGAACGTGAGCCAGATTCCGTACTTCACGGTCGCGAACAGCTTCATCATCTACCTGATGGAGTTCCTCATCGCGATTGCCGCGGTCGTGATGCCCACGGCCACGCGACTCCAGACGCAAGGGCGCACCGACGAGCTGCGTGGGATTTTCCTGAAGTGGTCGAAGATCGCGCTCTCCCTCACGATGGCCGCCGGCCTGTTTCTCATCGTGCTGGGACCGCGATTCATCGCGTGGTGGGTCGATCCCAGCTTCGAGCGACCGGCGGGGGCGGTGCTCCAGATCCTGATGGTCTCGTACCTCATCTTCTTGCCGGTCCGTGGTGTGGCGCTGCCGATTCTCATGGGTCTGGGTAAGCCGGGCCTGCCCACGATCGGGTTTCTCGTGGCGGGCGCCCTCAATCTGGGGCTGAGCATCGCGTTGGTGCGCCCGTTGGGGCTGGCGGGCGTCGCGTTGGGGACGGCCATCCCGAATGTCCTGTTCGCCGTCCTGGTCTTCGTGCATGCGTGCCGCGAGCTGCACGTGTCGGTCGTGGAATTCGTGCGCTACGTCATTCCCCGGGCCACGCTCGGGGCGTTACCGGTCCTGGCGCTGCTGCTCTGGTTCAAGGTCGGGCTCGACGTGCGCAGCTTGACGGCGCTGGCGGGCGCCGGGATTGCGATGCTGCTGGTCTTCGCGCTGATCTGGGTGTTCTTCGTATACCGAAACGATCCCTACGTCGACGTGCGAGCGTGGCTGCCACGGCTACGCGTTTGGGGGCGAGTATGACTCTGGGGGTGGTGGTTGCCGCGACGCTCGTCCTTGCGCTCGCGGCCGAGGGAGGGGCACGCTGGTGGATTCGTCGGCGCACGCGCTACTACGTGTGGCCGCCGGGACTGCGACTCGAGCTGCGACAGGACCCCGAGGTGTTTCCGGAGGTCGAGCCGCGCGTGCGAATCGACATCAACGCCGACGGTGAGCGCGGCGGCGCCGTGCGCCGGGACGAAGCGGGGTTGTTCCGCGTCCTCGTCGCGGGGGGAAGCGCGGTCGAGTGCTTGGCGCTCGATCAGCCTACCAGCTGGCCCGGGGCGGTGGAGCGCCTGCTCAATGCGCCGGACGCCCTCGAGGTGCTCGACGCCCGTCGGGTTCACGTCGGGAGTATCGGCCGTTCGGGCGTGGGGTCGGAGGACTTGGACGTGATTCTGGAGCGCCTCCTGCCGCAGTACGGTCGCCTCGACGCCATCCTCATCATGGTGGGAGCGAGCGACGTGTACCACTGGCTCGAGGACGGCGCGCCGCCTGGGCGGCGACCGACGCCCATCCCCGCGCAGGCGCTGTTCTCCTGCCACCCCGGGCAACCGTTCGGGTGGCGCCCCGGGGCAACGGCCATGGCCGAAGTCGTCCGGCGCCTGCGCCGCTCGTGGTGGCGGCCGGTCGAGGTGAAGGAGCACGCGGGGTCCTGGGTCCCCGCCGCACGACGGATGCGGGCGGAGGCGAAAGAGGTCCGCTCCGCGGTACCCGATCCGACCACCGTCATGGACAACTTCGAGTACCGCTTTCGCCGCATTGTGGGTCGCGCTCTCGCGCATGCGGATCGTGTGCTCGTCGTGCGGCAACCGTGGTTCGAGAAGGACTACACCGAAGAGGAGCTCGCTCGCTTCTGGCACGGCGGCA
>Ga0134127_10002247_pt1 | contig 14033 bp, 14 predicted proteins | sample KB31753_FD_96459 | JGI IMG/M metagenome (GOLD analysis project Ga0134127, IMG submission 96459) | Terrestrial soil microbial communities with excess Nitrogen fertilizer from Kellogg Biological Station, Michigan, USA - KB3-175-3 | ecosystem: Environmental > Terrestrial > Soil > Unclassified ...
AGTGCGTGGCGAGGTGTGCGGCTGCTCGCGCAGGTCAACGGGCGCTCCGCCGCGCGGGACCGTCTGGAGGACGGCACGGTCGGGGAGAACACGGGTGGCATGGTGACGTATGCCGCGCCGGGCCTGCGTTGGCAGAGCGGCGCTGGGCTCATGGTGGAGGGATCGGTGCAGGTGCCGATGGGTCAGCGGCTCTACGGTGACCAGGCCGAGCACGCGACGGGCCGCGTCACGCTATCCCTGAGTCGGTGATGCGCTCCCCGGTTTCAGGCAGCGACTTCCACGTTGGCCTCACGGGCGGCGCGACGGAGCCGGCAACCGGAGCGGATCGTTCCCCGTCACGGTTGGCAGGAACGGCATGGGGCGTGTTTGTGGCGGCGATGTACCCGCTGCTCGCGATCACGCCGCTCGTGATCTTCGCTGCGCTCCGGCCGGATTCCGACCATCCGCGCGTGGCGGAGGTGGGGGTCGACTGTGCAGTCGTCGGCTATACGATTCTGATGCTCCAATTCGTGATCACCGCTCGGCTGCGCTGGGTCGAAGCGCCGTTCGGGCTCGACGTGCTCATGGTGTTTCACCGGGCGATGGCGCTGGTGGCCACCGCCCTGCTGTGTGTGCACCCGCTGATGGTCTCATGGGGCGAGGGATGGTGGCTTCTCACTCGTTGGCACGTGCACGGGTACATCTGGGCGGGCCGGGCCACGCTGGCGCTGCTCCTCTTCCAGGCGGGCGCAGGCTTGTCGCGCCGCGTCATGCGCATTCCGTACGAGCAGTGGCGGCGAATTCACAACGTTGTCGCTCCCACCGTCTTGGCGCTCGGTCTTGTTCACAGCCTTGCGGCTGGCGACGACTCGCGCGGCGGCGGTCTGCTCGTCTGGGCGGCGATGACCGTGATCGCTGTGGGATGTTGGTTGTTCAGTCGGGTGGTCCGCTCCCGGCTGCTGCTGCGCCACCCGTTTCGCGTGCTCGGGATCGAAATGGAAGCGCCGCGCGTGTGGACGCTCACCCTGACGACTCATGAGAAGCGACGGTTCCACTTCGCCCCTGGACAATTCCAGTTTCTCCGCCTGCACAGTGCCCACATCCCCACCGACGATCACCCGTTCACGATCGCTTCGAGCCCCACAGAATCCGGCCGGATCCGCCTGACCATCAAAGAAAGTGGGGACTACACGGCGCTGATCGGTCGCGTGCGTGCGGGAGACCGCGCCACGGTTCACGGGCCATTCGGGCGGTTCTCGCACACCTTGCACGCCGACGAAGGAGACCTGGTGTTTGTCGCCGGCGGCGTCGGAATCACGCCGCTGATGAGCATGTTGCGCTACATGCGGGACCACCGGGAGTCGCGGCGTGTGATGCTCGTGTACGCCAGCCGCAGCCTTGCAGATGTGGTATTCGCCGACGAATTGGCCGCCATCCAGGCAGGAGATGCCCCGGCGCTGAAGGTCATCCACGTGCTGACGAACGCGCCGCCCTCCTGGGCGGGCGAGACGGGCAGGCTCGATGCCGACCGGCTCGCGCGCCTGTGCGGAGGCGTTGCGGACAAGGCCTTCTACCTGTGCTGTCCGCCTCCGATGTTGACCGCCTTGGTCCACGGCCTCCGGCGAGTCGGCGTGGACCCGCGCCGCATCCACGCGGACGTGTTCTCACTCTGACCCTGGAGAAAGGCAACGGCCGTCATGCAACGCTTCCGAGTCATGGGGATGTACGTGGTTGCGGTCGTGATCGTACTGGGATGCGCGGTGGCCAGCGTCGCGACCATACGAACGCCCTCTCCGGTCTCTCCGAGTCGCGTCTCGGGATCCAACGGTCCCCGCTACTAGCGACAGGGGCGGAGCGCACAGGGCTGCTTCCTCGGAGAGGCGAAGCGGCTCCCGATCGGGTGACGACTCCCCGACCGCGACGTTTATTCCCGGCTTGGCCGACCTTTCTGCGTGGGGAATAACTTCGATCGCCGCCCGGTCAAGGCCCGTGTAGCGAAGCACACGGACACTCATCCCTGACCCGGAGGTACGTCATGAACGCCGTCCCGCAGCATCCCGTCCACCGCGTGTTCAGCCGCACAGGTCTGCTGGTCCTCTCCGTCCTGCTGGCGTCGCCGGGGCTCGCCGCGGCGACTGGGGGCACGGCCACGAACACGAACGCCAAGACGGTCAAGGTGATCCTCTCGGAGTGGAAGGTCCAGCTCAGCCCCGACAAGATCCCCGCGGGGCCGGTGGAGTTCGAGGTGAGCAACACCGGCTCGATCCCGCATGCTCTCGAAGTCGAGGGACGCGGCCTCGAGCGCAAGACGGCGCAGATCAAGCCCGGTGCCACGGCAACATTGCAGCTCGACCTGTCCGCTGGCCGCTACGAGGCCTACTGCCCGGTGGGGAAAGGCTCGCACAAGATGCTCGGAATGCTCGATCACCTCACGGTCGGCGACGCGCAGCGCACCGACTCCACTCACGAGGAGACCACGGGAGAGGCGAGGTACACCGCGGAGTCCGGAGCGGCCATGGAACACCAGATGGCGATGGAGGCGGAGTCTGATGAGAAGGACGAGTACGGCGCCGGCGCCAAGAGGATGAACGTTACCGGTGGTGGCCCGGTGATCCAGATCCTTCCCGGCCCCTTCCCGTTCGCGGACAGCGCGGCGGCCGTCATCCGCAATCGCCCGCCGGACCAGCAGGCCGACCTGACTCACAAGGCGCAGATGGGTCCCTACTCGAACAACGTCGCGTCGATCTCCGGCGACATCTCGCTCGTCGCCATCGACCGCGGCGCGACGGGTGACTCGGTCTCCGGCGTCGCCCGGTTCACTGCGAAGGACGGCGCGCGCTGGAAAGTGGTGATGGACCGCGTGCAGACGAAGGACATCCCATTCAATCCGCGGTTCGGCGGTGTGATCATGGGCCTCTTCTATCACGGTGCCTCGGGGGTGCACACGCCCCTGGTACCAACGATCCAGAGCTCGCTCGCGCTGTGGGCGTTCGCACACCTGTACAAGAACGACCAGCTCATTTCGGACAACGCCATGGTTCACATCATGCTGCTCTCGCGTACTCGCAGGGCTAGTGACTGGGCGCTGGATTGCTGGGACTGCTCCGACCGGCCGGTCGAGGAGCTCCAACTTCAGGTCACCCCTGCGCCCAATACTGCCCCGTTCGACTCCCCCGGGGGCTTCCTGTTCGTCAACTGGGAGAAGTCCGGTGGCCGGAGCGCCTCGCTCTAGCCGAGCGAGTGCGCTCTGAACCCGGAACCAGAAACCGACGCCAACGGTCACGTTCCAGGACGGGGGGGAGACGGTGATGAAGCTGCAAGCGAATTGCCGACAACTGCGCGACGCGCGGCTCATGGTCGCGATCGCCGACGCTCACGCGGCCGCGGACGCGGCCGGTCGCATCTCGTCGGAAGCGGGCGCCTGGGTCAGGCGAATGGGCGCCGGAGCCGACGACGCCGCCGATGCCGCGGCCTGCGCGATGCGGGCGCGAATCTCCGCCGAGCGCGCCGAGCGTTGCTCCACCACTGCAGGGGCTTGGTCCTGTGCCCGGCTCGCATGGGCCATCGTCGCGAGCACCCGGGAAGCGAGCGAGCGCGTCAACGCCGCGATCGCGGAGTCGCTGATCGTCTCATCGGCGACTGAATGGGGACTCCTGCCATGACCGTCGATATGCGCGGTGCAGCGGCGTCCCGGCGAGTGCGACGAGGAGGGTGGCTGTTGCGACTCCACGGACCATCATGTTTCTCCTGGCATCGCTTGCGCGCCACCGATCTCGTAGCGCCCAGACGACAAGAACCGGACATGGCGGGGCGGAGCGCGGCGTGCTGTCCCGGCGTAGGCCCTCAGGCTGCGAGCAGGTCCTCGACGTCGGCAGCGACGTCCTCCGGGGAGAGCACCTGGGCGATGCGGTCGTCGGGCCCCAGGGGCGCTTCGGACACCTCCGGGGCCACTGACACGGCCCCATCGCCGTCCACGACGAGCTCGCGGCAGACCGGCCGCGCCAGATCCCCGACGCAGGGTGCCACGCTCAGCAGCATTCGCCCCGACCAGCTCATGAGGAGCGTGCCGGCGGGGTAGAGGCCCAGAGCCTGCACCATCGCCCAGCGCACGGCGCGATCGAAGCGGCTGTCGTCGGCGGACATGATCGCTCGCAGAGCCTCGTGCGGCGTCAACGGGCGGGATCCCGCCGAGCGGTGGGCGGTGAGGCTGTCGAACAGGTCGGCTACTGCGACGATGCGCGAGAACGACCCCAGCTCGCGCGGTGCGGCGACGGCTGGGTAGCCGGAGTGATCGACGAGCATGTGGTGCTCGAAGGCCACCCGCATCGCGTCGACCATCAGCTCGGACGTGACCGAGATCCGGCCGATGACGCGCAGGCCCTCGATCGGGTGCCGGCGCAGCAGCGCCCACTCGGCGGCGTCGAGGTCTGCCGTCTTGCGCAGCACGTCGGCGGACACTCGAACCTTGCCCACGTCGTGCAGCAGGGCCGCGGTGCCCAGGTTGGCGAGCTCGCCGCGCGAGAGTCCCAGGAACTGGCCCATGCGGATCGCAAGGATGCTCACGTTGACGCAGTGCACGGCCGCGTAATCGTCGTGGCGCTTGATGGCCGTGAGCCCAACGAGGGACGTGCGCTGACGCAGGAGCTGGTCCACGATCGGTTGGGCGATGCGCCGCGCGTGCAGCATCTCCGGCCTGCCCGAGCGGGCGGTGCGTACGAGCAGCTCGCTCGTGCCGCCCACGGCGCGATCGAACACGAGCCGGGTGAAACGCCGCTCGTCCGCGACCGCGGCCATTTCACCCTCGGCGTCCGAAACCGACCCGCCCGCACGCGCGCGAACAGCGGCCACGTTGTGAAGGCCGTCCCGCTCGCAGGCCGCCGGCAGGTCCAGGGCCGCGCGTTCGGTACGGTCGGCGTGGAAGAGGCGCAGGAACGCCTGCAACTCATCCAGCTCCAGCCCGCGCCCGAAGCGCAGCCCGCCCAGACCGCGGATCCCGAACTCCTCCAGGAGCCCGCGCAGCACGTTGAGATGCGCCGCCTCCGGGCGCAGCCGAACCCCGTTGACGTAGCAGTACCCACCCAGGCCCAGCACCGAGACCTCGTCCACGTCCATTTCGCCCACGATCCGCAGTAGCTCCTCGAGCTGCGCGCGCAGGGCCGCGTGTCCCGGATCGTAGAGCCGGAGGCTGCGCACGACGCCGTGCAGGCGCAGCACGAGGGCCAGGGCCGCTTCGCGGTCGCGAGCCGAGATCGCGCGAGCGGGACCCGGCTCGTGGCCCGGGTTGGGCAGCGGATCAGGCATGACCGGTTCCCTTCAGCACGGTCCGACAGGCGTCCCTTGCGGCGGCGTGGCGCGATCGGGTCCCGCACTCGAGCGCCTCCCGGGCCTCGAGCGTGCCAATGCGGGCGATGGCGCGCGCGATCGCCTGGAGGTACGCCGACGAGGCGCCGCGCGCGCCGCCTGATTCATAGAGCAGCGCCTCCAGCGAGGGCAGGGCCCTGTTGCTGGAGCAGCCACCCAGGGCGGAGAACACCGAGCGGAACTCGTCCTCCGGGCGCTTGCGGAACGCCGGGTCGGCCACCAGTTCGAGCAGGGCGCGCGAGACTTCATCGTTGCGCCGTGCCCCCAGCCGGTAGAGCGCAGGTCCCCGTACGGAGGCCTCGGGGTCGCGCATGAGCTGGAGGAGCAGCGGCTGCCCGTCGTCGGGTGCGCAGTTCGCGAGCGCCGTCACCACCTCGTGGCGTACGCGTACCTCGGGGTGCGTGAGCAACGGGGCGAACATGCCCACCGGCACCCGGCCGCCGGAGGCGCCGATCACGTGGACCGCGTTGCGTACGACAAACCAGCGCGGGTCAGAGAGCCACGGTGCCAGGCGCTCGGGGTTTCCCTCGCACATGTCCACCAGCGTGCGCAGCAGCACTCGACGCGTGCGCTGTTGCCCCGCCTGCGCGACGATCGCCATGAGCCACTCAATCGACGACGCGCCGAGCGAGACCGCGAACGCCGCGAACTCGTTCGTCTCGGCGATGGTGAGCTCGTCCAGTTGCTTCGCGAGGGCCGCGGTGACGGTCGAGTCGGGCTGCGCAAGCTCGGACATGAGGAGCGTGCCGTCCCAGTAGCCCGCGGTGCACTCGGAAAGGCAGGCGACCGCTGCGCGGGCATCGCTCCAGTTCGCGGTGGAGATCGCTTCGCGCAGGATGCGCTCGAGGACCTCGACCAGATCGTCGCGATCCTCGTGCGCCGGATCCGCGCCCAGGGCATCGCGCACCAGCGCCATGGCCGCGATCGGGATCGGCTCCGCACGCTCGGCGTGCATGCGCGTGACGAAGGCGTCCACGTCGACCGCGCTGGTCTCGTCCAGTGCGGCGAACGCCAACTCGACGTCCGCGGCCGGTTCCCACGCGCGCCAGTCCTCGGCGCGCGGCGCCGGGCAGAAGTCATTCGCCTGCGCCGGAGCGACGGCTCCGGCGGACGCTCCCTCCGCGCCCTTCGCCCCCGCCGCCTCCGGAGCGCCCAACCCCCCCGAGCCGTCCGGAACCCGCGCCGGCCACGGCATCAGCCGGCCCTGCGGCGCCGGCGCTTCGTTCGCGTCCCCGGCATCGCCCAGGTCGACATCGGTCTCCGCGGAGACGTAGGAAACGCCCAGGTGCGACAGATCGGCGTCCCAGAGCAGGGTGACCAGGTCTTCCGTGACCCTCGAGACCCGGCTCGTCACCCGCAGCAGGATGTCGACGAGGCGCTGCACCTCCGATGACTCGATGCCCGGAACGAAGGCGAGCGCGTAGAGGCCGTCGCGGAAGAACGGCATCGCGAAGTTGTCCTCGCGCGAGGTCGCCCCCATCACGACGTGCTCCTCGCAGAGCACCTGCTGGGCGCTGAACTCCAGCCGGAAGGTCCCATGCCGCTCGAGCAGCGCGGCGAGGTTGCCCGCCAGCTCCTCGCGGAAGCGGACCGTGTTCGGGTTCGCCCCCTCGTAGAGCCGGCAGGTCTTCAGGGTGCGCGAGAACTGCCCCAGCCAGGTCGCGATCTCGGCGATCCGGGGCTCGGGTCGGGCTGGGCTGCGGTTGAGCTTCGCCGTCGCAGAAGGCAGGCGTTCTGGGCTCATGGACCTCGCCGGGCTCGCGCGGTTGGGGGAGTACGATCGTCATCGGAAGGATGAAGGCCTGACTTGACGGCAGCCTGCGGGCGGTCCCGACCTTCTCGGTGCACGCCGCCGCATCCCGTCGTCAGGCCTCGCGAAGGTAAGACCCCGTGCAGGCCTCATTGCCCAACCGACGCGAGTGCGACCATGTCGCGCTGCGGGATGAAACGGGGAAGGCCCTGACGGGCCTCCCCGTTTCATTTCATGGCCGCGAGGTGGAATCGCCGGCGTGTACGCAGGGCCGGCGGTGCGAACCGCGCCGCGACGTCAGGAACCCGCGCCCAGGGTGGCGATGAGTTCGTCCAGCTGGTCGAACGTCTCGCCCATTCCATCCGTGCTCCCGATGCCCGCGTCGAGGGCTTCCTTCGAGGGATAGAGATCGCGGAGGACCACCAGCGTCTTGCCGGCCTTGTCCTCGAAGGTCACCGTGGTGACAGCCCCACCATCGCCTTCGTCGTTGGTCCAGACGAGGCGCGAGTGAGGAGTCACCTCTTTGTACGTACCGAAGAATGCCATCTCCGAGCCGCTGTGGCTGAACACCAGCCGGTACGTGCCCCCGACACGAACATCCAGCTCGCAGGAAATCAGCGTCAGGCCAAGCGACTTCGGCACCCACCACCGCTTGAACAGCTCGGACTTGGTGAACGCCTCGAACACGATGCGCGCCGGGCCGTTGACAGTTCGCGTGACGACCACCTCACGCTCGGACGTTCGTTCCACCTTCGTACGGTTCATCGTGGGGGCGAGCTCACTTTCTTTTCTTGCGTTCATCGGTTCTCTCCTTCCATTTCAGTTCCTCGACAACCTTGTCCAACTCGTCGAAGCGTGAGTCCCAGACCTGGTGGTACCTCTCGAGCCATTCCGCTTCCTCCTCGAACCGGCGTGTGCCGAGCTTGCATGTCCGCACGCGCCCGACCTTCTCCGTGGTGACGAGCCCGGCCCGCTCCAGGATGCCGACGTGCTTCTTCATGCCCGTGAGGGTCATGCGGAACCTCTCGGCAAGGTCCGTGATCGAGGCGTCGGAACGCCCGAGCTGCTCCAGGACGCCGCGCCGGGTGGCATCCGAGAGCGCCGCGAACGAGGCGTCGAGGCGGGGCTGCATATACTGAACCATGTGGTTCAGTATTACACACCGACCGGCGGCACGCAAGGGGAGATCGGGGCGCCAGACGCCGCCTGACAGGCGCATGCGACGCCCGTCGCATCAGCCGCCATAGCGCCGCTTCACGTCCGCGATCGAAGTCACGACCAGCTCTTCGAGCACGCTCTTGTCCAGGTCGGCAAGCCGCCTGAAGTAGAGACAGGACTTGCCCATCTTGTGCTTGCCCAGCCGGGACAGCAGCGCCTTCCGCTTCTTGTCGTCCTCGAGAATGATGTAGACGACGAGCTCCTTGCCGCGGATGGCGAATGCGCCGAGGCACATTTCTCCGGTTCTTCCGCTGTCGTAGGTGTAGCGGTACGAGCCGTAGCCCACGATGCTCGGGCCCCACATCTTCGGCTTCTGCCCGGTGATCTTCCTGAACATGGACATGAGCGCCTTGCAGTCCGAGCGCTGCTCGTCGTTCGCGCGTGAGGCGATGTAGTCCTCCACGCTGGCTGTCGTGGCCTTGGTCTTGAGCTCGCTCACTTCGAGCCTCCCCGTTTCGATGCCGATGCGATCGCGTTCTGCATACAGGGTAGCGCAGGCGTTCGGGAGCCAGCATTCAACTTCCGTCGGATGTTCCAGCCGCTCTGACAGGTCCATTACGTGGCCGCAGGTGACGCTGGTGTACGCTCCCGCGACATGGCCACCACCCCGCGGCCCACTCGCGCCGAACGGAATCCGGATCGCAACACCTGGCTCGCTGCCTGGTTCCTGACACTGGCCCTGCACGGGTTGGCGGTTCTCTTCTTCCGCGGCCTCCCGGTGCCCATGATTGCGAAAACGACTCCGAGAATCGAGCCGATCCGGCTCGTGTTTGCGAAGCCGGGGCCCGAGGTGCGCAAGTCAGACGAGCCGCACATCTTCTCCGAGCTACCTCCGGACCGAAAAGACGTGGCGCCGAACCACGCGGACTTCCTGAGCAACGTGACGAGTCGCGCCCGCGACCGCGTTCCCGGCGGCGGCGACGCCATGCCGCGGACGCAGGGTGAGACCGACGCGCCGATGGTGAAGATGGAGAAGGATGGCGGCGTGGCGGGTCCGCCGACGCCCTCGCCGACTCCGCAAACCGCCGCGCCGCCGTCTCCTCGCGCGGCGGAAACGCAACCCCAAGGGGGACCGTCGAACCCACCGACCGGTGCCACCGGGTTCGAGGCCACCCCGCCGACGCCGCCGACGCGCCGTGCGGCGGCCGCTGCTCCTCACGACCTCACGGGATTGGGGAGCTCCGACATCGACCAGCCCGAGATGGACAATCCCGCCGCCAACGCGGGACTCACGGGCGACGTGAGCCTCAACACCATCGCATGGGATTACGCGCCGTGGCTCCAGCGCTTCGGCCGCCAGCTCATGCGCCGTTGGATCCCGCCGCCTGCCTACGCCATCGGGCTCCTCAAGGACGGCGGATGGGCCGTGTTCGAGCTCGAGATCTCGCGCGCGGGGGAGATCCTGCGACTCCAGGTCCTGGAGGAGCATGGACACCCGTTGCTGCGCCAGGCTTCGGAAGGCGCCCTTCGCAACATGCACCCGATCGAGCCCCTGCCCACGGATTTTCCCGAGCCGACGCTGCTCCTTCGTATCCGCATGATCTACCCGCGAATCCATCAGTGACCCGCTGTCGGGAATCGTCTGCGTCCGGGCCATCGAGGATGGGCCTGTCGCTTCACCCGCTGATCTGAGGAGAGAACTCCAGTGCTGGATCTCATCGAGAAGTCCGGTCCCGTTTTCTACGCCCTCGCGTTCTGCAGCCTGATCGCCACGGCCGTCATCATCGAGCGAGCGATCGCGCTGCGGCGGAGTCGCATCCTGCCCCGGCAGATCATCGACTTGGTCGAAGCCGTCCAGCCCGGGAAGGACTTGAGCCTGCCGCTGGAGATCTGTCGCAAGAATCCCGGCGTGTTCTCCGACGTGATGCGGGCGGGACTCGAGAACGCGGATCAGGAGTGGGAGGTCATGCGCGACGCGGTGATCGACGCGGGTCGCCAGGAGACGCCCGCGATCGAGCGGCACCTGTTCTGGCTCCAGACCGTGGCCCAGGCGTCGCCGCTGCTGGGACTGCTCGGCACGGTCTTCGGGATGATCAAGATGTTCTCGTCGGTCTCGCTGCAGGGACTGGGCGATCCCCAGGTGCTCTCGCACGGAATCAGCGAGGCGATGCTGGCCACGGCCGAGGGGCTGTGCATCGGCATCCCGGCACTGGTCGCGTACAACTACTTCACGTCGCAGGCGGAACGATTGATCGCCGAGATCGAGGCGCATGCCAGCCGGCTGGTGTCGCGACTGCGTCCGCAGAGGGCGGAGGCCCGATGAGCGGCATCGTGTTTCGTAAGCCAAGGCCCAGGAAGCAGATCGATCTCAACGTCACCTCGCTGGTGGACGTGCTGTTCCTGCTGCTGATCTTCTTCACGCTGACGAGCACGTTCAAGCGTGCGGGGGAGATCAACCTGCAACTGCCCAAGTCGACCACCGGCCAGCCCTCCGCCTCGGGTGCGAGCGCGCAGCCCGTCGATCTGGTCCTGACCGAGAAGGGCACGCTGTTCCTCGACGGATCACCGACGACGTTCGAGGCGGTGCTCGAGAGGCTGCGCGCGGTGCACGCCCGGCAGCCGGACCGACAGGTGATGATCGAAGCCGAGGAGAAGGTCGGGCACGGCGAGGTCGTGCGACTGCTGGACGCCGTGCGCACCGCGGGATTCACGGGCGTTGGGATCGCGGTGCGGAACGCGAAGCTTCAGCCCTGAGTCAGCTTTTCCGCGTTGATCGAATATCGAACGGGACGCATGCGCGCTCCTGAATCGGTCGAAACAACGTGGTCGAGCCTGCGGTGCGGACACAGTTTGCGCCCTGCTACACTACGCTGCCCATGCTCAAGACCTCGCCGTTCCATCCACGCACCGCGCCGCTCGTGCGCGCGCAGACCTGGCGTCGCTGGGCGGGCTACCAGATGGCGAGCGCGTACGACCCGCATCCGGACCGCGAGTATGCCGCGATCCGCAACGCGGCGGCGCTGATCGACGTCTCGCCGCTCTACAAGTACCGGCTCTCCGGGCGCGATGCCGCGCGGCTGCTCGATCGCATGATCACGCGCGACATGACCAAGCTCCAGGTCGGACAGGTCTACTACACACCGTGGTGCGATGCGCACGGCAAGGTCATCGACGACGGCACCGTGAGTCGACTCGACGAGGGTGCGTTCCGGCTCACGAGTGCGGATTCGTCGCTGCGCTGGCTGCACCTGAACGCGGTCGGGCTCGAGGCGACGATCGAGGATGTCTCGGAGCGCGTGGCCACGCTGGCGCTCCAGGGACCGCTTTCCCGCGCCATCCTCGAACGGGTGGCGCCGGCAGAGATCGCGAGGCTCAAGTACTTCCGCCTGGCCGAGACGAAGATCGACCGCATCCCGGTCACGATCTCGCGCACCGGGTACACCGGCGACCTGGGCTACGAGATCTGGGTCGATGCCGGTGACGGGCTGGCTCTGTGGGACGCCCTGATGGCCGCGGGCACCCCGTTCGGGCTCACGCCCGCGGGGGTATGGGCGCTCGATGTGGCGCGCATCGAGGCCGGGCTCATCATGCTCGACGTCGACTATCACTCGGCGCACCACGCGCTGATCGAGGGGCAGAAGTCGTCGCCGTTCGAGATCAACCTCGGCTGGGCCGTGAGCGCGACCAAGGGCCCGTTCAACGGCCGGCGCGCGCTCGCGGCCGAGCGGTCGCGGGGCCCCCAATGGGGCTTCGTCGGTCTCGAGATCGACTGGGTGTCGTTCGAGCGCCTGTTCGCCGCGCATCACCTGCCACCCCACGTGTCGAACGTGGCGTGGCGCACGAGCTCCCCGGTCTATCGTGACGGCGACCAGGTGGGTTACGCATCGAGCGGCTGCTGGTCACCGCTCCTCAAGAAGTCGCTCGCGCTCGCGCACTTGAGATCGCCGCACTTCGAGCCGGGCACCCCGGTCGAGATCGAGATCACGGTCGAACACCAGCGCCGCCGCGCCAATGCGGTGGTGCGCAAGCTTCCCTTCTACGATCCGGAACGCAAGAAGTCATGAAGCGTTACGACGCAATCGTGGTGGGCGGCGGGCACAACGGGCTCGTGGCGGCTGCCTACCTCGCGCGCGCCAGGCGGCGGACGTTGGTGCTCGAGCGCCGGCCGCTGATCGGCGGGGCGGCGGTCACCGAAGAGGTGTTACCCGGCTTCAAGTTCTCGGTGTTCTCCTACGTGGTGAGCCTGCTGCGTCCCGAGATCATCCGGGATCTCGAGTTGCCGCGGCACGGTCTCCAGATCCTGCCGCTCGAAAGCACGATCACACCGATGGAGAACGGGGACTACCTCGGCGCCTGGGCCGATTCCGACGAATCGCGTCGCGAGCTCTGCCGCCACTCGCCGCGCGATGCCGATGCCATGGTGCTGTTCGGCCGGCTGATGCACCACATGGCGATGGCGGTGAAGCCGATCCTCGGCATGGTGCCGCCCGATCCCGCCTCGCTCACCCCGTCCGACCTCAAGGGTCTGCTCCGGCTCGCCGGGCACTTCCGCTCGCTCGGGGGCGAGCGCTTCCACGCGCTCCACAAGCTCATGACCATGAGCAGCGCCGACTACCTGGACGAGTGGTTCGAGTTCGACACGCTCAAGGCCACGAAGTCGGCGAGCGGCATCATCGGCACGTTCCTCGGGCCACGCTCGCCCGGTTCGGCGTACGTCCTGCTCCACCATTATATGGGGGAGCTGGACGGCGCCTTCCGCGCCTGGGGATTCCAGAAGGGCGGAACCGGCGCGATCAGCGAGTCCATCGCCGGCGCCGCCCGCGCCGCCGGTGTCGACATCCGCACCGACGCCGCGGTCGAGCGCGTGACCGTGAAGAACGGCCGCGCCACCGGCGTGGTGCTCGCGAGCGGCGAGGAGATCGGCGCCCCGCTCGTGGTGTCCGGCCTCGACCCGCGGCTCACGTTCACCCGGCTGGTCTCTCCCTCGGAGCTGCCCGGGGACCTGGTGGAGGGCGTGCGCCGCTACAAGTTCCGCGGCTCGTCCGGCAAGGTGAACCTGGCGCTCGCCGGGCTGCCCGACTTCACCTGTCTGCCCGGCCATGGCCCGCACCTGCGCGGCGCGATCTCCATCAGCCCCAGCCTCGACTACCTCGAGCGTGCCTATGACGACGCCAAGTTCGGCGAGTTCTCGCGCCATCCGTACATGGACATCGTCATCCCCTCGATGATCGATCCCGGCATGGCGCCGCCGGGCAAGCACGTGATGAGCATCTTCGTCCAGTACGCGCCCTACGCGCTGAACGGCGGCTGGACGGACGAGCGCCGCGAGGCGTTCGGCGACACGGTGGTGAAGACGCTCGCGCGCTACGCGCCCAACATCGAGTCGCTGATCCTGCACCGCCAGGTCCTGACCCCCGCGGACATCGAGCGCATCACCGGTCTGTCGGAAGGCAACATCTTCCAGGGCGAGCTCGCGCTCCAGCAGCTGTTCTTCCTGCGCCCGGTGCCGGCGTGGGCCAAGTATCGCACCCCGATCCGCGGCTACTGGCAGTGCGGCGCGGGCACGCATCCGGGCGGCGGCATCATGGGCGCTTCGGGCCGGCTCGCCGCGCTCGAGATCTTGCGGCACAGCGGGAACGGCGCGAACGGCGGGAGCGGCCGGTGAGCGCGCGCTTCGACGTGGTCGTGATCGGCGCCGGCGCCAACGGTCTCGTTGCCGCCACCGTGCTCGCGAGATCCGGGCTGCGCGTGGCGCTGCTCGAACGCGCGGACGCCCCCGGTGGCC
>Ga0134127_10002249_pt1 | contig 14028 bp, 10 predicted proteins | sample KB31753_FD_96459 | JGI IMG/M metagenome (GOLD analysis project Ga0134127, IMG submission 96459) | Terrestrial soil microbial communities with excess Nitrogen fertilizer from Kellogg Biological Station, Michigan, USA - KB3-175-3 | ecosystem: Environmental > Terrestrial > Soil > Unclassified ...
ACCTATCGCCGCTTCAAATATTTTAGATTTCTCAACAGTTTTGCGAATCCGAATTGGGTTTTTAGTCCTCCTAACTTCAGCCGTCCGCCCAATCCTGTGACTGGCGAGCACGGCACCGATACGCGCATGCAGTTGGGGGATTTCGATCTAACCATCCTGCCGAAGAACGAGCGAATCAAGTTTAACGTCGGCTACTCCCCCGAGCGCTATGATGGGCCGGCGTTCACCAACTACCACGTCGGTGGAAACGAATTTAATCTGCTACAGCAGATGAAGTCGCAGGCGAACGACTTTCGCGTTGGAGCGGATGGCAAAGTCGGGCCGGTTAGTTTTTCGTTTCTCCAGGGTTTTCGCCGCTTCCGCGACGATACGTCGATCCACCTGGGAACGACACCCGGGATTAATCTGAATCCCACCGCGGCCAGCCTGACGAGCTTTCATCGTGATGAACCCGCACGAGGAAGCGTGAACTACACACGACTAAGCCTGCATTCGATAATCGCGCAAAAGTTGGATATCACTGGACGCATCGTTTACAGCAAGGCCACATCGACCTATTCGTTGGCAGAAAGCTTCACAGGTAGGAACTGGAACCCCAGGGTGACTGGGTGGCCTCCCACTCCCCCGGCGGCGACCCCGAATATCCTTAACCTCGGTCAGTACAACATTACCGGAGAAACGGAGCGGCCAAACACCCTCGGAGATATTGGCATCACGTTCCTCGCTACAGATAAGCTCCGAATTTCAAATACGTTCCGGGTTGAAGACTTTAAGATCGATGGCACAGCTGTGTTTAGCGACTTCTTCTCAATCACCCGAGGATCCGGCGCTACTCTGAGAACCGACACCGTCGGTTTCAATAATCTCGATGCCAACAGGATTACAAGGTATCGTAAGTACCAGAACACAATCGAAGGTGACTACCAATTCAATTCTCGCTACTCGATGCACATAGGATATCGGTATGGACACCGGCGCATTGAAGAGCTTTTTGACGGCTTCAATCTCGGCTCCAATGGGTCGCTAACACCGCCGGCTGTGCGCACTTCCGAGGAGTTTGAGGAACAGAATAATACTCACGCCATCCTCGGCGGGTTTAAGGCTCGACCGGGAAATAATTGGACAATTTACTTCGACGCGGAACACGGAACGGCTGACAACGTGTTCACGCGTATCGGTAACTACAACTATACAAATATTCGTGGGAAGAGCAGGTTTAACCTTCCAAGCAAGAAGGTATCTTTCACTCTGGCGGTAATCACCAGAAACAACGCCAATCCTTCAGAGATAGCCGGAGTCTCCTTAGAGGATTTCGGCGTGGATGTGAAGTCGCGAATATTTAGTTCCACGCTTGACTGGGCTCCGACGTCCAACTTTTCGTTTAGCGCGGGTTACACCCACCACCGCATAAACAGCGATGCCGTAGTGGAGTACTTTTTCGACAGCGTGCGACATTTCTTTGGCAGTAGCCAGTACCACCTAAAAAACAATTTCTTTTTCGTGGATTCCGTCGCAAGGCTCCACTCGAGGGTTACGCTTTACGCAGCCTATCGAATCAATAAGGACATTGGACAGGGCAGCCTCGTAGCGGACCCGACCGGAAACCCAGGAACGTTGATCGCGTCTTATCCGATGAGTTACCAGTCCCCTGAGGCACGATTGGCGATCAAGTTGAATCACCGTCTCGACTGGAACATCGGCTATCAATACTACAACTACAATGAAAGCCCGCTGGTCGGCCCCCGGCCACAGAATTATCACGCGCATCTTCCCTATACGTCGTTGCGACTTTACTTTGGCAGAAGAGAGTAAGGGGCGAATCCCATAGCGATTGCACCTAGTGACCAGGAGGCCTTTTGATTGCAGTGAGGATCGTCATTGCCCTAATCCTGGTGACTGCTGCGAGTGTCGTTACATCGAGCCAGATTCGACGACCAAAGCCAAACAAGAAGGTGAATTATGCGGTCTTCTTGCATAACACCCACGTCACTCAACAAAAGTTGAGCTGTGATTCCTGCCATAAGTTTCCCACTAAGAACTGGAAAGAGGTTCGCAAGAGCGACTCAGCCTTTCCCGATGTAGCAGAGTTCCCTGAACACTCATCCTGTCTTAACTGTCATCGACAACAATTCTTCGCTCGCGAACGACCAGCACCAACCATTTGCGGGAATTGCCACGTAAAGGCTACTCCTCGGGACACGACCCGATTCGTCTTTCCTAGCTTGGGAGACGTGGTGGATTCCTCAAAGAAAAGTCGTGCGGTCTCTGGAGAATTTGCAATCAACTTTCCACATGAGAAGCACCTGGACGCGGTGGGGTTGGGTGTTCCTGCTTCTAAACCGTCCGGCCATTTAGGTTTTGTCACAGTGTCGTGGCAGGAGAAGAGTGCGGCGACGAAACCCGCCGAGCCCAGCGTTCAGGCAAAGAGCTGCCCGGTTTGTCATCAAACCTACCAGCCGCAAGGGAAGTCAGATGACGAGTATGTGACCACGCCTCCGAAAAATCTCGGCGACGCTTTCTGGCTCAAGAAGGGGACGTTCAAGACAATCCCGAGTAGTCATGCAGTCTGCTTCTCTTGTCATAACGCTGATCTTGGAATTGCTCCTGCTCCCGAACAGTGCGACGGGTGTCATAAGCTAAAGGGTCCGCAACCCGCGCCGAAAACTGACTTCGATCCGAAACTTGCAGAAACGATTGGGTTGAACGACAAGACAATTCTGACTTCATGGCAACGCCGAAGTTCTTCCGGCGCTTTCAGACATGAAGGCGGCGACCATCCAAACATAAGCTGCGTGAACTGTCACACCGTGACCACGATGAACACGTTGGACATGAAGACGATGGTGGTTCCAGTTCTTTCTTGCGGCGGGGCTGAAGGCTGTCACGTCACGGCAACAACAGATGACGGTGGCATTTTGAATTACGAAATCGATCAGAAGAAGACAAACTCAAGCTTCGTTTGCACAAAGTGTCACATCAGCTTTGGTAAGGAGGCAGCGCCAAACACACATCTCGCGGCTCTTCCGAAGCCCGCGAAATAGGAACCAATGTGATCGAGCAGTCTCACAAAATCTTGCGACTTCAGCGGCGGTGTCGATTGATATACGAATTCGTGACCGCCGGGCGTAACTCTTTGCGGGATGCGAGTCTTTTGATCCTTATCTCAATCGCTATTGTTTTCACGCTAATGCTTTTCGCTCGAAAAACCGTTCAAGGACAACAACAAATGCAGGTGCCCGAAAATGGGGATTACTCGAAGTTTCAACACACCACGGGTTACCACGCTCGGTTGCCATGCCTTCTCTGTCATCGACGAGACACCAATGCTGCTCGCCCCGCACTGCCCGGCAGCTCGAATCACTTACCTTGCGCTGGTTGTCACGTAAAGCAGTTTGCCGATTCGACAAATCCAATTTGCACGATCTGCCATAGCAACACGCAGTCAGGAACTCTGAAGCCATTTCCGCGACTCAAGAGCTTCAACATGAAATTCGACCATGCGCGTCACGTGCGAATGGGCAGCATTAGTTGCACTGGTTGTCACCGACCTTCACGCGGCGGCGTGGCACTCTCGATTCCGTCGGGCTTCAACGCTCATACAACTTGCTTTCGGTGTCACACTCCGAGCGCAAAGTCGGGCGACCACGATATTTCTTCATGCGGCGTGTGCCATGAGCCCGGACGTCATTTTCGCACTCGTGAGACAGCAGCGGCTTTTCGCGTCGGCTTCAGCCATCTAAAGCACGACCAGTCAGAAGGGCTGACCTGTAACGAATGTCACAGCGTCCGCGCGGGAGTGGCGCGACGAACTCAGGTGAGCTCACCCCAGCCGCTTAATCACCATGCTTCGCCGGGCGGGTTTAGCTGCATGTCATGTCACAACGGAAAACCGGCCTTTGGCGGCGACGACTTTTCAGTTTGCACTCGTTGCCACACTGGGAGCGCGTGGCACTTTTAATGTAGCGCAAGCTGTTAGCTTGCGCTCGCAGACTACCAGTTTGCTTTACCAAGGAGGTTAGCATGAAGGTCTTTGCTGTATTTGCCGTAATCCTCGTTTCTGTTCTTATTCTAAACACATCAAACTTCCCTGCAGTTTCGGCGCAGAACGAAAAGAAGCTGCCTGAAATAGTCACGCTTGGAACCGAGGCTAAGCTTGGATCGATTAAGTTCAGTCACGTCGATCACATAACGAAGAATCGGAGTATCGAGGGGGCCAAGATCCAATGCATCGAATGTCACCACGTTGCCCAACCTGCTGTCGAAGCTGCAAAACATCCGCCGCTCAAAACAGTGTGGCCCACAGATCGGACAACAACTCTGACAGCCGAGTTGTTCGAGAAAGACTCTGGTGCAGCAGGTGTGGCCGCGTGCCGCGATTGTCATGCTCGAACCGGCATAGTGCCAAAGCTCTTGCCTGAAATTCCACAAATCAAGCTGGAAGTCGGGACTGAGTTGATAACGTTGACTAACCAACAAGCCTTTCATCGCAACTGCGCCGGTTGTCACGATGAAATCGTAAAAACGAGTCCTGGACTCAATCCACCAACATCCAAAAAATGCACGACTTGTCACAAGCGGACCGCTGCGTAAGGAGGACTATTTTGCTTTGCGGAAAGTTTCGCAGCCAGATGCGTAAAACTGCGCACTAGTTAAGGTATCGCCAGGGGTTTGCCTGATTTTGGGGTGTAAATCCTGCGGCACAGGCAATGCACCAGGATCCACCGTGGTAGCGGATACACCGCTAAGGACTAGTTATTAAAGGACGGAATCATGAGGGAACTAAAGAAAGTAGTAATTGGCATTGTGGCGACGACACTATTTGCCGCGGGTGTGCTTATCAGCGCAACGGCTCAGGGTGAAGTACCGGCTTCCGATCCTGGGGCGTTCTACAAGGTCAAATGCGTGGCCTGCCACGGTCAAAAGGCGGAGAAGAAGTTTGATTCGAGTATGCCAGACGCACAACTGATCGACATCGTAATGAAAGGCAAGAAACCTGAGAAGCCGCCGAACATGCCGGCCTATGGCGAAAAAGGTGTGACCGCGGAACAAGCGAAAGGGCTGGTTGAACATATGAAGCAGTTGAAGACCGCTCCATAGGACTGCTCCGTTGCGCGGCTACGCTTAGTTAGTTTCTTTGCATTCCTCTCCATGTTCGTTTGCCGGAGCGCAGCAGACGGACACGGGGAGGCTTGCGTATTTCCAGGAAAGCGTTCGCCATCTCCACAACGGGACAAACACATGACCGACGAAGCACAGGCGCTGGTAAAAACACCAACTCTTTTTCGGAATTACATTAGCTTCGCTGGCGCGGTTATCGTTGCTGCCAGCCTTGCCGGCATTATTCTGTTTTTTCTAATCGAACTAACCGAGGCTGCCGATAACCCTTACCTGGGAATCGTCACTTACATCTTTCTGCCGGCCATTCTGATTCTTGGGATCGTCATTGTTGTCGTGGGAATGCTACTCGAGCGCCGCCGGCGTCGACGATCTCCGGATTCCAAAATTGCTGCCTATCCACGAATTGATCTGAACGATCCGCGTCAGCGGCGCGTGGCGTTTGCGCTCACTGGGGTCTCGTTCGTCTTCATTTTTATGAGTGCGTTTGGAAGCTATCGTGCTTATGAGTACAGCGAGTCAGTGGAGTTCTGCGGGAAGACCTGCCATTCAGTAATGAAGCCCGAGTACGTAGCGTTTATGGCGACCTCTCACGCCCGGATTCGCTGCGTTGACTGCCATGTGGGTTCTGGAGCCGGATCTTATGCGCGATCGAAACTCAACGGAGCCCGTCAACTTTACTCGCTCGCTTTCAATAAGTATTCAAAGCCGATCGGAACGCCCGTTCACAATCTCCGTCCGGCAAACGAAACGTGTGAACAATGCCATTGGCCATCTAAGTTTTATGGGGCCCAACTCAAGACATTCAATCACTACGCTTACGACGAGAAAAATTCCCTGCGACAAACCCGGATGTTAATCAACGTCGGAGGCGGAAGTCCCGGCAGTGGACCCGTCGCTGGCATTCACTGGCACATGAACCTGGCCAATGAGATTTCCTACATTGCGACTGATACTCATCGGCAGGTAATTCCCTGGGTTCGTGTCAAAGACCAGCAAGGAAAAGTAACCGAGTATTACGATCGCGCTCGGCCTTTGAACGCTGCTCAGATCTCAACTGCCGAAAAGCGGCGGATGGACTGTGTTGATTGTCATAACCGCCCAGCGCATACATATTTGCCTCCCGATGTCGCGGTGGATCAGGCGTTTGCTGCGGGACGACTTGATCCCTCACTGCCATATCTGAAGAAACAGGCAGTCGCAGCATTAAATCAGCCTTACTCGACAGAGAGCGAGGCAGTCAAAGGGATAGCGTCAAGTCTTGACGGTTTCTATCGCACTAATTATTCCGACTTGTATGGGCAGCAGGGAGATCAGGTTAAGCGGGCGGTCAGCGAAACTCAGCGTATCTATCAGACCTACTTCTTTCCAGAGATGAAAACGAACTGGGAAACTCATCCGAACAACATAGGTCATCTCTATTCATCAGGCTGCTTCCGCTGTCACGACGGAGATCACGTTAGCGATACAGGTAAGGTCATTTCGAATGACTGCAGCGTCTGCCATACCGTTCTGTCTGATTCAGCTCGCCCGACAACCGCTCTCAAGACTTTGTCCGTTCAACACCCGGTCGACCTGGGCGGTCTGGCGGATCGCAAGTGTGAAACGTGTCATAAGGCCAATGAGCCATTCAAACACCCGGTTAACCTTGGCGACATCTCCAGTTTTCAGTGTGTGGAATGCCATGCTCGGAAGTAGTCGGCCTGTGATTTTTCAATGTGCGAAAGTACGCGCGCTTGGGTGAAGTTACCCACTTCCCTCCAGTCTTCGCTTCCCTCAACGACAAACAGCCTGGGGAGTAAAGCAGGCACATCGGTTGCTTAACAAGCACCGGAACTCTCGGAACAGACATACGTAGGCAACCCTTCTGATTTGGTTTGAACGCTATGGGCGAACATAACGTTGAGCAGGAATTCGACGAGAAAAAGTCGCAAGCCTTCATGAGGGCGCTGCTTGAGGACCTGCGCGCGCTTGAGTTCATGATTGCTACCGATCGGTTTGAAACCGGCGTGACGCGAATCGGAGCGGAACAGGAAATGTTCCTTGTCGATCGGAGCATGCGGCCCGCCCCTATCTCTCTCGAGGTTTTGGAACGTGCTAACGATCCGCGACTCACGACTGAGATCGCGAGGTTCAATCTTGAAGCCAACTTAAGTCCGCTGAATCTGAGTGGGAAATGTTTCGAGAAGATGGAGAATGAACTGAGTGAACTCTTGTCGAAGGTGCGAGCAAGCGCCGGAGAGCTTGATGCGGACGTTCTCCTGTCCGGCATCCTGCCCACGCTAAAGAAATCGGACTTGACTCTCGACAACCTTGCACCGATGCCCCGCTATCACGAGCTCAACCGGGGAGTGATAGGCCTCAGAGGCGGGCCTTTCTCAATTCACATTAAGGGATTGGATGAGCTCCAGATCTCGCACGACAACATAATGATGGAATCGTGCAACACAAGTTTCCAGGTGCATTTTCAAACAAGCCCGGGTGAATTTGTTTCCCATTACAATATGGCTCAGGCCATTACTGCTCCGGTGCTCGCTGCGGCGGTCAATTCCCCGCTCTTGTTTGGTCATCGGCTTTGGCAGGAAACGCGCGTGGCTTTGTTTCAGCACTCAACCGACGCACGGTCTCGCACACAATTGGCGCGCAGCCACCCAACCCGCGTGAGCTTCGGCGACAAGTGGCTCGAGAAGTCGGTCGTCGAACTCTTTCACGACCAGATTTCGCGCTTCCGCCCAATAATGATCAATCAACCGGATGAAGATCCCTTTCAAGTTCTGGCGCGAGGTGAGACTCCCCAGCTCTCAGCTCTGCGAATGCATAATGGAACGGTTTGGCGCTGGAACCGAGCCTGCTATGGCGTGGCCGATGGACTCGCACACTTGCGAATAGAGAATCGTGCGCTCCCGTCCGGACCAACAGTGCGAGACGAGATGGCAAACGCTGCTTTCTTTGTTGGCCTGATGATCGCCCTGCCAAAAGAGTATGGAGCAATCGACAAGCGTTTGAGTTTTAACGACGCCAAGGAAAACTTTTTCGCTGCCGCTCGACATGGATTGAATGCGCAGCTGAGATGGCTTGATGGCACACGCTCAAGTGCGTCTTCGCTGATTCTGAACCAACTCGCGCCACTCGCGCGTGCGGGCCTGAGAGAAGCAAACATCGACTCAAGCGACATCGATCAGTACCTCGGGGTTCTGGAGGACCGCGTGCGCAGCCGCCAGACCGGCGCGCAATGGATGCTTGACTCGTTGGCTTCACTCAGCATTCATGAGCCGACCGAAATGCGCGCGCGCACTTTGACTTCCACTATTCTCGCGCGGCAGAAGGAGAGCCGGCCTGTGCACGAATGGAAGCTGGCCGAAGCAGACGAATCAACTGATTGGGGCCAAAGCTATCAAACGGTCGGACAGTTCATGGCAACCGATCTGTTCACCGTGCGTCCCGATGACCTGGTCGACCTTGCTGCAAGCCTGATGGATTGGCGTCACATCAGGCACGTTCCAGTCGAAGACGAAAACGGTCATTTGGTGGGACTCATAACTCATCGGGGGTTATTACGGCTGTTGAGCCGTGGTTCAAAGGATTCAGACGGGAGTTCGCTTACCGTTCGTGAAATAATGAAGCCAAACCCGACTTGCGTGTCATCCGTGACATCAACGCTGGAAGCGATTGAAATCATGCGTGAGTCCAGGATTGGTTGTCTTCCAGTGGTCGATGATAATCAACTCGTCGGAATCGTAACCTCCTATGATTTCCTGACCGCAACGGCGAGTCTCTTCAAGCAGCATTTGAAAGCTTCTACGAACAGTTGCGACAAGAACACTGGAGCGAAGCGAGCATCAGCGTAGATATTTTGCGTATAGTCATTGTCAGGTAGGATTAGTACCGAAGCGTTCTCGAAACAAGAAGGCCACCTTGAACAATCAGAAACAGAAGATTCTCGTTGTCGACGACGAGAAGATGATCCGGTGGTCGCTGGGCGAAGCTTTGCGGGGCTGGTCTTACGAGCCAATCGAGGCGGAAACCGTGAGCGCCGCGCTCGGGGCTTTTGATGCCGAGTCGCCCGCAGCTGTGCTGCTCGATATCAACCTGCCCGACGGATCGGGTTTAGATGTCTTGCGAAAACTTCGCCAGCGCCAGCATGATGCGGTGGTGATTATGATCACTGCCAACGTTCTCGTTGACGAAACGATCGCCGCGTTGCGCGGCGGCGCGTACGACTTTATTGGCAAGCCGATTAATCTCGAGGAGTTGCAAGTAGCAATTCGCAACGGCATCGAGGCCGGCCGCTTGCGAAAGGAAGTGAACCTTTTTCGACGTGAGCGCGCTCAGCGGTTCAGCTTCGATCAAATTGTGGGTGAGTCGCCGTCGATGCAGGAGATGCTGGCGCTTTCTCACAAAGTCGCCGAGAGCGAAGTTTCGTCAGTCTTATTGCAGGGTGAATCGGGAACGGGAAAGGACCTGGTCGCGAAGGCCATTCATTATCACTCAACGCGAGCCGACTCCCCATTCGTTGCGATCAATTGCGCGGCGTTGCCGGGCACGCTGATCGAAAGCGAGCTGTTTGGCTATGAGAAGGGGGCATTTACCGATGCCAAGGCGCGCAAGGAAGGATTGTTCGAACAAGCAGAAGGTGGAACGCTCTTCCTCGACGAAATCGGTGAGTTGGAACTGAGTCTGCAGGCCAAACTGTTGCGAGTACTCGAAGAGGGTTCGTTTCGGCGGGTTGGTGGGCTGAAAGATCTACCTCTGGATGTTCGTGTCGTGGCTGCTTCGAACCGCGATCTCAAGGCTGAAGGTGAAGCTGGACGCTTCCGTTCCGATCTCTTCTACCGGTTATCAGTGATACAGATCGACATTCCACCCCTGCGCGAACGCGGCGATGACATCAGGATTTTGGCGGAGCATTACATATCGAGTTTCAGAAACCGGTTGCGGAAAAACATCACCACCATTGCGCCCGAGGCGTTGGCAATCTTTCGCCGGTACGAATGGCCGGGAAACGTCCGTGAATTGCGCAATGTGATTGAGCGCGCAATGATCCTCGAGGACGGTGATGAGATCACGTCAAAGTATCTTCCGCGCGGACTGGCATCTGACTCACGTTTGGGAAGTGAACCTCGTGGAGAATCAGGCAGCGACGGACAAATTCGCTTACCGACCGATGGCCTGTCGTTGGACGACGTTGAAATGTCTCTCGTGCGGCAGGCCCTTGAGCAAAGCCACGGCAACCAAACCAGGGCCGCTGAACTCCTGCACATCTCGCGCGATCAGCTTCGTTACCGCATGAAGAAGCTCGACGAGGTCGCGGTAGCAGCGAATGACTCCGAGTGAACACTGCACGAACAAAACCTGATACTGGGCGAAGCCTTGATGCGGATGCGCTCGAGCGTTCGCTGAAGGAACTCGCCGATATTAAGTTCGCCCTGGATCAATCGACCATTGTGGCGGTCACTGATCAGCGTGGAATTATTAACTTTGTCAACGACGAATTTTGTCGCATTTCGAAATATTCGCGTGAGGAGTTGATAGGCCAGGACCACCGCATCATCAACTCCGCCTATCACCCCAAGGAGTTCATTCGCGACCTCTGGACGACGATTGCTGCGGGCCAAGTTTGGAAGGGCGAGTTACGCAATCGCGCGAAAGACGACAGCATCTATTGGGTTGATACCACGATAGTGCCGTTCCTCAATTCAGACGGGAAACCTTATCAATACGTAGCCATTCGACACGACATCACTCAACTCAAACTGGCTGAAGCGCAAATTCTCCAGCAAGCAGCCGAGCTGCAACGCGCATCTCAGCTCTCTTTCATCGGGGAACTTGCCGCGGGGCTGGCGCACGAGATCAAGAATCCCCTCGCCGGCATTCAGGGTGGTGTAGATATCCTGATCCGCCGGCGCGACAAGAATGACCCTGAGCGTGAAGCTCTTGAGGGAATGCGGCACGAAGTCGAAAGGATCGATCGAACGGTTCGGGCGCTTCTCGATCGCGCCCGACCGCGCCTGGTCTCCGTAAGAGAAAGTTCACTCTCCGGCATTGTCGGTCGCGCCGTAAATCTCGCTCGAGCACAGCTAACCAATACTGCTGCGCGTGACAGTCTCGTGAATGTCGAATTCGAGCCTCCTTCGGAACCAATAACCATTCCCATTGACCCGGGACAAATCGAAGACGCCGTACTGAACTTGATCATTAATGCAATAGAAGCGGCGGACGGCGATGGCGAAGTCAAAGTTCGGGTCGATCGCTGTCAAAAGGATGATGGCGAGGATTATGGAGAGGAAGCGATAGTCGAAGTTTCGGACAATGGCCGCGGCATTCGTGAAGAAGACCTCGCTCGCATCTTCAATCCGTTCTTTACTACCAGGACTGGGGGCACTGGACTCGGACTTCCGGCGGTGCGCCGCATTGCGCGTGCACATGGCGGGCGAGTGGAAGTGAGTTCTTCTCCAGGCGCAGGATCAACCTTCACGATTCACTTGCCGCTAAACCCACTGGGGTAACTTCAAGCTTACTGCGCATCCTCGCGCAGCGTTGCGTGAAAGCTCGCAACTTCTTTCGCCCAAAGACTCTTCGAGCTTACGAATTCACACAATCCTAGTTGGCACGTTCATTGCCCGTGAGACGCAATGGAGGGAACGTGGCGACAAGAATATTGAGCGATGCCGAAGCGCATCAGGTCATCAAAACCGGCAAGATCGGAAGGCTGGGCTGCGTTGATAAGGGCGAGCCTTACGTCGTGCCAATTAACTACCTAATGGATGAAGGCACGATTTACAGCCATTCGCTTCCAGGCAAAAAGATCGATGCGATGAGGGAGCATCCGCGCATCTGCTTACAGGTTGACCACATCGATGACGACTTCCACTGGAGAAGCGCAATCGCGTTCGGCAATTTCGAAGAGCTCCACCTTCCGCACGAACGCCGTGAGATTCTCGGCAAACTGCTCGTCCGTTTTCCCAAACTAACTCCGGTGGAGGCAATGATTGTCCACGACAGCGCCGCGCCAGACAGCGTGGTGTTCCGAATGATCGTGGATCGTATTACGGGCGTCGAAGAGGAGTGAGTAATGTGCAGGAGCGTCAGGCCTCCGCTTAGCGCCCGAAGCCCTTTGGGACGTTCCCGTCAGCGCTATGGAACACGAACATACGGTTGACGCGATCCGTGAGCGGCTGGCAGCTGGACCGCACCAGAACTACCTTCGCGATTGGATCTACGGTGGTATCGATGGACTGGTGACGACCTTTGCGGTCGTCAGCGGTGTTGTTGGTGCTGGATTCTCGCCGTGGGTAATTCTGGTTATGGGTTTTGCAAATCTGTTCGCCGATGGTTTCTCGATGGCTGCCAGCAACTTCCTGGGAACAAAAGCCGAGCACGACGACCTCAAGCGTCTTGAAGCGATTGAATACCGGCACGTGGAAATAGATCCGGACGGGGAGCGCGAGGAAGTCAGGCAGATCTTCGAGAGCAAGGGCTTCTCCGGCGATGAGCTGGGCAAGATAGTTACGCTGATTACTGCAGATCGCGCGGGCTGGGTAAGAACCATGCTCACGGAAGAATACGGTCTGCCGCGAGAAGTCCGATCGCCCTGGTTGGCAGCAATCGCTACCTTTAGCGCCTTTCTGGTTTGCGGACTCGTGCCGCTGCTTCCCTACCTGTTTGGAGTGAGCTCAGCACTGAAGACTTCGATGGTCATGACCGCGATTGTTTTCTTCGCCATCGGATCAATCAAGAGTCAGTGGTCTACTGCCGTTTGGTGGCGTTCCGGTTTGTCGACTCTGGCACTCGGCGCCGTTGCCGCGGGCCTCGCCTACGGCGTGGGACAGCTTCTAAATAACCTCACGCCGCAATGAGTCGGAAGCTGGAAAAGGTCGGTGACACGTCGCAACGTCACACGAGAGTTCTTGTTGCGCTCATCCTGCTCGCCGCGTGGATTTCCCTTTCTCTGATCTGGATACAGGAGCCGATCATCCGAGGGGCAATGATCGTGGCCGGAGTTTGTCTCACGCTCTGGCTTACGGAAGTTGTGCCCCCGTACGTGCCTACGTTCGCCCTTTGGGTATTGACTCCGCTTCTGCTGGTTCGCTTTAGCGATCGGTTTCAATTGATTCAGGTGCTCGGTTGGTCGGCCAATCCAGTGCTCGCTCTGTTTCTGGGCGGCTTTGCTCTCAGCGTCGCCGCCACCCGTTATGGTATCGACAGTTTTATTGCGCGCCTGGCGATTCGCTTATCTCGCGGTTCGAAGCTGCTGCTATTGATCCTGACGATGGGAGCAACCGCATCCCTCTCAATGTGGATGTCAAACATTGCCGCGGCGGCGATGATGATTGCGGCGCTCCGGCCGCTGCTCGCTGGGGTTTCAAAGGGCGACTCTTTCCGGCGCAGCTTGCTGATGGGGATTGCTATCAGCGCTAACTTTGGCGGCATCGCTAGTCCAATCGGAACTGGACCAAACGCGATTGCGATTGCGGCGGTCTCGTCCAGGCATCCAATCACCTTCATTTCCTGGATGGTATTTGCTGTTCCCCTTGCGCTCGGTCTACTTACTCTCGGCCTGCTACTTCTCGTTGTGCGATTTCATGTAGGCGGCACAACCAGCAAACTATCCAACCTTCCTGCCAAAACACCCGACCGAGGTGGGCGGGCCGTAATGATCGTATTCTTTCTGACGGTGGCGGCGTGGTTGACGGAGCCACTTCACGGAACACCTGCCGCGGTTGTTGCACTAATCGCTACCTGCGGACTCTTCGGATCAGGTTTGCTCAAGCGGGAAGATCTCGCGCGAATTGACTGGTCAACTCTCTTACTGATCGCGGGCGGTATCGGCCTCGGAACTCTACTCGAACAGTCAGGAACGATCAGGGCGGCTAGTGTTTTGATTCCCTGGGAACCACTTCCCCAGGTCGGCCG
>Ga0134127_10002250_pt1 | contig 14025 bp, 10 predicted proteins | sample KB31753_FD_96459 | JGI IMG/M metagenome (GOLD analysis project Ga0134127, IMG submission 96459) | Terrestrial soil microbial communities with excess Nitrogen fertilizer from Kellogg Biological Station, Michigan, USA - KB3-175-3 | ecosystem: Environmental > Terrestrial > Soil > Unclassified ...
ACAGATCAGCGCTGATCGGTTCCTAAAAATCCGTTTCATCCGTGGTCCTGAATTTCCTCACTCATTAACCCTTTATACAAATCACAACATTTTGAGAAGCACTGAAGGATGGTTATCGAGGCTAAATCTCTGCCCGATCCGCGACGGATCCGTGTCAAGCGTCGTTTTGTGCGACTCGGCCTCGTCTTGTTTCTGACGGCATGCGCGATCGCGGCTGACGCCGTGGCGCGTTCTTACCGCTTCTACTCACAAATCATCGATGCACGACTGGCTACCGGTTATTTGACGAGCCGGCCCGGACTTTACGCTGCTCCGCGCGTCCTCGAGGCCGGACAAAAGTTATCTCCCGAAAAACTTATTGCCGTGCTGCGTCGCGCGGGTTATTTGGAAACGAACGCAAGCGACGTTTGGAGTGGAAGTTTTAGCATTGTCGACGCAGCAGTCGAAATCCGACCGGCTCGAACGAAACGCATCGTGCGGGTGACGTTTGCGGGAGATGAGATCGCGGAAGTTCGTGACGATGGCGCGTTGCTCGATTCGTTCACGCTCGAACCGGAGATCTTGTCCACCGATCTTTCTTCCAAGGCTGGGAAACGCGAAGTGTTGAGTTATGGCGAGATTCCCGAGGTGCTGGTCCACGCCATACTCGCCATCGAAGATCGGCGTTTTTTCGAGCATTCAGGCGTCGACGTCAACGGTTTGGCGCGTGCGCTTCTCAGAAATGTGGGCGACGAGCGATTGGCCCAGGGCGGATCGACGATCACCCAGCAACTCGTTAAGAACACTTACCTGACACCGGAAAAGACCGTACAGCGGAAATATTCGGAAGCGATGTTGTCCTTCGCTCTCGAACGACGACTCTCGAAGAACGACATTTTTGCGCTCTACTGCAACGAGATCTACATGGGCCAACGCGGCGCAGTTGCGGTTCGCGGTGTCAAGGAAGCAGCGAGAGTTTTTTATGGAAAAGAGCTGCGCGATCTGACGCTGGCGGAAGCCGCGACGCTCGCTGGGATGATTCAGAGTCCAGCGCGTTATTCGCCGGTGCAATATCCCGAAGCAACGCGATCGCGAAGAAATGCCGTGCTCGCGGCGATGCGTGAAAACGGTTGGATTACGACGGAGCAAAGCACGTCTGCGAGTGCTGAACCAGTGAGTGTCGCGCCAACGCCGGTCGTTGATGAGTCACTCGCGCCGTACTTTGTGGACTACGTGAATCGCCTCGCCGAATCACAGTTTGAAACTTCAGCGGACCATCAGCGAATTTACACGACGATCGATCTGGAGTTGCAGCAAGCAGCAGAACTTGCGTTGAAGCGACAGTTAGATCGTCTCGATGTTGTTTACGCCGATCGCGGACTGAAACCGCAGGCTGCCCTCGTTGCGCTCGATCCTCATACCGGGAATGTCCTCGCGATGGTTGGTGGGCGTAAATACGCGGAATCGCAACTGAATCGCGCCACTGATGCGCAGCGCCAGCCCGGATCGACATTCAAGCCCTTTGTGTATGCGGCTGCAATTGAGGACGGATTTTCCCCTGTGCGGATGTTCATGGATGCGCCGCGAGACTTTATTTACGACCGCGACAAAGTTTACCGGCCTGCAAACTACGGCGGCGGTTACTCGATGCATGAAGTGACGATGCGAACGGGCCTCGTGCGGTCGTTGAATGTGGTGACAGTGGATGTTGCATTGCAGACGGGACTGGCGCGAATTTCAAATCTGGCTACTCGATTTGGTTTGCCGAAGCCTGAGCGTTATCCGGCGCTCGCGTTGGGAACGGAGGAAGTGACGCCGCTGCAGCTAGCGTCGGCGTATGCGGCTTTTGTGAATGAAGGCAGGCGTGTTGAGGCGAAGGCAATTACGAGTGTGGGCGAGCCGCCGGCGACGCACGCGGCTCCGACCGCCACGGACCAGGTTGTCAGTCCGGCGACGGCTTACATGATTACAAACATGCTGCAGGGCGTAGTTGAGCGCGGCACTGCGCGTAAAGCTCGTGGTGCTGTTCGCGGCACCGCGATAGCGGGAAAGACCGGCACGTCGCGCGATGGTTGGTTTGTCGGGTATTCGCCGAACCTCGTGTGCGTCGTGTGGATCGGTTTTGACGACAACAAGCAGCTCGGGTTGACGGGTGCTGAAGCCGCGCTGCCGGCTTGGGTTGATTTCATGAATGATGCGGTGGTGTTGCGGCCGGATCTCGGTGGTGAGAACTTCGAGTGCCCGGAAGGGATCAAGTTCGTGGAGATCGATGCCGCGACGGGATTGCGTTCGACCGTGACGTGTCCCGTGCGCGAGTTGATTGCTGTAACTGAGCGGATGGGGCCAAATTTAGAGTGTTATGTGCATGGGAATTTGCCGGTACAGCAAGGCAGTCCCTTTGCGGAGAAGATTGAGACGACGACTCAGTTTGTGGCGAAGCAGCCGAAGATCGATCGGCCGTTGAGGATTGGTACGGGTGTCGAGGTTGATGTGAATGGCCGGCGATCGTTAGTCAACGACATACGTTAGACAGGATTCACAAGATTTTCCGGATGAACATGTTAAATCGTGTCAAAATCATGTAAATCCTGTCTAATCACCTCTCCAGTACCACTTGTGCAATAGCGTGCTCGCTCGTGTGTGACATCGACAAGTGCGTTGCCGTCGCTCCAAACTTTTCAAATACCGCCAGTACTTCTCCCCTGAAGATTAAAAACGGTGCACCACTCTCACGGGCGGAGATTTCCACGTCCTGCCAACTAATCCCGCCTCGCCAGCCGGTTTGCAATGCCTTCAACGCCGCTTCTTTTGCAGCAAAGCGCGCTGCATAATGCTGTGAGGCCACGACGCCGCGCGAGTCGCAATACTGGCGTTCCGCGGCCGTGAAGACACGCTCAGCAAAACGCGGCGTCCGCAGGAGCACTTCGCGAATTCGTGCGACTTCGATAATGTCTATACCGATGGAAATGATCACAAGCGACGACCAACTAACCGGAACCGGATTTTACTGGCGCGACAACGACCGCGTGCGCGCCCTTGTATGTGCGCCACTTGAAGAAGATGGCTTCGTCAACGGCTTTTCGACCCGTCTAGGCGGCGTCAGCGACATGCCCTCGAATGTACTCAACCTTGCAGGCTTCAACGAAGACGCAGCGGAGAACATTCTGGAGAATCGTCGTCGCTTTCTCAAGCTTTTTCCGGGCGAGTGGACCCTCGCAGGGTGCTGGCAGGTCCATGGCGCCAAGGTGCGCGTGGTCCACACAGTGGAGGAGGCGAAGCCGGCTGAGAATCAGCGAGGCGAGACTGTGTTCTGCGATGTGATCGTCAGCAACGCAAAAAAAGTGCTTGCTGGTGTTAAGACTGCGGACTGCGTTCCGATCTTGATTGGAGATCCTGTTACGCGCGCGTTTGCGGCTGTCCACGCTGGTTGGCGCGGGACGTTGGCGACGGCGGTGATCGGAGGTGTTGAGCGATTGGTGAAGGAGTACGACGCAAAACCCGGGAATTTGCGCGTGGGGATTGGGGCGTCGGCTGGACCGTGCTGTTATGAAGTCGGAAGTGAAGTGATTGAAGCTTTTGCGAGTAAGTTTGTTGACGGGGAAAAGCTTTTTACGCCCACGCGGCCGGGCCACGCAATGGTCGATCTATTGAAAGCAAATCGAGACCAGTTGATTTCGACGGGGGTAATGCCCGAGAGAATTCACACCGCGCCGATCTGCACGATGTGTCGAACGGATCTGTTCTTCTCTTATCGAAAGGAGAAGAAGTTGTACGGGAAGGTGGGCCGGTTGATGGCGGTGGTTGGAAGGAAGTATTAGACAGGATTCACAAGATTTTTCAGGTTTAACATGTAAATCCTGTCTAACGACTTTTACTCAACATTGAGCCACATTTTCACTTCGCGCGTAACCGGCGGAAAACACGACTCATCGTTGCACGCCTGAAATCGAAGCTTACCTTTGATCTCACCTGATCCACCGGAATAATTCGCGGGCACCGTGACGTTGAAGCGAACAACCGAACGGCCCTCGTAAACAGCAACCGCACCCTTCGAGAATTTCAGCTTCCGCATCAACGCCCGCGGGTATGAAATCGGACCAACCTGCATGCCCGACGGCGTTTCGACGTCGAGCTTTGTGGCCACGAGAAACTTGTCGAGCGGCTTGCTCGACTGCACGTGCAGTCCGTTCGGAATGTCCATCACGACGCTCGCGCGAACAATGCGGCCCTTTTTGATTTTGTCCGGAGCCAGGGAACCGCTGACGTTCACGTCACTTGACGACTGCGGCGTTGGATTCGAATAGAACGTGACGGGCAGAAACAGAATAATGAATAACGAAAAGACGTGACGAAGTTTGATCATCAGTTAGCTCCGACTAGATTGGTTTCGACGCGATTGTTAAGTGTAGTTTGGCGCGCCGCCAGTTGCCCGCAGGCCGCAAAAATATCTCTGCCGCGCGGCCGGCGCACATAAGTGTGAATTCCTTTTGATTCGAGAATGTTTTTGAACCGCTCCACTCTTTCGTCGCTTGACGGTTGATAAGGCAGTGGATCCGCCGGATTGTGTGGGATCAAGTTTACCTTCGACTTAATAGTGTGGCGGTTGAGCAGATTTGCGAGTTGTCGCGCCTGTTCATCTGAATCGTTCACACCATCGAGCATCACGTATTCAAAAGTGAGCCGCTCGTTTAGTTTCAAAGTCTTTTCAAACACCTTGCAAGCGCTCAGCAACTCGTCGAGCGGCCATCGCTTGTTAATCGGCATCAGCTCGTTGCGCAGCTCATCCGTGGGCGCTGCGAGTGAAATTGCGAGATGCGGTCGATCAGGAGTCTGTGCTAGATCCAGAATGCGCGGCACGACGCCGGCGGTTGAGACTGTTACGCGATTCGGAACTATGTGCAGGCCCTGCGGATCGGCCATCACGCGCAATGCTTTCAGGAGTTGGTCCAGGTTGAGCAGTGGCTCGCCCGCGCCCATCGCCACCAGATTTGTTCCGCGTGGCGGTTTGACGCCGGTTCCGTAAGCATCGTTCAGTGCGATCTGAATCTGCTCAACGATCTCGCCGGCGGTCAGTGAGCGCAACAAACCGAGTTGGGCAGTCAGACAGAAAGTGCACTGTAGCGGGCAACCTGATTGCGACGAGAAACAGATCGTGTCGCGGCGTTCTTCGGGAATAAAGACTGTTTCGACTGGAAGACTGTCGTGGGTCTTCATCAAATAGCGCCGTGTGCCGTCGTCGGAAAAATATTGCGATTCGACTTTCAGTGTTGCTGCTCGTGCGACCTCGTTCAGACGAGCTCGTAGCTCTTTCGGAAGATCGGTAATGTCCTCAAAACTGCGCAAACGACGATGTTGCAGCGCCGCAAAGAGCTGCCGGCCGCGATAGGCGGGTTCGCCGAGCGTTTCGAGGAATGAGACCATTTCCGGCTGAGTCAGCCCGATTAACTGCACTGCTTTATCCATGCAGAGTAATCTTAGCATTTGAGACGTGCAGGTCTCATCCGCGCGGTCGCAGTGAGGTCGAATAGTTTATGCGGGGCGCGATTACGGCACGACAGTAAACGTTGCCGAAGGCGTGATCGTTTGACCCGACACGTGATCGCGTATGCGAATCTGAAGCTGGTACTCGCCGGGCTCGAGCGAGCGGCTGTCGATCAAACGAGATAACGTCAGACGCTGGTTCGCGTCGTTGATCTGTCGCCAGTCTTCAGTTTGTTTGGTGATCTCCTTGCCGTTTTTGAGTAACACGTACTCAGCGTCTGCTGCCGGCCGGAGCGTGGTTTGATCAATAGCCGCGTTGTAGATCTGCAGGTAGATGCCGACCGGTTGATTGCGCTTGAAGACACCGGAAAGGTTCGGAATGACTTTGGTTGTGCCGATGTTAAATGGACCAACCGCAGCGCCGCTTTCCATGTTTTCGAGTTTGGCCGCTAACACAACGCTCGAGGCGGAAAGCCGATCGGCCGGAAACTCGGGAACGATGAATCCGACTTGTTTCATGCCCGCCGCGCCGGACTGAATATCACGAACAATCACATCTACCCGGTAACGTCCAGGGTTGAGTATGAATGCGCGGGCGTATGCGGACTTGCGAGTACGCGTTGTGCTGAGCTCTTCGGAAGTCGCGGTTGTTGTTACTGAGTCTTCAAACTTTCCTACCGGACGATTTGCGAGCGTGATCACTCGTCCAAAGATATTTAAACGCGCGGTCTCGATTCCGCCACTATTCGAAAACGAGAGTTGATCGTTATCGGCTTGGACCGTGAGCACTGCGAGGACGCGGTTGTCTGATTGCTTGAAATAGTTGATTTGAGTTTCGAAGTTGATCGGGTTGTCGTCAACGATCGGAGTGGGGATGGAAGTGCCGAGGAAGTTGCGCTCGAAAGGTTGATCGCGTTCAAGTCCGGTTTGCAAGTCCAATACTTCGAATGGTGAATCCTGCGCTCGCATGTAGTTTACCCGACCGAAGCTTCCGAGGTTCGCGATGCGTTCGGCGCGCGTTTCGAGTCCGGTAAGTTCGGCAATCGTAGCTCCTGCGCCCGGAACGTGAATCAACGCGTCCTTCTCGTCGGAATTCCTCGCTAACCGGTACTCGCCTGACCCCGTCGGATCAACGAACTCGAGCTCTACGCCGCTTCTGACATTCGGGATGTGTCGATAGAACCACTTCTCGAAAGGATAGGTCGAAGTCGATCCCCCGCCTTCGTACGACGGTCGCTCGTACAAACCGCCTGCGGGATGCGACTCGATCTCATCAGGCTTGCCAAACTTGATGTAGATCCTGCCGCGATCTGTGAGGCGGCCAGGCTTGCCGGAAGAGAAGTGCGCGTTTGCATAAGCGATGCGCTCGAAAAACTCCTGCTTAAACTCGTTCTCTTCTGTGTCAGGATCAGGGTCGCGACTGTTCCAAAAGTCTTCGATAAACTTCTCACGCTCGTCGTCTGTGCCGAGTTTCTTCCATGCGTCGCGCTCAGATTTAGTGAGAATCAGATCGACGTCGTTGATCCAGTTGACATATGCCTTCTTGAGTTCTTGCTTGACCTTGCGCGGTTGTTCTTCTGGGTTGCGTTGGGGTTGCTGAGCTGAGATGGAAACGGTTGAGAATGAAACGAGCAGAAGAGCGGTGACGAATCGTCGCAGCATGTGGGCGTCTCCTTGGAGTGCGGCGCATTGGTCTCGCTGACGTTTGATCAGGACCACAAGCGCCGCAAGCTGCGCTCTCAGGAGATCCGCACGTCAACAAGACCACAATCGGGGAGACGACGTGTGAAAGAAGAACTGCTGTGTCTACAACTAAATCTTACTGCGTTACAGTGAACTTTTGCGACGGTGACAGTGACTGTCCGCTAACTCGATCGCGGATGCGAATCGCGATTTCGTACTCGCCGTTGCCAAGGTTACGCGTATCGATTAAACGAGCCAGTGTCAGTCGTTGCCCTGAATCGCTCATGCCGCGCCAGTCTTCCGCTTGTTTGCCGAGCTCTTTTCCGTCTTTCATCAACGAGTACTCGACATCCACTGAAGGCCGCAAGGTGGTTTGATCGATTCCGGCGTTGTAAATCTGTAGATAGACACCCACGGGCTGCCCGCGCTTGTAAATACCGGCGACGTTCGGAATAACCTTCGTTGTGCCGATTACAAACTGGCCCACGGCTGGTTGATCGACAAGGCTTTCGAGCTTAGCAGCGAGAATCATCGTCGAGGTGGAAAGTTTTTCCTGATCGTACCTGGGGACTGTGAACCCAAGCTGTTTCAGACCAGTTGCTCCAGAGGCGACGTCGCGAACTATCACGTCGACTTTGTACGTTCCCGGAGCCAGCGGCACGGCTTTCTGGTATGCAGATTTCCGATCCTTCGCTTCGGTGAGCTCTTGAGCAGTCGCGGTCGTGATTACCGGATCTTCGAAGATTCCAACGCGGCGACCAGCGACGGAAGTTATACGCGCGAAGATGTTCATGCGCGCTTGTTGCAAGCCACCGCTGTCCTGAAACACCAGGTCCTTGTTTTCAGCCTGAATCGTGAAGGCCGTGATTACTCGCTCGTCTGACTGGCGGAAGAAGTCGATTCGCAAGTCGAAGTTGAGCGGGTTCTCTTCCACGACGCCCGTGTTCACCGCTGTCGCAAGGTCGTTAAATTTGACTTGAGGTGGTCGGTTGAGATCTGCCAGCAACTGTAAGCGCGAGAATGGGCTGTCCTGTTCGCGTTGATATTGTTGATTACCGATGCCGCCGATACCGGAAATGCGATCAGCCTTGTCCGAGAGACCCAACTGTTCTGAAAGCGTGAGTCCGGCGCCGGGGATCATCAATAGCGCATCTTTTTCGTTGGGATTTCTTGCAATGCGATATTCGCCGCTGCCTGTCGGGTCAACGAATTCGATCTCGATTCCGGATCCAACCCCCCCTAGATAACGGTAAAACCAGATCTCGAAAGGATAAGTGGTCGTCGAACCGCCGCCTTCGTACGAAGGACGCTCGTAAGATCCGCCCATCGGGTGTGTTTCGCGTTCATCGGGCTTGCCGTACATGATCCAGATGCGGCCACGATCGGTTTTCCAACCCGGTATGCCGGAGCTGAAGTGCTCGTTCGCGTAAGCGATTCGTTCGTAATATTCCTCTTTGAACTCGTTCTCGTCGGTGTCGGGATCGGGATCGCGCCGGCGCCAAAACTCTTCGATAAAGCGCTCGCGCTCGTCGTCAGTGGCCAGTTTCTTGAATGCCTTCCGTTCTTCGTCGGTGATGATGTAAGTGACGTCCTTGTCGAGCCAGTCTTTGTAAGCCTTCTTGAGTTCGGGCTTTACATTGCGAGGCTTGGTGCTCGGATCCTGCTGATCCTGCGCAAAGACGCCTGGGCTGACAGTGAGAAACAAGCTCGCTATCAAGGCCAGACGAAGGGCAAATTTCTGGTAAGACATTCGAAAACTCCTGTGATGCTGTGCGAATCGTGCGATACGGACTGCTGCCGGCTGCTTATTGAAGACCCTGGATTCTAAGTCCCGCTTGAGAACACAGTCAAGATGCCGCGCGGTTTTGGCTAGTTGCCTAAAAAGCCGCGAAAACGGTGTAATTCGAGGCGTTTACGTTGTCGTCCGCGGTTTGTTGAAAATCCACGCAACGAAGATCGAGATCACGTAAAGAACGAGCATTGGGGCCGCAAACAGCAGCATGTTCGGAATATCGTTCGTTGGCGACAGGACGGCGGCGCTGATCAGGATAACTACGAGGGCAGTTTTCCAAATTCTGACCATAAATCCGGCCGTAACGAGGCCGATTCTCGCCAGAACGTAGGTCACGGCAGGCATTTGAAAGACCACGCCCATGCCCAGCATGACGATGATGATGAAGTCGAAATAGTCGTCGGCCTTGAGTAAGAGACGAAAGTCTGAGCCGAGACCAAGCAGGTACTTCGCGGCTGGTGGAAAGATCACGTAGTAGGCGAAGGCCGCGCCCAACACAAATGAAATGGAGGACAGAAGGATAAACGGCGTCACGTACGCTCTTTCGTGTGGATAGAGCCCGGGCGATACAAATCCCCAGATCTGTAGGAGCAAAAACGGCACGGATACGCAGACCGCTGCGTAAAGTGAGACCTTTATGTACAGAGAAAAGGGCTCGAGCGCGGTTGTGACGATGAGCTTGTCGTTAATGCCTGTGAACGATTCACTTGCGGTGGTGAGTTCAGTAGGCAGACGAATGCCCTTGGGAATGATCGTGTTTCCGGCAAAGAGTGCCTCATCACTAAACAAAGCCAGTTTGCCTTCAGCGTCTTTGTAGACCCGAGCAGTGACCGAGGCGCCAGCGGGAATCAGGCTCGTTCCCAACTTTGTTTCTTCAGGAAAGACGTATCGTCCGGTGTCGTTCTCTTTGAGTGCGGTCACAGGCGCGATCATTTCGGTTCCGGTCTGACCTGCTATGGGAACCTGTCGTCGCTGCGCTTCAGCTAATGCGCGCTCTACGGGCGCGGCCAGAAACGCGTAAATACGGTCGGAAAAGAACCAGCATGCGGAGGCGGCGACGAATACGAAGATGAACGAACGGATCAAACGGCGACGGAGTTCGTCCAGATGTTCCAGGAAGGACATCTGGCCGCCGAGTTCTTCTTCGCGTCCGCGATTAGTAGAAAGTGATCTTAAAAGTGCAGACATTGGATCAGGTTAGGATTACAGCCAATCTTGTTTTCTAACGGGTTGAGCTTCGGCTTGCGCGGCTGCAGCAGGAATTTCTACCGGTTCCGGAGGAGTTTCTGCGAGTGCTTCGGAGAAGGTTTGTGGTTGGCTCTCGTGTGCGACGACCAGGTCCGGATCCGGCGTCTCAACAGTTAAGGGTTCTGTGTTCGAAACCGGTTCGTATGCGACTTCCCGCTGCGACTCCAGCAGCGAATTGTCATCAGCCCGGGCGCTTTCCAAAGCCACTTCTCGTTCCCACGTTCGCTTGAAGTCGTCCGAAGCTTTGCGAAATTCAGCCAGACCTTTTCCCATTGACCGGGCCAGTTGGGGCAGCTTTCGTGGGCCGAAGAAGATGAGTGCGACTACAAGGATGAAGAGCAACTCAGTGCTGCCGAAAGTTTCGAGAATGAGTGCGAAGGACACGGATCGTTTTACCTTCCTGTAAGATTGCTGACGCTGTAAGCCTCGCCGGAGTGGGATGCCGGAAAGAGTCGGGCTCGTTGGGTGACAGCGAATTGTAGCGCGTCATCGTTCAAAGCAGAAGGCTCGAGGGCGGTTCAGCGACTTTGCAAGGATCACTTAAAATCGTTGTGAATGCAAATGGACGATTCAGTTACGAAAATTGGAACTCTTCAGTCGTTTGCTGAGTGTGCGGAGGCAGTAGCAGCTACGACTAAGAAACTCGAGAAGGCGGCGATACTGGGAAGTTACCTTGAGATGCTCTCAGATGCGGACCTGACCCGTGCGGCGCGTTATTTTGCTGGTCATCAATTCGCGTCGACAGATGCTCGTACGACGAATGTAGGGGGCAGCATCATCAGTGCTGCTTTGAGTGAAGCAACCGGTTTTAGTCCAGAGGATCTTTATCCACGTTATGTTCGGCTTGGAGATCCGGGTGATGTAGCTGCCGAGATCGTCAAGGAGGCAAAGCATGTTGTTCAGGCTACGGTCACTCTTGCTGAAACTGAATCGCTGATCGCGAGGCTGAGTGAGACGCGTGGAATAAAGAACAAGACAGCGTTGCTTACGGCGGTGCTGCATCACGCAACGCCACTCGAAGCGAAGTATTTAGTTAAGCTGCTCGCTGGTGATCTGCGGATTGGCTTGAGAGAAGGCCTAGTTGAAGACGCGATTGCTCGTGTGTTTGGCAGATCGTTGGAAGATGTTGCTTACGCGAATATGCTGCTCGGCGATATCGGAGAAACCGCCACGCGTGCACGTGCCGGCGAGCTGCGCGACATCAACATGCGACTGTTCCATCCGATCAAGTTCATGCTCGCCACGCCTGCCGCGGATCTTACCGACGTGGCTCGGACCATGCCCGAAGTGTTTTTAGTAGAAGACAAGTTTGATGGCATTCGTGCTCAGGCGCATGTCGAGTCTGGGAGAGTTGCGATTTTCTCTCGGACCATGGATGAGATCACGCATCGGTTTCCGGAGTTGATTGGACCACTTCAGTCGCTGCCGACCGATGTCATCATTGATGGGGAGATAGTTCCGTCAAGTGGCGAAGTAATTCTTCCATTCAGTGAGCTGCAGAAGCGGTTAGGGCGAAAGAACGTTGGTACGCAGTTGCTCAAGGCGGTTCCGGTCGCGTTGGTCGCCTACGATCTGCTTTATGCTGGCGGGAAAGTGCTAATTGACCAACCCTTGAGCGAGCGAAGACATCTACTGGGCCAGATAGTGCCTCAGCACGGACCATTGCGGATGTCTCAGGACAAGCTGCTTAGCGACGCCGCGATGCTTGATGAGGAGTTTGAACTCGCTCGAGCCCGCGGAAACGAGGGATTAATGATTAAGAGTCCGGGCTCGCCTTACAAACCCGGAAGGCGTGGGCGTGACTGGCTGAAGTTAAAGCGTGCTATAGCAACGCTTGATGTGGCAGTGACGGCAGTAGAAGTAGGTCACGGAAAACGTCGAAATTTGCTTTCGGACTACACGTTCGCGGTCCGACGTTCGGCTGACGACGGTGAGTTGCTAAATATTGGAAAGGCCTATTCGGGACTGACAGATCGCGAACTAACGGAACTGACAGATTGGTTCAAACGTCATACACTTCAGGAGTTTGGCCATGGACGAGTTCGGATTGTGGAGCCGACGGTCGTGATTGAGGTCACCTTTGACAAAGTTCAACCTTCGACCCGCCATAAGAGTGGTTATGCGCTCCGGTTTCCAAGAATTCTCAGGTTACGGCCAGACAAAACGACGAACGATATCGATACGCTCGACACGGTTAGGCGATTGGTCGAAGCCGCTGACAGTACGCAAGAAAGGAGAAAAACTGGGGAAGAGGCAGAAAAATAGCGATGACAGGTTAGTCCCATCCAGCTTTTGCTGTGTAATAGTTAAACTTCCTATTGCCACAGCGGCCGGATGGGGGTACGATGCAGCGCGTCACCGCCTCCCAAGCAAGCTTTTCAAACGTTGATCGGTGAGCCCGGACACACATAAAACCACGCGCCGCCAGGGTAGGCCCGGGCGAGGGCTATTGTGGTTGTTTTGGGTGTGCGCTTATCAGTACACTGATAGAAGGGCTGCCAACGCCTCGAATAACAGGTAATCTGACGTTTCAGCCGTGATGCCTCCAGCCTGGTCGGTGCTTGAACCGATAATGGCGGTATCTTCATCAGAGGTAGTCATTTGCCGCGGTGGTGGTGGGGGTGCATAACCAGGAGTGTCCTGCTCACCAGCAGGTGTGCTAACTGCCATTACAGACACAAGAAGCACCGCAAATAATAAGTTTTTGACAGGTTTCATTGATCTTCTCCTCAAGAATGTTGTAGTCATAGCCCGTGAGGCTGGTGTGCAACCAAGTAGAAATTGGTTGTTTATGATAATATCCCGTCAATTGAGACGCTTGCAAGGTTCCTTGCCTATACGCACAAGTGGAGACCTCCTATGGATTTGCCTATATCCGTTGTAGGAAACGTGATTGATCCAGCGGTCGCTGACGACGTAATACCCTTATGTGAACTCGCCAAAAATTTAGAAGAGGCTGGCGAGTTTGATCGGGCTGAAGAGACCCTGAGTCCTTTCTGGCAAGGTGTGCCTAGTCGTCCGGTCACACAGGGTCTAGGGGGGGAGGCGAAGGCTGAATTGTTGTTGAGAACCGGAACGCTGACCGGTTGGCTAGGGAGCGCTAAACAACTTCCTGGTGCTCAGGAGATTGCAAAAGATCTCATTAGTGAAAGTGCTTCGACATTTGAAGAGTTACGAATTGAGGACAAAGTTGCGGAAGCTCGCGTGGACTTAGCTATTTGTTACTGGCGCGAAGGTGGTCTGGACGAGGCGAGAGTAACCTTGCTACTTGTTCTTGATAGTTTAGGAGAATCTCGAAGCGAACAGCGACTTCGAGCGCTATTAAATAGGGCAATTGTGGAGAGAGCAGCAACGCGCGATCATGACGCGTTGGGAATCTGTATGGAAGCGGTTCCACTTTTCAATGTGAGTTCAAATGATGCTCTGAGGGGAAAGTTTCACAATACGTATGCTGCTGTCCTGCGAGGTCTAGGAACCTCAGAGAATCGAGAAGATTACATAGACCGTTCGCTAGTTGAATATGCTGCAGCCAGCTATCATTTTGACCGTGCAGGACACAAACGATTTCAGGCACGAGTAGAAAACAACGTCGGGTTTCTTTTTGCGACGATTGGAAGATTCGATGAAGCTCATGAGCACTTAACCAGAGCCCGAGGGCTCCACATCAGTGTGGGGGATCATGGTGGCGCCGCAGGTGCTGAAGACACACGCGCGCAGGCATTCTTACTGGAAGGTAAATATGAAGACGCCGAAAGAGTTGCGCGACGTGCCGTTCATGCCCTGAAGCGCGGCGGTGAACAAACGGTACTTGCCGAAGCGCTGACAACCCATGGCAAAGCTCT
>Ga0134127_10002251_pt1 | contig 14023 bp, 15 predicted proteins | sample KB31753_FD_96459 | JGI IMG/M metagenome (GOLD analysis project Ga0134127, IMG submission 96459) | Terrestrial soil microbial communities with excess Nitrogen fertilizer from Kellogg Biological Station, Michigan, USA - KB3-175-3 | ecosystem: Environmental > Terrestrial > Soil > Unclassified ...
CCCGGGACGGGATCTGGTCGAGGTTGGTGAGATTCTCGATCTGGTACACGATCTTCGGCAGGATCGTCCGGTGCACCGGCATGGCGCTCTGGAGAATCTCCCCCGCCTTCTCGTAGCCGATGCCGGCGCCCTTCTCCTCCTGGGCGAAGTCGTATCCGAGAACCTTCGGCTGCTTGGCCACCAGCCACTCCGCGGCCTCCTTGGTGAGACACGGCGACTCATCCCACCACTTCGGATCCGTGGTGACGTGCCCCTTCGGCCAGTCGGTCCGCAGGAAGATCGTCGCCCCCGGGGTGATGGTGATCCCCTCCTTCGCGAGGGCCTGCTCGGAGCGCTCGAGATCCTTCGGGGTGATGCGCTCGTTCGCCTTGCCCTTGAACGTGAGGTCCATGACGATGGCCTCGCCGATCATGGCGTCCAGCGGCAGCTGCTCGATGCCCGGCATGTCCCGGAAGAAATGGTGCGGGGTGTCGATGTGGGTGCCGGCGTGCACCGTCATCTCCACCACGTTGGACACGAAGCCCTTCTCCTCCCACTTCACGATCGGCTTCAGCTTGAAGTAGTACTCGTCCTTGGCGAACGGCGCCGAATCACACTCCTCGACGGTCATGCTCAGGTCCACGATCCGCATGCGGGGCTCCCTCCTTGGGCTCGCCTCAACCACTCGTTGGCGCAACACGACGAGGGCATTCTACGCCAGCCGAGGAGCGGACGGACGGCGGTCTCGATGCGACCCGGCGAGCCCGGCGGGGCCGATCGCGCCCGCCAGCGGGATCACCTGCGCGAGGGAGGTGGCGGTGGCGATGAGGCGGGAGGGGGACATGGCCAGGGTGGAGGCGTCACGGATCGATCCGCGGGGACGCTCACCCGATGCCTGGGCCACGCTGAACGGATGGATCACCCCGCCGAGCGCACGGTTCTGCTCGACCAGCGCTCGGCTCCAGAGCGCGGAGTTCAGCGAGCTCCTGAGCACGCGGTTCGCGGTCCTCTGGACGGTGAGCCAGCCGGCCTGATGGCTCTCGCGCGCGCGACTGCGCTATAGTCGTCGCCGGCCCGTGGCCGTCGCTCGTCCCCGCGAGCGGCCCGCCAATCCCGCGGGCCCCAGGAGGCCGGCCGTGAAAGTCGTCGACGCCATCGCCCGCATCCTCAAGATCGAGGGCGCCGAGTTCCTGAGCGCCTACCCGACCACGCCGGTGATCGAGGCCGCGGCCCGGGCCGAGATCCGGCCGGTGCTCTGCCGCCAGGAGCGGGTCGGCGTGGGCATCGCCGACGGCTACGCGCGGGTGACGAACGGAAAGAAGCTCGCCGCGTTCTGCATGCAGTACGGGCCAGGGGCCGAGAACGCCTTCCCCGGCGTCGCCACCGCGTACTCCGACTCCACCCCGATGCTGCTCCTGCCGCTCGGGCACCCGCGCGACCGGGCCCAGGTCTTCCCCCTCTTCAGCTCCGCTCGCACCTTCGCCTCCGTCACCAAGGGCGTGGAGACCATCACCCAGGGCAGCCAGGTCGGCGAGGTCATGCGCCGGGCGATCAGCCTCATGCGCATGGGCCGTCCGGGCCGACGATGGTGGAGATCCCCGCCGACGTCGTGAACGAGGAGGTGCCCGACGCCCTGGTCGACGCGTATCGCCCGGTCAAGACCACGAGCGCCGGCGCCAACGTGCGCGACGTCGAGGCGGCCGCCCGGGTGCTGCGCGACGCGCGGCGGCCCGTCATCCACGCCGGCCAGGGCGTGCTCTATGCGGAGGCGTCGGAGGAGCTCCGCGAGCTGGCCGAGCTGCTCCAGGCGCCGGTGATGGCGACCCTCGAGGGCAAGAGCGCCTTCCCGGAGGATCATCCGCTCGCGCTCGGTACCGGCGGGCCCTCGGTGACCGGGCACACGCTGCACTACCTCCGCGAGGCCGACGTCGTGCTCGGCATCGGCTGCAGCTTCACCCGGCACGGCATGGCGGCCAGCATTCCGGCGGGCAAGACCATCATCCACGCCACCAACGACGAGCGCGATCTCAACAAGAGCTACGTCGCGGATCATCCCCTGCTGGGCGACGCAAGGCTGGTGCTGCGCCAGCTCGTCGAGGCCGTCGAGGGCCTGGGGGGCCGTCCGGCCGGCCGCGAGGGCGTGCGGGCCGAGATCGAGGGGGTGCGCGCGGCGTGGCTCGCGGAGTGGGCGCCCATCCTGGGCTCGGCCGAGGTGCCCATGACCCCGTATCGGGTGATGGCCGAGTTCATGCGCGCGGTCGACCCGCGCGAGGCCATCGTCACCCACGACTCCGGCAGCCCGCGCGACCAGCTCCTGCCCTTCTACCGCGCGGTCTCGCCGCGCGGCTACCTCGGCTGGGGCAAGTCGCACGCCCTCGGCACCGGGCTCGGGCTCATCATCGGGGCCAAGCTGGCCGCGCCCGACAAGCTCTGCGTGAACTTCATGGGCGACGCCGCCTTCGGCATGACCGGGCTGGACTTCGAGACCGCGGTGCGCTGCGGCGTCCCCATCCTCACCGTGGTGCTCAACAACTCCGCCATGGCCATCGAGATCCCGCACCTCGTCGTCTCGCACGACAAGTACGGCACCCGCGACATCGGCGGCCGCTACGCGGATCTGGGGCGCGCCATGGGCGGCTGGAGCGAGCGGGTGGAGCGGCCGGAGGACATCGCGGGCGCGTTCGCCCGGGCGCGCAAGGCCACCGAGGGCGGACAGGCCGCGCTGCTGGAGTTCATCACCAGCCAGGAGACGCGGTTCTCACACCGCGGCGCGCTCCGCTAGACCGATCGGCGTGACCCGGCTCCGCGGCTCAGCCGGGCCACGGCCGCGCCCAGCGGTCGGCGTGGGTCACCTCGCCGACCGGACGGCGCGTCACCGGACCGATCTTGTCGAGCGGATAGCCGATCGGCATCAGGGCGAACGTCAGCACGTCCGCCGGGATGCCCAGCACGTCCCTCACCTCGTCCTCGCAGCGGATGTGATTGGTGGTGATCGTGGTGCCGAGGCCGAGGGCGCGGCACGCGAGGATCACGTTCTGCACCGCGGGATAGATGCTGGAGCCGCGGATCCGCTCGACGTAGCGCTCCTCCTCCGCGTATCGCGCGCGGATGTCGGGCGGCAGTGACTCCGGCGGCGGGATCCGGGGCTGGGTCTGACAGGGCACCAGGATCACCGGCGCGTCCGCCAGGTGGTCCCAGAGGTACGAGCCGGAGGACATCAAGCTCCGGAACTGCTCCTCGGTGAGGTGCGGCGGCCGGCCCCGCGCCGCGTACATCGCGCTCGCGATGTCGGACGCCTTCCGGTAGATCGCGCCCAGCTTGCGTCGCTGCTCCGGGTCGCGCACCACCACGAAGGCCCAGTTCTGCGAGTTCCCGGCGGACGGCGCCCGGATCGCGGCGTCGAGGATGCGCGTGATGAGCGCCTCGGGAACCGGATCCGGCTTGAACCGGCGCACCGCGCGGGCGGTGTGGATGGCTTCGAGCACATCGAGATCGGCCATGGGGCCGATCATACCTTCCGCCGGGAAGGGGTCGATGGATGATTGCGGGGGACTCCCACCCCGCGCGCGCCCAGAGTAGAATCGGGCGCATGGCCCACTGGCTCCTCAAGTCCGAGCCCGACGACTGGTCGTGGCCGCAGCAGGTCGAGAAGGGCCGCGAGGGCGCGGAGTGGACCGGCATCCGCAACTTCTCGGCGCAGCGGCACCTTCGCGCCATGAAGAAGGGCGAGCAGGCCTTCTTCTATCACACCGGCAAGGAGCGGGCGGTGGTGGGGATCGTGAAGGTGATCGCGGAGGCGCATCCCGACTCCACCGATCGCGCCTGGCAGGCCATCGAAGTGGCCTCGGTGAAGAAGCTGCCGACTCCGGTCGGCCTGGACCGGATCAAGGCCGACAAGCGGCTCGCCGGGATGGCCCTGGTGCGGATCTCCCGCCTCTCGGTCCAGCCGGTCTCGGACGCCGAGTGGCGGATGATCTGCGAGATGGGCGGCCTCGACTAGGGCCACTCCCGCCGGGCGCGCTCCCGCAGCTTGACCTTCTGGACCTTGCCCGAGCTGGTCATCGGGAACTCGTCGACGAGGAGCACGTGCCGCGGGATCTTGAAGCTCGCGACCCGGCCCCGGCAGTGCTCGACGACCTCCTGCTCCGAGAGGGTGTGGCCGGGCGCGACCTGCACGAAGGCGACCGCCACCTCGGCCAGCCGCGCGTCGGGCAGTCCGACCACCGAGCACGCCTGGATCGCGGGATGGGTCACGAGGAAGGCCTCGACCTCCATCGGGTCCACGTTCTCGCCGCCGATCTTGAGCATGTCCTTGTAGCGGCCGAGGAAGCGCATGTGGCCGTCCGGGCGCATGAGGCCCATGTCCCCGGTGTGGAACCAGCCGTCGGCGTCGATGGCGAGTGCGGTCTCCTCGGGCCGCTTGTAGTAGCCCGGCGTCACGATGTAGCCGCGCACGAGGATCTCGCCCGGCACGGACACCGGCTGGTCCTTCCCCGTCTCCGGGTCCACGATGCGGACCTCGTAGCCCGAGCCGGGATAACCGTTGGCCTCCACGCACTGCTCCTCGGTCGAATCGAGGAACGAGAAGGTCACGCCGATCCCCACCTCGCTCATGCCGAAGCCGGTCATGAGGTTGCCGAACGTCTGCCGCGCCCGCCGGGCGATGGGGATGGAGCTCGACATGCCGGTGCCGCAGATGCCGGTGCGCACGCTCGACACGTCGCGGGGCCGCCGTCCCTGCGCCTCCAGCAGCTCCTGGTAGTGGGTGTCGAAGCCGTGGATGATGGTGGCCCGCTCGCTCTCGATGAGGTCCAGGCAGGCGTCTCCGTCGAAGGTCTCGCTCAGGACCTGGCGGGCGCCGCGCACCATCGACATCAGCGGGCCCTCGATGAAGCCGAAGGCGTGGAAGAGGGGCAGGTACATGAGGATCACGTCCGCCGGGGTCAGGCCCATGCGGTCGCCGTGGTCCCACGCGTTCCGCACCATCCGGTGGCGGTGCACCGCCCCCTTGGGAAACCCGGTGGTGCCGGAGGTGTAGAACATGAACGCGATGTCGTCGGGATCGACACGGGCCGCCCGCTCGCGCAGCCGCTCGGGTGCCACCGCGGCGCCGCGCTCGAGCAGCGCGCTCCAGCCGGTGGCGCCGGCCGGGGCCGACTCCGACCGCACCACCACGTGGCGCAGGCAGGGAAAGCGCGGGTCGGGCCGCGCGCCGAGAGCGGGAGCCACCTCGCGCATCATGCCCAGGTAGTCGACCGGCCCGGAGCGCTCCGCGAGGAGCACCACGGAGGCGTCCGACTGCGCGAGCACGTAGGCCATGTCCTCGGTGCGGAAGCGCGTGTTCATCGGCACGAGGACCGCGCCGATCTTCATCACCGCGAACATCGCGTCGACCCACTCGGGCCGGTTGACCATCCAGAGCGCGACCTTGTCGCCGGGCCCGATGCCCAGCTCCAGCAGGCCCTTGGCGAGCGCGTCGACCCGCGCATCGACCTCGGCGAAGCTCCACCGGCGCCCCTGGAAGGCGAGCGCCTCGCGGGCTCCCCATTGCCGGGCCGCGCGCTCGGGCAGCGACCCGATCGTCTGCTCTGCGTACCAGTCGGCCATGACCGCCCTCCCACGGCACCGACGTCTCGGTGCCAGGAGAGTACTCCAGGGGCTCCCGCGCGAGCCAGCCCCTGCCCGTGGCGCCGACGGCTCTTGCCCCATCGGCCACGTTTCGCCTAGTGTAGAAAGAGTCGCGATGTTTCCTGCCCTCGCCTTCACCGCGCCGCCGGGTGTGGCCGACGCGGTCGGCTCGCTCGGACGCACCGAGGACGTGCGCTTCTCGCCCGGCCGTCGCCGCCTCGCGATCGCCAGCTTCTTCCTGAACCGCATCGCGGTCTTCGACGTCCAGATCTCGAGCGCCCGGGAGGTCCCTCACGTCGCGCTGACCGGGGGCGTGCTGGTCTCGTCCCCGGCGCTCCGCTCGCCCCACGGCGTCGACTTCCTCGACGAGAGCACCCTGGTCGTCACCAGCCGCGACGGCGACGTCTCGCTCCTGGCACTGCCGCCGGGAGACCGGGAGGTGTCGGCGCACGTGGTCGCCCCGCTCGCCCGGTGGCCCGCGGATACCACCACCGGCCTGAGCGCGCCGGGCTCGGTGACGGTCACCCACGGCGACGACGGTCGGTGCGAGATCCTGATCTGCAACAACGCGGGGCACACCGTCACGCGCCATCTGGCCGAGGGCCACGCCCTCGCATCCAGCCGGGTGCTGCTCCGGAAGCATCTGGCCATTCCCGACGGCGTGTGCGTGAGCCCCGATCGGCGCTGGATCGCGGTGAGCAACCACACGACCCACAACGTCCTGCTCTACGAGAACACCCCGGCCCTCCATGCGGGCTCGGAGCCGGAGGGCATCCTGCGCCGCCTGTACTACCCTCACGGGCTGCGATTCAGCGCCGACGGCCGCCATCTCTTCGTCGCCGATGCGGGGGCGCCGTGCCTGCACGTGTACGCCGCGGACGGCGAGGAGTGGCGCGGCGTCCACCTGCCCCTCGCCACGGTGCGGATCATGGACGACGCCACGTTCCGGAAGGGCCAGCTCAATCCGCAGGAAGGCGGACCCAAGGGCCTCGACATCGATCCGGGCGCCGATGTCCTCGTGGTGACCTCGGAGTGTCAGCCGCTGGCGTTCTTCGACGTGCCGACGCTGCTCGATCACGCGCGCGCGGCGGGCGGCTCGTCGCCGGAGGCGCGTCGCCTGGATCTGAGCCACGAGCTGACCGTGATGCAGGAGATCCGGAGCCTGACCGCGGCGACGGCCGACGCCCGGGCTCTCCAGACCAGCCTGTCGTGGCGCGTCACCGCGCCCTTGCGGCGGATTCGAGCCGCCTTCCGGCGCGACTCGTCACGCGGCCGTCGGGACGGGGCCACGACGCGATGACGACCACGTCCCGCCGCCTCGACGGGCTCCTGGCCGCCGCGATCGCCCTCTGCGCGGCCGGCCCCGCCATCGCGCAGGGTCCACTCCGCACGTCGCCCAGCGAGCTGCTCGCGAATCCCGGCGTCTTCGACGGCAAGGCCATCACGCTGAGCGGCGCGGTGGTGAACCTGCAGGACGTGGCCGGCGGCCCCGGCCAGCGGTATCAGAGCTTCGACCTGAGCGACGGCACCCAGGCCGTTCACGTGCTCGCCCTCCGCCGATCGCGCTGCAACACCGGGCGGGCGACGGTGGACGGCACCTTCGACGGCGCCCGGCGACAGGTCACCGCGATGCGGATTCGCTGTCGCTGAAGACGAGCGGCTAGAGCACCTCGGCCAGCCGCCGCACCCCCGCCCGGATCTCGCCTTCCGAGAGCGCGGCGTAGCCGAAGAGGAGCCCGGGGCGTTGCGGCGGCTCCGCGTAGGAGGGCGTCACCGGGTAGATCCCGACGCCGGCCCGGGCGGCGCGCGCGATCAGCCCGTCGAGCTCCCGCGGGGGCACGTCGTTCAGCCACACCACCAGGTGCACGCCGGTGTTCTCTCCCGCGATCTCCACGCGATCGCCGAACCGCTCGCGGAGGGTGGTGATGAGGGCGCGCCGGCGGCCCGCGTTCCGGGCTCCCGCGCGGCGGAGGTACCGCTCGAACTGCCCGCTGGCGATGAGGTCGGCGAGGGCCCCCTGGTAGAGCGGGGCCGAGAAGCGATCCGCGGCCCACTTGGCGGCCAGGACCGCGCCCACCAGCGCGGGCGGCAGCACGAGGTAGCCCACGCGGAGCGCCGGGAACAGGGTCTTCGAGAACGACCCCAGGTAGATCGCCCGCTCGTCCCGGTCCAGCGACTGGAGCGCCTCCAGCGGGTGACCCTCGTAGCGGAACTCGCTCACGTAGTCGTCCTCGACGACCCAGGCGCCGACGCGGGAGGCCCACCGCAGCAGGGCGAGACGCCGTTCGAGCGGCATGATCACGCCGGTCGGGAACTGGTGGCACGGAGTCACGTAGGCCAGGCGGGGGCGCTGCGCCCCGCCGGGGAGCCGGGCCGGATCGAGGCCGTCGGCGTCCACCGGCACGCGCAGCAGGCGGGCGCCCACCGCCTCGAAGGGGATCGTCGCCCCGGGTAGTGCGGCTCCTCCACCACCGCCCCGTCGCCCGGGTCGAGCAGCACGCGCGCGAGCAGGTCGAGCGCCTGCTGGGTGCCGTTCACCACCACGATGCGATCGGGGTCGCTCACCACGCCGCGAGCCCGGCCGAGGTACTCGCTCAGCGCCACGCGCAGCGGGGCGTGTCCGGCCGGGGAGCCGTAGCCGAGCGCGTCCGCGGAGGCGCAGCGCGCGTGGGCGGCGAGGAGGCGCCGCCAGATCTCGCGCGGGAACTCGTCCACCGCGGGGCGGCCGTAGCGAAAGTCGTAGCGGAGCGTGGGGCGCGGACCGGGCGGGTGGGACGGGGCGAGGTCGAGCCGCGCGGTCAGGCGGCGCGCGTAGGCCGAGATCGCGGCCGGGCGCTCCGCGGCGGGCCGCGCGGGCGCCAGGGCCGGGCGCGGCGGACCCACCCGCGCCACCGAGGTGGCGCCGCGATGGCGGCTCACCAGGTAGCCTTCCGCGGCCAGCTGCTCGTAGGCCAGCATCACGGTGTTGCGCGAGACGCCGAGGTCGCGCGCCAGGGCTCGGGTGGACGGCACCCGGGCCGCGGGGCCCAGCCCGCCGGCGCGGATCTTGGTCTTCAGCGCCAGGTAGACTCGCCGGTAGAGGGGTCCGCGAGTCTCCCGCAGGTTGAGCAGCATGGCGCCTCCCGGGCCGATCTATCTGGCCCCGTCGATCGATTGGAATCTGGCCCTTTCAGGGTGCCAGCATCGGGCCTAGGATAGCGGGGCGGGAACGACCACGGAAGGAGGAAATGAGCATGGCGAGCAGGGTGGACGATCAGGAGACGCTCGAGGCCCTGAATCAGGGGTATCTGCGGGCGGCGGAGAAGTCCGACGTGGCCTGGTACGCCCTACACCTGGCCGACGACTACCGCGCCACCAACCCCGACGGCTCCTTCGTGGACAAGGCGGGCTTCCTCGCCCGCATCGGGCGGCCTCACACCCTTACCGGCTTCCGCGCGCCCGAGGTGCGCATCCAGCGGGTGGGCGACACCGCCCTGATCCACGCGAGCTTCGAGGACACGCGGCCCGACGGCAGCCACGGCCGGGGACGCTACACCGACATCTGGCAGCGGCGGGACGGGCGCTGGCTCTGCGTCTCCGCCCACTTCGTGAGGTGCTGAGCATGGCCACCACCGACCAGGCGAGGCTGGAAGCGCTCAACCGCGAGTACATCCGCTCGGTCAGCGAGGCGGACGTGCGCTGGTTCGACGCGAACCTATCCGAGGACTTCGTCAACAGCAATCCCGACTGCTCGCTGCTGGACCGGGCGGGCTTCCTCGCCCAGATCGGCCGCGGCTCGACGGTGAAGGGCCTCGACATCGAGGACGTGCTGATCCGCGAGCTGGGCGACGTGGCCCTGATCCACGCCCGGACCACCTACGTGAAGGCGGACGGGCAGCCGGGCGCGGGCCGCTACACCGACGTGTGGGCCCGGCGCGGCGGCCGCTGGGTGTGCGTGGCCGCGAACGTCACGCGCCTCTGAGGCGCCGGACGGCCGCGGCCGTTCGCGATCCGGCGTGAAGATCGGGGTAGTGTCCGACACGCACCTGCCACGCTTCGGAGACCGGCTGCCGCCGGAGCTCCTGCGCGGGCTCGGCCGGGCGCGCGTGGAGCTCGTCCTGCATCTCGGGGACTTCACGGGCCCGGACATACCCCGGCTCCTGGAGGAGGTGGCGCCGCTCGAGGCGGTCGCCGGGAACAACGACCCGCCGGCTCTCGTGCGGCGGTTCGGGCGGCGCAAGGTGCTCACGGTAGGCGGGGTGCGCATCGGCCTGGTGCACGGCGACGGGGCGCGCGGCACCACGATCGGCCGCAGCGTGGCCGCATTCGCGGACGAGCCGGTGGACGTCATCTGCTTCGGCCACAGCCATCAGCCGGTGTGCCAGCGACGCGAGGGACGCTGGCTCGTGAACCCGGGATCGCCCACCGACAAGCGGACCCAGGCCCGCTACTCGTATGCGATCGTTCACATCGAGGACCGGTGCGTCGCCCCACGCCTGGTGTTCTTCGACCGGAGCGCGGCCAGGGCCACGTCGTCGCGCTGACGCGGCGAGCGATCGAGCCGGGGCACGGCTGCCCGCCGGACCGCGGACAGCAGGTAGTGATCCCGACTGCTGACGGTCCGGCCCGCGCTCTCCAGGCCCACGACCCGGATTGACGATGCCCCGGGCCGGCACTTGCCCCTCGTTCCACACGTCACCGCAGACGGACCGCCACCCATCCGCCATCGCGGTGTCGCTCCACCGCACGCGCAGGTCGCCTTCGGCCGTGGCACCACCGGTCTCGGCCTCGGCCCCATCGGCGAGAGCGACCGCGAGCCCGACGGCGAGCACCAGCTTCCTCAGCACGTGGGTCATCGACGAGCCCTCGCCCCCTCAGAGGCCCAGGAACACCGGCGGGTTCCCGCGGTGGCTGCCCCGCCTGCGGAATGCTGCTATTTTCTTCTCCGGGAGGCCCGATGAGGATCGTCGCTCACGTGGACATGGACGCGTTCTACGCCTCGGTGGAGGCACAGCGGAATCCCGCGCTCCGCGATCGGCCGCTGGTCGTCGGAGCCGATCCCAGGGACGGCCGGGGCCGCGGCGTCGTGACCGCGGCGAGCTACGCGGCCCGACGCTACGGCATCCGGTCCGCCTTGCCGATCACGCGCGCCTGGCGCCTGGCGGAGGCGGCGCGCCGCCGGGGCGAGCCGGAGACGATCTTCGTCCGTGACGATCACGCGCTCTACCGGGAAGTCTCGGAGCGGATCATGGCGATCCTCGCGGCCGCCGGCGACGCCTTCCAGAAGACCAGCGTCGACGAGGCCTACCTCGAGCTCTCGTCGCTCGGCAGCTTCGAGGCCGCGAGCGAGCGCGCCCGCCTGCTCAAGGCGGAGATCGTCGGCCGGGAGGGGTTGACCGCCTCGGTGGGCGTCGGCCCCAACAAGCTCGTGGCCAAGATCGCGTCCGATTTCCAGAAGCCGGACGGCCTCACGGTCGTGCGGCCGGAAGAGGTCCAGTCGTTTCTCGACCCGTTGCCGATCCGGGTCATTCCCGGGATCGGTCCCAAGACCGAGCGGTTCCTGCACGAGCGTGACATCCGGACCGTCGCCGACCTCCGTGCGATCGAGCGGTCGCAGCTCGCGGACTGGCTCGGGCGCGGAGGTGAGGACCTCTTCGACAAGGCGCGCGGCCTCTCCGAGAGCGCGGTGTCGAACGACCGGGAGCGCAAGTCCGTCGGCGAGCAGGAGACCTTCGAGGTCGACACCCTGGACGCGCCGTTCGTGCTGGAGCGTGCCCAGGCGCTCGCCCACACGGTGTGGACCCGGCTCGAGGCCCACCACTTCCGCGCTTTCAAGACGGTGACCGTGACCGTGCGCTTCGAGAACTTCATGACCTTCGCCCGCTCGCGAACCGCCCGCGAGGCCTGGACGAGCGAAGAAGGCCTGTGGGCGGCGGCGCTGGACCTCTTGCTGCCTTTCCTCGACGCGCGCGAGAACCCCCGGCTCCGCAAGCTGCGCCTCATCGGCGTACGGGCGGAGAAGCTGTCCCGCTGAGGCGGCGCCCGCGGTCACCCCTCACCCGGCGCGCCCGCGCCGGGTGAGGGGCACGGTCCGGCGGGAGCGCTAGGACGTCTTGGCGAGCGCGCGGACGATCTCGCGGCAGAACGCGGGCAGGTCGTCCGGCTTCCGCGACGTGATCAGGTTGCCGTCCACCACCACCTCGCTGTCCGACCACTGGCCGCCCGCGTTCGTCATGTCGTCCTTGATGGAGAAGAAGGACGTGACCTTCTTGCCCCTCACGACGCCGGCGCTGGCCAGCATCCATCCCGCGTGGCAGATGGCCGCGACGACCTTGCCCTGCTGCGCCGCGTCCCGCACCAGCTTCACCATCGCCTCGTGCCGGCGCATCATGTCCGGCGCGTAGCCGCCCGGCACGATGATCGCGTCGAACTCCACCGCGGTCACGGTGTCGGCCTGGACGTCCACCGTCACCGGATAGCCGTGCTTCGAGGCGTAGGACCTGGCGCCGCCGGCCCCCACCACCTTGACCTCGGCCCCCTCCTCCTTCATCCGGTAGTACGGGACCCACAGCTCCATCTCCTGGTAGAGATTCTCGGCCAGGATCGCGATACGCTTGCCCTTCAGATTCATCGGCTCCTCCTCTTGTGTTCGGGTTGTATTCGGGGGTCGTTCGCGGGTGGCGCGGGCCGCGCTCCGGCCCGCAAGCGGACTATACGCCCGGCGCCGGGGGATGGCGAGGCGACGACGCCCCGCCGCGGCGCGGCCGGTTGGCGGCCGCGGACCGGCGCCTAGCGGGCGGGAGCGGTGGGCAGGAAATCGACCACCGCCGACTCCAGGTTGTACATGGCCCCCGCCAGCTTGATCGTGCCCTTGCCCTCGAGCCCCGCGATGGTCGGACTGCGCCGGCGGATGTCGGCCAGGGTGAGCTCGACGTTCTTCCGGGCCACCGCGTCGACGAAGTCGTAGTTCTTGGCGGTGCGCTCGCCCGTGTAGGCGGTCGCGTCCACCGCGGGCCGGATCTTGGCCAGGAGGCCGGTCAGGTTGCCGAGCTGCACCTGGTCGATGGCGCCCTTGATCGCCCCGCAGGCGGTGTGCCCCATGACCAGGACCACCTTCGCGCCGGCCACCTGGCAGGCGAACTCCATGCTGCCGAGGATGTCCTCGTTGGCGACGTTGCCGGCCACGCGCGTGTTGAACACATCGCCGATCCCGAGGTCCATGATGGTCTCGGCCGGCGCCCGCGAGTCGATGCAGCTCAGGAGCACCGCGGCCGGGTACTGGCCCTTCGCGCTGGCCCGCTGCTGGGCCAGGTAGTCCTGCGTCGTCTTCTCACCGCGGCGGAAGCGCTCGTTGCCACTCTTCATCCGCTGCAGGATCTCGTCGGGCGTCATCCGATCGCGCTCCGCCTTGGTGAGCGCGGCCGCCCAGGCCAGGGGGGCCGGAAGCGCGAGGCCGGCAAGGACCGCTCCCGCCACGCCCGCTGCTCTGAGGAAGGCTCGGCGATCGACACCCGTGGGCGTGCTCATGGTGATCCTCCGCCCCGGATCGGGGCCGGCTTCGATGCGTGCACTGCGCCCGGCCGCGCTAGGCGGTTCCGGTCGAGCCCGGATCCGCCGTCTCTTCCCCGTCGCCGCCCCGCTGCTTGCGCAGAAAATCCTCCAGATCGCGCATGAGCTTGCCGGTGTCGAGCTCGCCCTCCGGCAGGGGCGCCTGCTCCTCGCTCGCGCTGGCGTCGTACTCCTGCTCCAGCTTCCGGACGTGCTCGCGGGTCGCGCGGTCGCGCGCCACCGCCTGGTCGCACTGCACGCGGAACTCCCGGCTGGCCTCGGCGAAGCGCGACATGTCCGGGCTCAGGTTGAGGAGACGGGCGACGTAGGATACCAGGGCCTCGATGGCGGCCGGGTTCTCGGTGTCGGGCAGATAGTGCGGCGCCTGCCCCATGAAGCCGGTGTGCTGGATGCCGCGCCGCTCCGCCGCGTCCAGGACGATCGTGGAGATGCCGGTCGGGCCCTCGTAGGTCGGCGGGCGATAGATCCCCCAGGCCTCGAGCACTTCCCGGGTGCCCGAATCGGTGCAGCGCGCGGTGACCCGCACCGGCCGGGTGTGCGGGGTGCCCGCCAGGAGCGCACCCAGCGAGACGATCCGCTTGACCCCACAGCGCTCGGCCAGGTCGACGAACGCCTTGGCGTACGTCTGCCACCGCTGGTGGGGCTCGGGGCCCCGGAACAGCAGGAGGCCGTCCCGGCCATCACCCGGCTCCCACGACTGGAACTCGCTCCGCGGCCAGAAGATGTCGCGGCCCCCGTCCGGCCGCAGCCGCACCTTGGGCCGCTCCTGGGTGAACACGAAGAACTCCTCGGGGTTGATGCGCGCGAGCCGCTCCGCCCCGAGGTCACGGGCCAGGTGACGCAGGGCGCCGGTGGCGGCGCGGCCGGC
>Ga0134127_10002252_pt1 | contig 14022 bp, 13 predicted proteins | sample KB31753_FD_96459 | JGI IMG/M metagenome (GOLD analysis project Ga0134127, IMG submission 96459) | Terrestrial soil microbial communities with excess Nitrogen fertilizer from Kellogg Biological Station, Michigan, USA - KB3-175-3 | ecosystem: Environmental > Terrestrial > Soil > Unclassified ...
CCTGGGAATACGAAGGGGGGGCGCGCAACTACAGCGACCGTTTCTCGGGGTATTCGCTGTTCGTCTCGCGCCTGCATCCCGACCCGGGCAAAAGCCTGAAGTGCGCGTCCGCGATCGGCGCGGCGTTGAAGCAGGCGGGCTTCACGGCCTCGCGCTACCATGCCGACCCAATCCTGGGAGAGAGCCGCCCCTTTGCCGACGAGGAGAACGGCGTGCATTATTTCGACAACCTGGCCGTGCTGAAGACGGCGCGCGTGCCGGCGCTGCTGTTCGAGGCCGGGGTGATCGTCAACCGTGACGAGGAGCTGCGCATGCGCGATCCCGCGGTGCGCGGGAAAATCGTCGCGGCCATCGTTTCCGGCGCCGGTGTGTGCCTGAGTCGCTAGCGTTTTAAAAACAATATAACGAGGAATGAAATGCGAAAAATCGTAATTGTCCTGACCGCCGGGTCGCTGGCGCTCGCCGCGGCGTCCGCGGGCGCGCAGACCGCCGCCAATTACCCGGCCAAGCCCATGCGTTATATCGTCGGCTACACGCCGGCGGGCACGGCGGACATGCTGGCGCGTGCCGTGGGGCAGAAGCTCCACGAGGCGTGGGGCCAGCAGGTGATCGTCGAGAACCGCCCCGGCGCCGGCACCAACATCGGCACCGAGGTGGGCGCAAAAGCGCCGCCGGACGGTTACACCCTGTTCATGCCGACGGTCGCCAACGCGATCAACCCGACGCTGTACCCCAAGCTGAATTACGACATGACGAAGGATTTTGCCTACGTCACCAATTTCGCGAAGGTGCCGGGCATCGTGGTGTGCCACCCTTCGACGCCGGTGAAGAACGCAAAGGAGCTCGCGGCACTCGCGAAGGCCAACCCCAACTCGCTGCGGCACGGCTCGACCGGCGTGGGCAGTCCGCACCATCTTGCCGCGGAAATATTCAAGACCATGGCCGGGGTGAAGATGATTCACGTCCCGTACCGCGGCGCGTCGCCGGCGCTGACCGACGTGATCGGAGGGCAGATCGAAATCTACTTCGGCGCGATGGTGTCCACGATCCCGCACGTGAAGAGCGGGCGGTTGCGCGCGCTGGGCGTCACCAGTCTCAAGCGGGTTGCAGCGGCGGGAGCCACGCCGACGCTGGACGAGCAGGGGTTCAAGGGTTTTGAGACCGGGTCGTGGTTCGGCATGGCAGTCCCCACGGGAACACCGCGCGAGATCATCATGAAGCTGCACGCGGAGTCGATAAAGGCCATCGCGTCGCCCGATATCCGCGACCGCATGAGCGCCGAGGGCGCGGAATTCGTCGGCGACACGCCCGAGCAGTTCACCGCGTTCATAAAGACCGAGATCGTGAAATGGGCGAAAGCCGTGAAAGTGTCAGGCGCCAAGCCCGAGTGATGAGTGATGGGTGACGAGTGATGAGAAGCAAAACAAAAGGTTTTTGGAAGGTCATCCTTCCGCGTTCCGCGTTCATCCTTTGCTGCGCATGGGCAGCGACTGCCAATGCGCAGTATCCGGACCGTCCGATCCGGTTGATCGTGGGTTTCCCGCCGGGCGGCGCGGCAGACATCCTCGGGCGCATCGCGGCACAACGACTGACCGAGACGCTCGGCCAGCAGGTGGTGGTGGACAACCGCGGCGGGGCAGGCGGCCTGATCGCGACTGAAATCGCAGCGCGGACCGCCCCCGACGGCTATACGCTGCTGTTCACCTCGATCCCGCACGTCATCAACCCCCATCTCTACAAGAAGGTCGCGTACGATGCGATAAAGGACTTCGCGCCCGTCGTGCAGTTCGTCGCGGTGCCGCTGATGATGGCGTCGAACGTTTCGTTCCCTGTGAAATCGGTCAAGGACCTGGTCGCGATCGCCAAGGCGAAGCCGGGCCAGGTCAACTTCGCCTCGTCCGGCGGCGGCAGCTCGAGCCACCTCGCCATGGAGTTGTTCAAGAGCCTGACCGGCACCCGCGTCAACCACATCCCGTACAAGGGCACCGGGCCCCTGATCACCGATCTCATCGCGGGCCAGGTAAACGTCACCATCGCGAGCGCGGTGCCGCTGTCGCCGCAGGTAAAGATCGGCAAGCTGCGCGGGCTCGCGGTCACGAGCCCGAAGCGCTCGCCGTCATTCCCGGATCTTCCCGCGATTGCGGAGTCCGTGCCCGGCTACGAAGTGGTGAACTGGTTCGGCATCGTGGCGCCGGCAGGCACGTCGCGCGCGATCGTGACGCGCATCAACAAGGATTTCAACGACGCGCTGGCCTCGCCCAAGCTGCGCGAGTTGCTCACCGCGCAGGGCGCCGACGCCGTGGGCGGCACGCCGGAAGACTTCGCGAAGATCATCCGCGCGGATTATGCCAAGTGGGCGAAAGTGGTGAAGGAGTCGGGGGCCAAGGTCGACTAAAAGCAAGGCAAAAAGGGAAATAGAAAATGAATTTGAAAATAAAACGGGGCGCGCGAGCCGTCTTGAGCCTGGTTCTGACTTCCTCCTTCCTCCTTCCGCCTTCATCCCTGGTTTGGGCAGCGCACCCGTTCATTACCGATGACAGCGGCACCCAGGGCGCGGGAAACTGGCAGCTCGAGCTGCAGGGCCAGCGCAATCGTCACAGTCATTCCGCGAATGACGGCACCGGTCCCGTTAACCAGGAGCGCAAGCCGACGTTGTTAACCGGGGTCTTGACGTACGGGCTGCTCGAAAATCTCGATATCGCCCTGGGTCTGAATCACCTGCGCAACCGCGTGACCGAGAACGGAATCGTCACCGATGACGCCAGCGGGATATCGGACTCCTCGCTTGAGCTCAAGTGGCGGTTCTACGAGAAGGATGATTTCAGCCTCGCCCTGAAGCCGGCGCTGTCGTTGCCCACCGGGGACGAGAACCGCGGGCTGGGTACGGGGCGGGCATCCTGGGGAGTAGCCTTCATTGCCACGGCCGAATCCGGGCCGTGGACGTTTCTCGGCAATGTCGCGTACACGCGCCTGCGCTTCAAGCTCGACCAGGCTGCGGCCGAGACGCGCAAGGATCTCTGGCGCCTGTCCGGCGGCGCCACTTACTCGATCGTCGAAAACATCAAGCTGGTGGGCGAACTGGGCGTGCGGACCAACGAGGGGAGGAACGACCCGTTCCAGCCCGGCAATTACGGCCAGTTCGCGATGCTGGGCGCGATCTATTCGCCGACCAAGAAAATCGACTTCGACATCGGCCTGCGCAAGGGCCTGAATCGCGCCGAGACCGACATGGCCTTCCTGGTGGGTGCTGCGTTCCGCTGGTAGCAGCGATGCCGCGCATGCTGTGGAATTTCCTGATCTCGGTCGCGATTGCCTATGCGGCCGTGATGGCGCTCGTGTACCTGTTCCAGTCGCGGCTGATTTTCTATCCCGAAGTCGGGCGTGAAATGGTGGTGTCGCCGCAGACCTACGGGCTCAAGTTCGAACCGGCCGACATCCGTACCACGGACGGCGAGTCCCTGAGCGCCTGGTGGTTGCCGGCCGATGAGGCGCGCGGCACGATTCTGTTCTTCCACGGCAACGCCGGCAACATCTCGCACCGCCTCGACTACCTCCTGCTGTTCAACCGGCTGCGCTTCAATACCCTGATCCTGGACTACCGCGGCTATGGCAAGAGCACCGGGTCGCCCTCGGAGGAAGGAACCTACCGGGACGCCGAAGCGGCGTGGGATTACCTGCGCGCCGCGCGCTCCGTGCAGCCACAGGACCTCGTGATCGCCGGCGAATCGCTGGGTGGCGCGGTGGCGAGCTGGCTTGCGGCGAAAGTCGGCCCGCGGGCGATCGTGCTGTTCTCGACCTTCACGTCGGTGAACGATCTCGGCGCGCAGATATACTGGTTCCTGCCGGTGCGCCTGATCAGCCGCCTGGGATACGACAATGCGGAAAACCTCAAGCGGACCAGGGCGCCGGTATTCATCGCGCACAGTCGTGACGACGACATCATCCCGTTTTCCCACGGCAAAAAACTTTTCGAAGGGGCGGCCGAGCCTAAGGTCTTCCTGGAAATGCGCGGCGGCCATAACGACGGTTTCATCTTTTCGCGGCCGGAGTGGGGCGCGCAGCTCGCGGCGTTCCTCGACAAGCACGCCGGGGTGAAGTGAGCATGGCGCGGCGAAAGCCCCGGATCGGCATCGCGCTGGGCGCGGGGTCGGCGCGCGGCTGGGCGCACATCGGCGTGCTGGGGGCCCTGATCGACGCGGGCATCAAGCCCGACGTGGTGTGCGGCACTTCGATCGGCGCCCTGGTGGGGGCGGTCTACGCCGGCGATCATCTCGCCGATCTGGAAGAGTGGGTGGCGGCGCTGACCTGGCGCAAAGTGGTCGGTTTCTTCGACGTTTCGTTCGGCAGCGGCTTGCTGAAAGGCGAAAAGCTGTTCGGGTTCCTGCGCGGCGGCCTGCTCGACAAGCGCATCGAGGATCTGAACCGGCCGTTCGCGGCGGTTGCGACCGACCTCGCCAACGGCCGTGAAATATGGCTGCGCGAGGGTCTGGTCGCAGACGCCGTGCGGGCGTCGATCGCCATGCCGGGCCTGTTTACCCCGCAGCTCCACGAAGAGCGGCTGCTGGTGGATGGAGCCCTGGTCAACCCGGTGCCGGTATCGCTTGCCCGCGCGATGAACGCGGAATTCGTGATTGCGGTGGACTTGAGCTCCAGCATCGTCGGCCGGTACGTGAAGGATGCGGCAATGCGCAAGACCAAGTTGCCCAGCATGGTCGAGGTCATGACCGGCAGCCTGAACATCATGAGCGTGCGCATTACGCGCAGCCGGCTTGCCGGCGAGCCTGCGGAAGCGATAATCCATCCGCGCCTCGGCAATATCGGACTGCTGGAATACCACCGCGGTGCCGAGGCGATTGCGGAAGGCCGCGCTGCGGCCGAGCTCGCCATTCCGGCGATCAAGCGGCAGCTGCAGGACCAGGATTGAAACCAAGGAGGAATGCCATGGCTGAAAAGAAATTCATCAACCCGGAAGGACTGATGAGACCGGGCGCCTATACGCCCGTCGTCGCGGCGCGCGGCGGCAGGACGCTATATGTCGCCGGGCAGGTTGCGCAGAACGAGAAGGGCGAGTTAGTCGGGGCGGGCGACCTGGCAGCGCAGGCGGAACAGGTTTACAAGAACCTCGGAATCGCGCTGAAGGGCGCGGGCGCGACGTTCAACGATCTGGTGAAGATCACCGTCTACGTGGTCAATATGAAGCCCGAGCACCGCGACCTGATGGGGAAGGCCCGTGCGCGCCATGTAAACAAGGACAATCCGCCCGCCAGCACCCTGGTCGGCGTGCAGGCGCTGGCGAAACCCGAGTACCTGGTGGAAGTCGAGGCGATCGCTGTCGCGGACTGAAGCGGATGGCGGATGGCGGATAGCGGGTAGTGACTGCTGTCGCTTTTTCCATCCGCGACCCGCGATCCGCGAGTTACGGCAGTTTTGGGGTCAAAGCCCCAAAACTGCGCGGACGCTTTCGAGCAGCGCCTCTGGCTTGAACGGCTTGCTCATGTAGCCGCTCGCGCCGAACGCCAGTGCCCCGACTACGTCGTCGCGCGCGTTGGTGGCGGTCATCACGAGTATGGGGGTTGTCTTGTAGGTGGGGTGTTCGCGCAGCTGGCCGAGCAATTCCAGCCCGCCGACGTCGGGCAGCGCGATGTCCATGGCGATGACGTCGGCCGGAGGCTTCTTGTTGAGTTCTCCGATGATTTCATCGCGTTTTCCCGCCGCGCGCGTGTCGAATTTCGCCAGCAGCAGCGCGCGTGCCATCACCAGCGCATTGGCATCGTCGGCGTCGATGAGGAGCACCGTGTACTTGTCGCCTCCGGCATTCGGCAGGATGCGCTTGGGAGGCCGGTTGATGATGCTGACGTGATAGCCCGCCTTCTTCGAGGGGCGGACGCCGGCAATCGTCGCCTCGGCATTCTTTTTCTGCGTGAGGGTAGGTTCCTTGACCGGCCGGTTGATGAAGCGCGTGAAGTCGAGGTCGTTGTCTCCACCCGCCTTCGCCGCGGGTGCTGCGGCAACGATGCGCTGGAGGTAGCCGTCGGAGACCAGCCTGTCGAGGGCCGCGGTGATCTTTTCCGCGGGCACGTGCGGCAGCTTCAACTTGATGTCCGCGATCGTCGTTTTGTCGCCGACCATGCCGAGCAGGGTCTTCAGTCCGGTCGAGAGCGTGCCCGGCTTGGCGGCGAATTCGCCCTTGCCCTTGGCGGTCTGGCTGAAGCTGTCCATAAATCCAACGCCCCTGCGCGATGTGCGGAAAACGAGCGGCTTCGAAACGCGCGCCCGAATTTGAGCAGCTATTCCGACGCTAAGCATCTGGAATAACGGAGAATTATGCCACGTACACCCCCGGTGCGCTTGATCCTGGTCAGCGGGCGCCGAGCATTGCCGCGACGTGGTCCGCGATGGCGAGCGACGAAGTCAGGCCGGGTGACTCGATGCCATAGAGGTTGATGAGCCCACGGACACCGTGAGCGTCCTCGCCCTGTATCAGGAAATCCGGCGCGGGCTGCCCCGGTCCGTGGATCTTGGGACGGATGCCGGTATAGCCGGGCTGCAGGGTCCCGTCCCGCAGCCCCGGGAAGTAGCGCCGGATCGCCTGGTAGAACGCCGCTTCGCGGCCCGCGTCGAAGCGGTAGTCCACGTGGTCGATCCATGAAATGTCGGGACCGAATTTCACCTGGCCGCCAAGATCGATGGTGACGTGCACGCCGAGCCAGTCCTGGCGCGCCACCGGGTAGACGAGCCGCCTGAACGGCGCCGCGCCGGAGAGGGTGTAGTAGTGGCCGATGGCGTAGTGCGTTTCCGGGATCGTGTGCGCCGGGATGCCGGCAATCGAGCGCGCCACGGTCTGCGCGTTGAAGCCCGCACTGTTCACGACAATGCCGCATTCGATCGCCATCGTCTCCACGCCGCCGATTTCCAGTACGATGCCGCCGCCATCCGCCCGGCCGGAGACGACGGGGCTGCCGAGGGCGAGCGCAGCTCCGCGGCTCTCGGCGTCGCCAAGGTAGGCCAGCATCAGCCCGTGGCTGTCGATGATGCCGGTGGAGGGCGAAAGAAAGCCCGCGATGCAGCGCACATTCGGCTCCAATTCAGCGAGCGCATCGGCTGAAAGCGTTTGCAGGTCGTCCACGCCGTTGATGCGCGCCTGGTCGCTATACTTCTTGAGGCCGGCCAGCTCGGACTCGTCGCAGGCGACGATGATCTTGCCGATCCGGCGGTGATGGACATCGTGCTCGGCGCAGTAGCGGTACAGCGCTTTCCTGCCCGCGACGCACAGCCGCGCCTTGAGCGACCCGGTGGGATAGTAGATCCCGGCGTGTATCACCTCGGAGTTGCGCGAGCTGGTGTGCGTGCCGAAGGCGCTTTCGGCTTCGAGCACCACGACTTCGCGGCCGCTCATGGCGAGCCGGCGCGCGATCGCGAGGCCGACCACGCCGGCGCCGATCACGGCGCACTCGATTCGTTCTGCCATAATTGCCCGGGAATTTCGGAAAAGCGCGTAAGTTTACTATGGACTTGAATCTGGATTTCATCACGCGCTCGCCGATGTTCGAGACGCTGCGGATCCACGGAGGCGCCGTGTTCCATACGGCGCGCCCCGGGCCCGATGATTTTCAGCGCCTGCTCGACACGCGCGATCCGCCGGTGCTTGTGTCGAACGGCGTGCCGTTGCGCATCGTGCGACAGGGGCCCAAGCCCGTCGCTTTCGAGGATAAATACGAGGCGCGGACCTTTCTCCGGGGCGAACTGCAGGTTCGTCAGGATCATTGGCACGACTATTTCAATGTGCTCGTCTGGCTGGCCTTCCCCCGATCCAAGGCCGCGCTCAACGCGCGGCATTTCACCGCGCTGCAGGAGCAGCATGCTGCGGGGGCCCTGAACCGCGGGCCGGTGCAGGACGCGTTGACGCTGTTCGACGAGGGCGGCGTGGTCGTTGCCTCGAGCGACAACGATCTCCTCGACCTGCTGCAGGAATGGCGGTGGAAAGAACTATTCTGGGCCAACCGCGAGCGGTTGCGGGCGCGCGCGAGGTTCGCGCTGTTCGGGCATGCGCTCTATGAAAAAGCGCTGGAACCCTTCGTCGGAATTACGGGACGCGGGATCCTGCTGAGAATGGAATCCCAATGGCTTGCGGAGCCGCCGCCGGAACGGCTCGCGGAACTCGACGCGCGGCTGGCGGTGCACCTCGCGGACACCGGCCGCCTGCGGGCGACCCGGGAACTGGCCGTCGTTCCGATCCTGGGCGTGCCCGGCTGGTCGGCCGACAACGAGCGCGAGTCGTATTACGACAACCTGGATTACTTCCGTCCCAGAAGGCGTGATCCGTGTTAGGCGGAAGCTTTAGAGGCGCTCTGCAGGAAACCGATCACCGGTCACCGATCACGGTTTTCGGCGTCAAGCCGAAAACATGGTGGTGCGGTTCTTGCCGCCCGTCTTGCTCGCGTACATCGCCTGGTCGGCCTTCTCTAGCACCGACTCGAAGTCCGCGCCGTGGTTGGGGTAGCCGGCGATGCCGATGCTGACCGTGGCCGTTACCGTTCCCTCGCGAGTCGGGAGCAGGGAGGTCTCCATGCTCCTGCGGATGCGGTCTGCCACGCCGACGGCGCCGCTGCACGGCGTCTCCGGCAGCAGCACGACGAATTCGTCGCCGCCATAGCGCGCGATCAGGTCGGTCTGGCGCAGCTGGCCCTGGATGCATTCGACGGTGAGCCGAAGCAGGCGGTTGCCGGTTTCGTGCCCGTAGCTGTCGTTGATCTGCTTCAGGCTGTCCGAATCGATCATCAGGATGCTGAATGGGCGCGCGTAGCGCTCGGCCTGGTGGAACGCGCGCTCCGCCATCGCGGTAAACGCTCGCATGTTCAGTGTGCCGGTCAGCTCGTCGGTTTCGGACAGCACTTTCATGTGGCCGTAGGCGCGGCGAATGTCGGCGGAGAGCATGGTGGTAATGTAGGCGACCAGCAGCATCGGCGAGACCTGCGCGAGCAGCTTGGTCCCGAACGGCAGCGACAGCAGCTCGTCCTGCTGATTCGGGAAGCCAAGCCAGATGTAGCACCCCGCGATCAGCGTCATTTCAAGCAGCGTGGCGAGCTTGCCGAGCGTCAGGGCGCTGACGATGATCACCAGGATGTACAGGTCGTGCAGGGGGCTCTCGACCCTGCCGGTGTACATCAGCACCCAGGTGATGAAAGCGATCATCACCCAGGTTTCGATCGCGATCTTGAGATGGGTTTCCTTGTTGTAAAAATTGGCGTAGCGGAACGACAGCACGAAGGCGGCGAAGAAGAACATCGCCATCGACAGCGCCGCGGAGGCCTCCTCGTCGGGGGCCAGCACCACCTGGTAGAGCATGGTCAGGATCAGCAGCAGCCACTCGATTTCCGCTACCGTGCGTGAGAACCCGCGCAATTCCTCCGTGGACAGCGCGGGGTCAAAGATCAGTTGTGTCTGCATTCCGGGAGATTCTGCCTGAGCGGCTTCTTGTATTTAACCAGCATGATACCGGTACCGGAGCCAACCTCAATCCGGTGAAAATACCGTGACGCGGTTGCGCCCCTGCGCCTTGCTGGAATAGAGCGCGCGGTCGGCGTTCTTGGATACAACTTCGAACCGGGTGCCGTGTTCGGGATAAGCGGCAACGCCGATGCTGACCGAGGTGGGAATGGATTTTTCACCGGTAGTGATCGGAATTTCCGCGATGCGCTTGCGGACCCGCTCCGCCACGGTGGCCGCACCGGCGGCCCCGGTCTCGGGCAGCAGGCACATGAACTCGTCTCCACCGTAACGCGCGACGACGTCCGTGGTGCGCAGCTCCAGGCGAAGACATTGCACGACATGCTTGATGAGCGCGTCGCCCGCCTCATGGCCGTGAGTGTCGTTGACCTTCTTCAGGTTGTCGGAGTCGACCATCAGCAGGCTGAGGATGCGGTGGTAGCGCTCCGCGAGCGCGCACTCGCGCTCGGCGATGGCGTTGAACGCGCGCATGTTGTATGCCTGCGTCAGCTCGTCGGTCTCCGAGATGAGCTTGATCTTCGCCATCGTGTTCAAAATGTCCTGCGACAACATGGTCGTGATGTAGGCGACCAGCAGCATCGGCGCGAGGTCCAACGCGAAGTCTCCCGCCGTGAGCGTCGAGAGGAACGCGGTGTTGGTCGTATGGCTCAGCAGCAGGTAACAGGCCCCGATCAGCCCGACCTGGAGCAATGTCGCCTTCTGCCCGAGCGCGAGCGCGCTGGTTATGATCGGCAGCAGGTAGAGGTTCAACAGCGGGCTGTCCACGCGCCCTGTGTAGTACAGCACGTAGGTGATGAAGACGATCATGATCCAGGTCTCGATCGCCAGCGACCACCGCCCGGCCTTGTGCACGAAGTTGAAGTAGTGGAAGCCGATGATGATCGCCGAGAACCCGATCAACCCGGAGTAGATGGCAACGGTATTGTCTTCACTGCGGTCCCGGAGCACGTGGTACAGCAGGACCAGGATCACCAGCAGCCATTCGATTTCGGCCACCGTGCGCGAGAAGTCACGCAACTCGGTGGCTTCGATGTCGGTGCCGCGTGGCTGAGGAGTCATTCCGGCTTGCGGAAATCTTCTTGTGGACTGCCTGGCCCCGCGCGGGCGCGCCGGGCTTCGGTAATGTTAATCGAAATTGTGACGTGCCGCTAACCGTGCAATGGAACGTGAAGTCCGGGCGGTTATTATAGGGAAAGGAGGAGGGGCATCTTGGACACCGTGACGCTGCCGGCCTGGCTGTTCTTCGTATTGCTCGGGCTCGCGCTGTGGGCGCTGCTCCAGCTGCTGCTGGTGCCAGGCGTGCGCTGGTACCTGCGGCGCAAGGTGAACCGTGTCATCCGGGAAATCGGCGTGCGGATGAACATCGAGTTGCCGCAGTTCAAGCTGACGCGGCGCGAAGTGCTGATCGACCGCCTGTTCCACGATCCCAGGGTGCAGGCCGTAGTCGAGCGCGAGAGCCGGGACAAGGGGCTTCCACGCGATGTAGTGGCGGCGCGCGTGGGCAATTACGCGCGCGAAATCGTTCCGGCGTTCAACGCCTATCTCTATTTCCGCGTCGGCTACTTGCTCGGCAAGGGGCTGGCCAAGCTGCTCTATCGCGTGCGGCTCGGCTATACCGATACGCAGGCCATCGCGGCGATCAATCCAAAGTCGAGCATCGTGTTCGTGATGAACCACCGCAGCAACATGGACTACGTGCTGGTGGCCTTTCTCGCGGCGGAACGCGTGGCGGTGTCATACGCCGTGGGCGAGTGGGCGCGGATCTGGCCGCTGCAGCAGCTGATCCGCTCGATGGGCGCCTACTTCGTGCGCCGCAATTCGGGGGACCCGCTCTATCGCAGCGTGCTTGCGCGCTACGTGCAGATGGCGGTGGAGGCGGGCGTTCCGCAGGCGGTGTACCCCGAAGGAGGGCTCTCGGCGGACGGCAAGCTGCGCCCGCCCCGTCTCGGGCTGCTCGACTACATGGCGAAGGGCTTCGACCCGGCCGGGGAGCGCGACCTCGTGTTCATACCGGTGGGCATCAACTACGACCGGGTGCTCGAGGACCGCACGCTGCTGAGAAAGCTCGACGCGCAGGCGCCGCGGCGCGGATTGTTGTACGCGGCGGCGCGGACCGCGGTTTTCGTGGCTGAAAACCTGTGGCTCGCGGCGACCGGACGCTGGTACCGGTTCGGTTACGCCTGTGTGAATTTCGGGCGCCCGATTTCGATGCGCGAATACCTGGCGGCCAGCGGCGCCGACCTGAGAAAGCTTCCTGACTCCGAGCGCCACCGGGAGGTCGAAAAACTCGGGGCCCGGATCATGGAGGCGATTTCTCGCATCATCCCGGTGTTGCCGGTGTCGCTGGTGGCACTCGTGTTTGCCCGGCATCGCGGCGACGGGCTATCCGAGCTTGAAATGAAGTCGGCGGCGTACGACCTCATCCAGCGATTCGAGAAGGCGGGAGCCCATATTTACGTGCCGCGCGGGGATCTCGACTATGCCATGGGCGTCGGGCTGCGCGCGCTGCTGCTGCGGCACATCGTGCTCGAGCAGGAAGGGCTCTACCGCGTGGATCCCGGCGAACGGGAGTTGCTCGCGTACTACTCCAACGCCATTGAGCCGCTGCTGGATAACGCCGACTCCCCGGGGCCGGCAACGGGATAACGTGCTATGCTGGAAGACCAGGTAAAATATATTTAAAATTCAAATAGATACAATGAAAAATGCGCCGTTGAACTCGGCGCTACCGCCCCCATCTAAAGTGCGAAGCGACAACGGAGGACTACCCGAATGAAACGTATTTTCCTGCTCATAGCCACCAACTTTGCCGTGCTGTTCGTGCTCAGCATCACGATGCAGTTGCTCGGCATCGACCGCATGTTGGCGCAGGAAACCGGCCTGAATCTTACGGGCCTGCTGGCGATGGCCGCGATTTTCGGATTCGGCGGTGCCTTCATTTCGCTGTTTATTTCCAAGTGGATGGCGAAGATGGCGACGGGCGCCCAGGTGATCGAGGCGCCGTCCAACCCGACCGAGCGCTGGCTGATGGACACCGTCAAGCGCCAGGCCGGGAAAGCCGGCATCGGCATGCCGGAAGTGGCGATTTACGACGCGCCGGAAATCAACGCTTTTGCCACCGGCTGGAACCGCAACGACTCGCTCGTCGCTGTGAGCACCGGCTTGCTCAACAACATGACGCAGGAAGAGGCCGAAGCCGTGCTCGGACACGAAGTCACCCACGTCGCCAACGGCGACATGGTGACGCTGACGCTGATCCAGGGCGTGACGAACACTTTCGTGATATTCCTGTCGCGGGTCGTCGGCTTCCTGGTGGACCGGGTGCTGCTCAAGAACGAACGCGGTTACGGGCTTGGTTACTGGGTAGCGACTATCGTCGCCCAGCTGGTTCTCGGCCTGCTCGCTTCCATGATCGTTGCCTGGTTTTCGCGCTGGCGTGAATTTCGCGCCGACGCCGGCGGCGCCAGCCTGGCGGGCCGCGAGAAGATGATCGCCGCCCTCGACCGGCTCAAGCTCAACCAGGAACAGACGACGCTGCCCGCGCAGGTCCAGGCATTCGGGATTTCGGGCAGTGGCGGCTTCATGGCCCTGTTCAGTTCCCATCCGCCGCTCGACGTGCGCATCGCGGCGCTGCGCGAAGCTGGCCAGCCGCAGCGGGTTTCACCCGTGCGCCGCGCCTAACAGGCGCGGCGCGTGACTCGCGGATAGCGGGTCGCGGATGGAACGAAAAAGCCCGCATAGGCGGGCTTTTTTGCTTCTAGCCACCGGTCACGAGTCACCGGTCACGCATTTCAGGTCCTACTGCTTGAGAACCGGCGTCTTCAGGTTGCCGGTGACGTTGACCGTGCCCTTGGCGACGACCATGGTTTTCGTGCCAAGCTCGGCGCTGACGCGCCCGGACAGATCGCCGTTGGCCGCGACGTCCACGTTGCCATTTGCCTGCATCGGACCCGAAGCGAGCTGGAGCTGGCGGAAGGAATAATTCTTGCCGGCGAGTTGCATTGAGCCGGTAAGACTGTTGAACCCGGTCCTGCCTCCGCGCACGCCGTCGCGCGAGGGCGACTGGATCGCGCGCACGATGTCGACGTTACTGAGAACCCCCTTCTCGATATTGAAGGTCGCATCCACCTTGGAATTGGCAAACAGATCTTTCAGGTTCGGTCCCTGGATCGAATAGGTCGCGTTGGCCGAGAGCTGCCCGGTCGAGCTGAAATCGCGGGTGAATACCGCCATCAACTTCGCGAGTTCGCCATTGGTCACGCTGAAATCGCCGTCGACGCGGATGCCGTTGGCGTCCCAGCTGGCCTTGGCATTACCCTTGATCGCGCTGAATCCCACCTTGCCTTCAATCCCGGTGATGGTGGCCTGTTGCCGCTCGAAAACCGCTTCCAGCGCGAGATCCGTGAATTCAAGGCCGGGTCCCAGCGGCAGCTTCCAGTCGCGCGCTTCCATGCCGACCCGCACGCCGTTGTCTTTCGGGGCGATATCGAGCTTGAGCTTGCCATCGGTCAGGAC
>Ga0134127_10002253_pt1 | contig 14022 bp, 6 predicted proteins | sample KB31753_FD_96459 | JGI IMG/M metagenome (GOLD analysis project Ga0134127, IMG submission 96459) | Terrestrial soil microbial communities with excess Nitrogen fertilizer from Kellogg Biological Station, Michigan, USA - KB3-175-3 | ecosystem: Environmental > Terrestrial > Soil > Unclassified ...
CGCTCCACTGCGATTGCGCTCAGTTGCTTCATGACCGCATCGTGTCATGCTGCTGATGACCGCACCGCTCAAAGCGGACACTTCACTTGCTAATTTCACCGGACACATCATGTGCTAACGACACCGGATCGAATTGAACATTGACTGGCAGTTGCGACTGGAGTATAAGCCAAAACTGATCTCAAGAGGACGAGAACTTGGTCATTTTTGTGACCGACACCCCCAAAGCTCGTCCGGGCCGTTTGATTGGTCGCTGCATTGAGCATTGGGCGTGACAACCTTCCATGAGCGAACTGATTCCTCCATATCCTTTCATTCTGGGCAAGCTTAAGAATAGCAAGGTCATTCCCTTCCTCGGCGCGGGAGCGTCACTGGGCGGGCGCCAGGCGGGAGCAACCTGGAAACTCGGAGCGGGAAACTTTCTGCCCACGGCCGGCGAACTCGCGGGACATCTGGCAGACACGACTCAATTTCCCGCCGGCGAGACTCAGGACCTCACCAAGGTGGCGCAGTATTACAGCGTCGTGGGCGGCCGTGAGGCGTTGAACGAAGAGCTGCACAACATCTTCAACTGTGATTACCAGCCTGGTTCGCTCCATACTTTTCTCGCTGACGTTCCGGCGCCGCTGCTAATCGTGACCACAAACTATGACGATCTCATCGAGCGCGCGCTCGACCAACGGAACAGCCAACCTGGCAATGCAGCGCGTCCCTATGATGTGGTGATTCACACCACGGAAGTTACCAGCGGCGACCGGCTGCTTTGGTGGCCTTACGGCGCCACTGAGCCACGTGAAGTCAATCCCAACAAGCTGGATCTCGAACTCGAAGAGCGGACCGTGATCTACAAGATGCACGGGGCCGTTGATCGCCGGGAGCCTTCGCGCGACCAATATGTAATTACCGAAGACGATTACATCGACTTCCTGGCGCGTATGACCAAGAACAAAGCAATCCCGGCAATCTTTGCCGAAGCGTTTCAGACTCGCCACTTTTTGTTTTTAGGTTACGGACTCAACGACTGGAACTTGCGCGTCGTCCTTAATCGCATCGAGAGGGACCTGCGCCGGCCCAAGGGCATCAAATCCTGGGCGATCCAGTACAAACCAAAACCGATAGAAGCGCGGTTCTGGCAAGAGCGCGGCGTTGAGGTATACGACCAATTGCTGGATGAATTCGTCAAACGGATCACCTCACGCTAAGCCAACTCAAACAGTACGCGGCTCGCCGCGCAACCCGCCACGGAGGTGAATTATGTCAGCCTCGGAACTTCAGCGCGGCTCACCGTACCAGGGACTAATTCCGTACGACGAAGCCGACGCTCCCTTCTTCTTTGGTCGCGAGAAGGAAGCCCGGCTCATCATCGCCAACTTGTTCGCGTCGCCGCTTACGGTGCTTTATGGCGCCAGTGGCGTGGGCAAGTCCTCAGTGTTGCGCGCCGGCGTCGCTCGTCAACTGCGCGCGCGCGAAGAACTGCTGGTGGTCGTATTCAATGCCTGGCAGAGCAATCCACTGGTTGATCTCAAAAACAAAATCGCCGAAGCCGCCGGGCGATTGAACGTGCGCCTTGAAGTGCCGTCTGACTCAACTCATCTATCTAATTTCCTGGCCAACTGTGCGGCCCAACTGGATCGCCGCTTGATGATCATTCTCGATCAGTTTGAAGAGTACTTTCTTTATCACCCGCAAGAGGACGAGTTCGCCGCCGAGTTCTCGAGAGCGGTAACTCAATCGGGTACGCCCGTCAGTTTTCTGATCTCGATTCGTGAAGACTTCTACGCCAAGCTCGATCGCTTTGAAGGACGCATTCCGACGCTTTACGACAACTATTTGAGAATTGAGCATCTTGATCGCAAGGCCGCGCGCGTGGCCATCGAAAAGCCCATCAGCGAATACAACCGTCAATACGCCATCGATGGACAATTCAGTGTCGAACCATTGTTGGTCGATGCCGTTTTACGTCAAGTCGAGACGGGCCGAGTCATCATTGGCGAGGCGGGCCGCGGCGTAATCGAAGCGGCTGGAACTGATCAAGGACCTGCCCGCATTGAAACTCCTTTTCTTCAATTGGTGATGACTCGTCTGTGGGAAAAGGAGTCGGGCGAAGGGTCGCACAAGCTGCGTCTGCAAACGCTGAAAGACCTCGGCGGCGCCGAGAACATCGTGCGCACCCATCTGGACGCGGTGGTCAACAAACTCTCGGCCCGCGATCAGGAGATCGCGGCCGGCATCTTTCACTATCTGGTTACTCCGTCCGGCACCAAGATCGCTTACACCGCATCGGACCTGGCCGGCTCGGCAGAATTGACGGAAGCGGAAGCAGTTCGCGTGTTGGAAAATCTCGCGCACGGCGACGTCCGCATTCTGCGCACCGTCGAGCCTTCTCCTGATCGGCCCACAGCGCCCCGGTACGAAATCTTCCACGATGTGCTGGCGCCGGCGATCCTCAGTTGGCGCACGGCTTATGTGCAGAAACAGGAAAAGGCGGATGCTGAGCGGCGCGCCGAGGAACAAAAGAAAAAAGCCGATGAACAGGCACGGGTCGCCAAGCGGCTCCGCCGCCTCTCAGTCGCCCTGGCCATAGTTGCGCTGCTGGCGCTCGCCACCACTGTGTTCGCTTTTCAGCAGCGAAGACAGGCGCAGGCTTTTTTCAGCGAAGCAAAAACCGAACGAGAGCGGGCTGAGACTCAGGCGGAACTTGCCAGGAAGCGCGGGTTAGCGGCTGATAAAGCAGAGCTAGCAGCCTCGACGGCCGAGAAAAAAGCTGAGACCTCGCGTCAAGAGACAGCGAAACAGATCAAGATCGCTGAACAGCGGAAGGCGGAGGCCGAGCAGGCTCAGGGTGTGGCGCGTGTAAAGAGTGCCGCTGCAGTCGAAGCGAATGTAGCAGCTAGTAAGGCGAGCAAGACCGCCGCCGAACAAGCCAGCGCTACCCGCGTCGGCTACTCGAATCTGCTGGCGGCACAAGCAAAAGGCATCAACGAAACATACCCGCAACGTAGTCTCCTCCTGGCTCTGGAGGCACTAAATACAACGCAAGCAGGAGACCCATTCGTTCCAGGCGCCCACGAAGCTTTGCGAGAAGTGTTGGCACGAACCGGTGGGCATTTTGTGGGTGGCCATGATGGATCTGTCGACGATGTCGCCGTCAGCTCCAACAACCGTTGGATGATTAGCATCAGTGGATCTAGTATCCGCTTGTGGAACCTCACTGATTCCACTGGCGTGCCGCTCGTGTTGCAAGGTGCCAGAACCCCCGTTTCATTCAGTGCTGATAATCGTTGGCTCGTCACCGGCAGTGGCAAACCGGATGATGATGCAGCGAGCAAGTCTGGTGAGGGCGATAATGTCGTCCGTTTATATGATCTGACTGTCACCGATTCGTCCAACAAACCACGCATCTTGCGCGGTCACTCGCGGCCTGTTAGCAAAATCGCAATTAGCCCCAATAGCCGCTGGCTGGTTACCGGCAGTTCGGAAGGATCCAGGCGGGATTCTAAAAATACTGTTCTTATGTGGAACCTGACCAACCCCGATCGCCCACCGATCGAGTTGCCCATTCAAGGAGTGGTGAACAGCGAGCTCGTAACTGCAATCAGTCCTGATAGCCATTGGTTAGTCATCAGCAGTTGGGACCCGAGCGCCAATAGAGGAGATACGTCCGCTGCTTACCTTTGGGACTTATCCGCCGAGAATCCCGCCGCCAAACACTACCAATTAGAAGGCCAAACAAGTTCGATCTCCAATGTCATCTTCAGCCCTGATGGCCATTGGTTGGCCACGAGTAGTGGTGAATTTGACACTCACACGGCCCGCCAGGACTCCACCATCCGAGCCTGGGATCTAACCGCCCCGAACCCCACCGCTAAATTCAGAGTTCTGCGCGGACATGAGGGACCTATCGGCGCCATGGCGATCAGCCCCGATAGCCGGTTGCTGGTCAGCGGCAGTGGAGGAGACTGGGCTGGTCGCGGTTCTGACAAAACCGTCCGTGTGTGGGACTTGACTGGCGCCGACACCTCCCCCAAGTACGTCTTGCCCGATCATGATGGTCCTATCTTCGCTATCACGATCGGCCCCAATAACCGCTGGGTAGTCACATTCGCCCGTGGTTGGACAGGCAGCACGCTAGGCGACGTCACTATGCGACTATGGGATCTGGAGGATGAAAAGCTTCATCCTATCGTGTTACGCGAGCAGCGGCTGCCACTATCGATTCACGACGTTGTGGTCAGCGCAGATAACCACTGGCTGGTCACAAGAAGTGCTGATAACACTGCTCGTGTGTGGGATTTGACTGACTCGGATCCGTCTGCCAAGCCGCGCATCTTGCGTGGTCACGAAGACTTGATCACGTCGGTTGCCTTCAGCCCAGATAATCATTCGTTGGTTACTGGTAGCGCTGACAAAACCGTCCGCCTGTGGCGCTTGGACACGATGGCTGCAGCGAACCCGACCATTATCATGTCCGGAGATAAACCGATCATCAGCCCCGACGGCCGCTGGATGACAGTCACCCGCAGTTCGGATGACGCGCTGCCTCTGTGGAACTTGACCGCAGCCGAACCGTTAACTGCGCCCACACTCCTGCCCGGCCTCCGCCGCGGAGCCTCGTTCTACGAAGTCGCGTTCAGCTCTGACGGTCGCTGGCTGGTTACTGGCGGTGACGATGAAACGCCTCGGCTCTGGGACCTGAAGAACCCCGCTGCGCGGCCGCGCGCCTTCGCCGGCCATAGCGGTGTCGTCGCAGCGGTCGCGGTCAGCCCCGACAATCACTGGCTGGTGACGGGCAGCTTCGACGGCCAGGTTCGCGTTTGGGACTTGGGGAACTCTGACCCCGCGGCCCATCCGACAATCCTGGGTGATCGGGACACGCAAATCTTTACGGTAGAGATCAGCCGCGACAGCCGCTGGCTTTTGAGCCGGGGTAATAAAAACAGTCGCCTGTGGGATTTAAGAGCCACGCCCCCGAAGGCGATCCAACTGGGCCAATCGGACCACATGGCATTTAGCACCGACAGCCACTGGCTGGTTGTGGCTACGTACATGAATGCGCGCCTCTGGAACTTAAAAGAGCCGAGCGCGCCGCCGCGCGAGTTACAGGGCGGAGCGCCCGTCACCCTCAGCCCGGAAAGCCACTGGCTGGTCACAAGCAGTGCCGCCGTCAAGGGGGGCGGCTATTCCGGCACTGACGTTCGGCTCTGGGACTTACGGGCCACCGAACTGAAGCCGACTACCTTCCCCGGAAGTCAACACCTCAGGGATTTTGTCTTCAGCCCCAATGAGCGCTGGCTGGTGGTTAACAGTTATGACGGTACGACCTTTGACGAAGCTGTCCGTGTGTGGGATTTGACGGATCTAACTGCCGCACCAAGGACGTTGGGAAGTGAGAGTATTCGTGTCGTGGGGATCAGTCCCGACAATCACTGGATGATCTCGGTCGGGAAAGACGGTAGACCCGCTCACCTGTGGCGCCTGACCGCCACGGACATAACGGCCGTACCCATTGCTTTGCCCGCCCTTCCTTTCGACGGGTTTCTTTTCAGTCCGGACAATCGCTGGATGGTAAGTCGAGGGAAAGGCAACATCGGTCTGTGGAACATGCGACTGGACGAATTAAGAGACCTCGCCTGTCGTACCGCCGGGCGTAACCTTAGTGAAGAAGAGTGGAAAACATACTTTCGGGGACAGCCTTATCGCAGGACGTGTGATGATATGCCGGCCCGGCAGTGACGCATGAGTTCTGAACAAGGTGTGGTGTCTTATATTTTACAGGTGTTTAGAGTACCGACTTTAGTCGGGCTTTTGTCTAACGAAGAAAAAGAACCCAACTAAAGTTGGTACTCTATACGCCGTGAAGTAAGAATCTGCCAATAGTTCCGGATGTTCCTCGCCGGCCGGTTTCATGCTAGAAACATGAAGCGGCATGGCACTCAACGACAACAATAAGTCTTCTCGTCGTCCCACAAAACTCGTCTCGCGAACTTCAGCATGATCTTTTGGAAATGTTGGAGCGGAATTTACGGGTGGTCACCCCTCTCGAAATAGATCACATCTGGTCGAACAATCTCGGAATCGAATAAACTAGTTCAGACTTGTGACGCGCTCAACACTGGGCATTGTTGCTGAGAGGATAATCGGTGATTGAGGGTAGCCCCTCTTGAGGAACCACTTGGGAAACGGCAGGATGAGCAAAAGCAGTGTGATACCTTGTGACGCCGTTGTGACGTGAGTGTAGATAGATCGAGGTGGGTAGTGTCAAGTTCCATATAGAAGCATATAGAATCCTAAGAAAAACGTCTTGGCTGCAACCTCTATTAATGTCAGTTAGTTAAGAAAAAGAGCAGAGCCGCGTTCGCAATGCGGAGGTCAGGGGTTCGATCCCCCTCTGCTCCACCAATTAGTTTCAACTATTTACGGCTGACGGCACCGGCGGCCGTATTTCATTTGTGGGCAATTTGTGGACACTTTTTCGGGAACTCAGTTTGATCGCTTGAACCGCCGCTCGCTTAGTATCCTCAACCGTCCTCACGTAACGCATCGTCACCCGAACCTGACATCATAAGAGGACCCGTTCTAATCGCAGTGATTCACTTTGCGTAACAGATTACCTTCAGTCGAATGGAACCAATCTTGAGAACGTCACCTTTCCCGTGGAAGGCGACGATGGCCTACGTCACCTGGGTCATCCAGAATTGTTTCGTGTACGGCCGGTGGTTCAGCAGCAGATAGTTGTTGATGATTAACCACCACAGGATCAGTGACCACCGTGGTCTCGCCACTGACTGTGAATGCCAGCAGGATCAATCCCGCTACGTAAAGAGCCAACGTAAAGAAAGCTATGTAGCCAGTGACCGCTGCAAAGGTGGGCGCGTCGAGCGTGCCGAGCGCGACTCCTTCCAATAACGTTCCTGCTACTCGCTTGAGCCAGCCACCTTCCGGACTATACAGACTCGCAAGCAACATATGCTTAAGGACGAAAGCTGTGCCGAACAGGACCGTAAGACTGCGCAAGAGCCTGCGCGCGTCGAATGAGGAAAACTGATTGTTCCAGAGTGTCCAAAGAAAAAAGAATGAGAACAACCAGTGAAGCAGACCTCGCTCAGGTAATACAGAGTTAAAAGCTTGCGCCGAAGCAAAGAATATCGTGATGAACATCCAGATGTGCGCAACATTTGTGAGAGGTGGAAAGTCGCTGCCAACCCATTGATGCAATCTCAGTAGACCACCGCGGACCAGGAGCAGCATCATTAGCGTCGCGAGCAAAAGCGTGACCAGCGGCGGCGCAATGAAAATAAACGTGCCACTCTCCGCACCGATTCGGAGCCCGCCCAAAAGCGCCACTGTTAGAAAAAGAAATGGTAGTACAACGAACTCCACCAGCGCACGGTTTCTCGAACGATTAGTCTGCGGCATTATTGGGTGTCAGTCGTTAGTCAACTCCTCACTTCCTTGTACGTAGGACCTTGAGCGGATTGACGTCACTCCAGTTGCGTTCTAATCCTTGTTCAAGTTCGGCCTTTAACTCCGCTGCTGTATGCAAATTAAGGTCCGGATCATCGATTGTCAGCGTGCCGGCTGACGACAGTGCGATTGCTCGATCCACTGCCTCCACACCTTGCTTGAATAACTGCTGATCGAAATAAAGGCGGCCCCAACCCTCGCGATAAAACGAATACGCTATGTAGAACTGCGTGCGGGCATCTCGCTGCGCCGGATCTGCTTGCTGCCATTCGACGCGAGCAGCACGAAACTGTTCACGCCGGAAGAAGTTGAGAGCGGAATTGAATTTTTCCTGGTTGATCTCGTAAGTGCCGGCCGCGACCTCAGCACTGGTTGTCACTTCTTTGAAGGTGCGCGGTTCCGTGGCGTAGATCCATACGATGAACACAGCGTACGTGATCGTGAATCCGATGCCGGCGAGTTGAATAATTTTGGATTGCAATCCGCAGTTTCCTATGTCCGGAAAAATTGATTAGTAGCGAATAAGCCCTAATGCATCTTGAACGGACCAGCATGCGGCTCCTCAGCTAAATCAGGACGACTGGAATCCTGGACCACCTCATGCATCTCCAGCACATTCGATTTGACGAATGCTTCCTTCGGCAGCGTGCCGGACTGTGCGTGTCCCTTCAAGAACGCATCTGAACGTACCCAGTTGAGAAAGTCCTGGCGGCTGTTCCAGACAGTAAAGACGACATACGGGTCGCCTTCATTGACCGGGCGTAGCACCTGGTTGGAAATGAAGCCAGGCATTTGATCCACTATTCCTGCGCGGTCACGAAACCTTTGTTCGAAGGCGTGAGCATATTCCTTAGCGACATAGATCCGATTAGCGACAGTTATCATGGTGTCTCCCTCTCTCGTCAGTGCCCGGGCATTAGATTTCCTTCTCGATTATGCTACATCATGGCCGGAGTTATGGTTACTCACCGTTTTGAATCAATAAGCGGCAATCAGACCAACATGAGAATCTCGCTGTGCAAGCTCTGTGTCTCTGTGTCTCTGTGGTTAAGTAATTCTTGGCAAATATTCACCACAGAGACACAGAGACACAGAGGTTGCACAGGAAATCCAAATTAGGATGCAGAAAAAGAAGTGAACTAGGGAGGAGTTCCGACTAGCGTAGATCTGGAATCACGGATCAAGTCGATGAAAGCAAGTCTCCATGCGATAACCGGCTCGGCCAGGCCAGTTGAATCTTCTTCTACGCTGCCAATACCATCTCAAGTCATAGTTTTCATTTGACCCACCAGTTCAGTGGCGTTTTTCCATCCGCCGGATCGTAAACATTACCGTACATCCAACTGCTGCCTGGATACCGCGTTTTGCTGTCCTTGAAGATGTTTTCGATGGCAGGAAAACCGGCTGCAACGGGAAGAGTGAAAGTCAGCAGTCCAGGTGTTTCACCGTCAACCCGGCCCCCGATCGCTTTCGCCTTTGGCTCCAACTCTCGAAGACATTGTTTTATGTCTCCATCATGCCAAAAAAACTGGATCGAAATGTTTCCCCCTCGTTTCAGTATTCGATAACCAAGCGGTTCGTCGGGCGCCAACTCGATCTCGTCGCCGGCGGCCATCCCCTCTGCGAGTCCCGGCGAAGCCGCCACCCGGTAGCGGTTTTCGCCGAGAACATCGACGAGAATAGATTCATAGAAGGGACTGCCGTCGGGATTTTTGTCCACCTCCAGGTTGATAGTACTTGCCATTCTGCCTCTTGCTCCTTATCTGCCGTAGGGCGCGCCGCAACTTCCGCGTGAGGCGCAGTCACGTCCTTTTTTCGGGCGCCCACGATTTCCAGCACTAAGATTACACGATGCGCCCTCCAAAGCAGTATTAACCGGGTCGCTGTTTCCGCCTTTCGAGACCGGCGTATTGCGATGGCCCAGGTGCATATCATCCGGGTTTGTGCTGGTGGTACCACACCTCCAACATTTAAACGGCTCACCCGGATGATCCCTACGCCATCTATCGATTTCGCGTTGACGAACGTCTGCCGCGCCGTCTCTGGAGCCTGCGTTTGGACCACCCGAACTCCTTGCTATTTCTTCTGGTGTGGCACCCTCCCCATCACCGAGAGGATTTCCGGGACTCCCAAACGGCTGTTCGGCCGCGGGGCGCACGGAGTTGGCGATATCTAACCCCGTACCCAATATGTCGCCCACGATGTCGAGCACACGCATGAATTTGCATGGGCAGTGACGCATAAGCAGTCGCTCAGCCCATTGCATCACGACAGCCCATGCTTCATAGCCAGCGATGCTGGCAATGATCGAACATGTCTTGATCATGAGGCAGAGAATTACTCGGCCCAGTCTCTTAATAAACTGTATGGCGCGTATCACCATCAGTTTTGCCTGCTGCGCGTATTCTGCAGTCGTTGCCAGACCTGACGGGTCGATAAAATTGACAGCGTCTGCGTTAGCGTAGAGGTACTTATGCAGACTGAAGGGTTCGCTTATGTCTCCCGGATACGGGTCCAAGGACATGAAGCGTCCGCGATCCGGGTTGTAGTACCGTGCGCGCAGATGGTAGATGCCGAGGTCAGCGTCAAATCGCTCGCCCGCATAGAGGTAGGGATTTGAGGTTGAACCGGTTTGCGAGATTATTTTTCCAAAAGCGTCGAAGGCATAGGTGTCTGTCACTACGCCCGACGCATTAGTGAGCTGGCGTACGCTGCCGTGTCCGTCCAGCGTATAGAAGTGCGTGGTCCAGTTACCCGGAGAAACCTGTTGCCGCTGACTGATGATGGCATTGCCGTACGTGTATTGCTTTTGGACCATGCCATCGACTAACTCTTCGATAACCTGTGCGTAACCAGTCGGGTTCAGATCATCGATGAGGTATCGAGTCGTCACACCGCCGACGGTTTTCGCCGCCAGATTGCCGTCGCCGTCGTAGACCATGTTCACTGGTCCACCGGCGCTCTTCAGACGATTTTCAAAGTCGTAGGTGTAACTCCTTCCGTCAACGCTACGCGCATTGCCATTGGCGTCGTACAACTCTGACGTAAGACGATCGTTGTCGTCGTAGGTCGAGGTCTTCGAAAGAATTGCAGCAATGTTGGAGATACGTGAGAGCCTGTTGCCCACCGCATCGTAGGTATAGTCGACCGTTCCGTTATTTGCTGGATTCTGATTGCCAGTAATTGCCTCGCGGGTGAGTTTGTAAACGGCGTCATAGGTGTAGTTGGTCGTCCGTCCCCCCAACTCCGTCGCGGAAAGGCGCCTACCCGTTTTATCGAGCGTATAGGCATAACTCGCCAGCGCTGTCCCTTGTTTGGCAACTGAGAGGTTGGTGAGACGATTAGTGAGGTTGTAGGTGTAATCCGACATTACACCGTTGGGAAGCAGATCAGTCTTCAGGTTACCAACGGGGTCGTACGTGTAATTGGTAGTGCCGTTAGTGAGCCGGCCGTCGATGACAGTCTCAAGACGGTTGAGATCGTCATAGGTGTAGCTGATATTAATCCCGTTTGCATTCGACGACTGCATCGAGAGGAGATTGCCGGACAAGTCATAGGTGTAAAAAAGTGTTCCCTGTGGGGTTTGCTTTGAAAGCGGACGATCCCTCAGGTCGTAGGTGTAGTTAGTAGTACCACTGGCGTCCGTCATCGATTTACGGCGACCGGTGTCAGTGTAGCTGTAAGAAATGGCTGGTTCACCAAGCGAGAGATCGGGCCGCTTGGTCACCATACGATCCATTGAATCCCATTCGTAAGCGGTCTGCTTGCCTCTGAAATCGGTGCGAGTAGCAAGATTTCCAACCTCGTCATAGGTGTAAAGATCAGACATTCCCAGGGGAAGGATGCGCTTGATCACGCGACTCAGGGCATCGTATTCGTAACGCGTAACTCGCTGGTTCCCGTCGGTAACGCTCAAGACATTGCCGAGAGAGTCGTAAGAGTACTGTGTGACCTGGTTCTTTGCGTCAGTTACGCTGACGAGGTTGCCCACGTCGTCATAGCCATACTTCGTAACTCGTCCTTCTTGATCGGTATTTGTCAGAACGCGGCCCATCCCGTCGTATGACGTTTCGACAAATTGGCTATCCGGCAGGGTTGCCTTGATCACATGATCACGAACGTCATACGTGTAAATCCTTTGACGATTATTTGCGTCTATGAACGATGCATTGCGACCCGTATCGTCGTAGGTGTATTGCGAGAACTTGCCGTTGGGACCAGTGATCTTCACCAGACGATCGGTACAACCACAGTTGGCGTCGTACTCATACGTGGTTACCTTGTCTCGCGGATCCTTAATCGTCCTGATCCGCCCGAGTTCGTCATAAGTGAAGTTGACCTCACTTAGGTCTGGGAAAGTGATCTTGACCAACTGCCCCGCATCGTCGTAGGTGAACGAGGTCGTTCGGCTACCCTCAGCAGTGGGGGCATCCGTTGTGTAGAAATTCATCTCCGGCTGCGGCGGGTTGTCGAAGCCTCCGCCAAGGCCACCTGCCTCGGGACCGGAGATAGTCTCCGACAAGACCTGATCGCGGAAGTTATGGGTATAAGTGACTACCGTACCGTCGGGTCTTGTAGTCTTTGCGAGGCGGTTTTTGGCGTCGTATTCATGTCGGGTAATTTGTAGCCGAGCATTGATTTCCTCGATTCGATTCCCATTTTCATCGTACCGGTACGTCGTCTCATGTTCCAACGCATCCTTCACCGAGAGCAGTCGCCCGAGCGGATCGTAGCTGAATCGGCTCATGCCCCGTGCATTCGTCATCGTTACCGGGCGCCCCATTTCATCGTAGGTGTAGCTGGTGGTGCGCCCTAGCGGATCGGTCTTGGAAAGGACATTGCCGAAGACATCGTAAGTGAAGCGCGTCACCTTCCCGTTGCCATCGGTCATAGTCAACAGATTGCCATGGTCATCCCAAGAGAAGGCGAACTGTGTGCCTATCTCGTCCGTAGCGCTGGCAAGGTTAAAGTTCTGGTCATAGGAAAGAGTTCGGACCTTGCCCAACTGATCGGTCGAGGTCAGCGGCGCGCCGTGCTCATTATTGATATAGCTGATCGTCTTATTGAGCGGATTGGTAATTGATTTGAGGAAGCCGTTGGTGTCGTAATCGAAGGTGGTCGTCTTGGTGGATGCGTCGGTTTCCGTCCGCATGTTTCGGTTGGCATCGTACGTGTAGCTCTTCGTGCGGTTTAGTGGATCGGTCTCACTCAGCAACAGCCCGTTCGAGTCAAAGCGCTGAATCGTAGTGCCCGAGTTTTCAGGATGAATCGTTGTCGTAATATTGTTGACCAGATCGTACGTGTAACTGGTGACGTGACCCATTGCATCGGTAATGCTTTCGAGGCGGCCGTTCGGGAAATAGGTACTGATCGCCTCGGGGTTACCGCGTGCGTCTATACCCATCATGAAGAAATGGCCCGGGTAGTACTGATACTGAAGGGGCGTCTCGACGTCCGGTGTTGTGACAGTAATGAGGTCTCCCAGTACGTCATAGATGTAGTGAAATTCCTTACCCGCGGGATCCGTAATCTGTGTTATGCGGCCTTGAGGGTCGCGCACAAACGGAACCGTGAGATTGCCCGCGCTGCTGGTAATACCATTCGGACTGAAGGTCAAAATATTGCCGTCAAGGTTCCTGATCGAATGCATCACGCCGGCGGACGTCATCGTGTACACACGTCCGTAGCGATCTGTATAAGCGAACGCGGTCGGGTTGTACGCAGGATCAAGCGGCGACAGGAAACACGAGAAGCTTGTGCCTGACCTCACAAGCGCACTGCAGCCGTTTGACGCTAGTTTGCCGAAGACACCTGGTTCGGGAGTGTAAGTAGGCAGGTAGAGGAAGCTGAACGGGAACGGCAACGACGTGGGCGTGAATTGGAAAGTCACGCGCCGGCCTGTTCCTGGTTCAGTGATCGTCACATCGTGGTCGGGACTGACTTCAAGACTTGGTCCCGCAACTTCCAACGACCAGCCAAAACCAAAGTCACCGCTCCGGTTGCGTTGCAGGCTGTCGTAATGTCTTTCAATCGTAATGGGAAGTCCCGATAGTGGAACTGTGAAATCAGTGACTGAAAACGTCACGCGACCTGGTTTGTTCTCACCAGTGACGGTGATCGTCACCTGGCTGACCTGTTCCTGACCGTTGTTGGTTGCCGTGAGACGAATGACGTAATTGCCATTAGCCAGCAGCGTCGTATCGAGCGTGGCCAGTGTCGTACCTGGACCACCCCCAGCGTTTTGGACGAGGGTTGTTACGGCCGCAGGGTTTGTAGCCGGCCAGTATTCAACCTTCGCGTTGGTTAACGTCACGCCGGCGCCGACCGTGATAGGCACGCTTCCGGTTACCGAAGCGTTATTCAGCGGACCGCCGATCCAGCCTTGAGTCACAGGTGGTGATTGCGGTGTGAGGGTCCACACCATCGACACTGGCTGTGTGCCGTTAATATTCGCCGTCGCAGTGCTACGCACCAGCGCGTTGACGGTGTCAGTGCCTGGATTTGTGCCGGCATAACTGAAGGTCGCGATACCTGAAGTGTTGGTGACCGCGCTGCCAG
>Ga0134127_10002256_pt1 | contig 14004 bp, 15 predicted proteins | sample KB31753_FD_96459 | JGI IMG/M metagenome (GOLD analysis project Ga0134127, IMG submission 96459) | Terrestrial soil microbial communities with excess Nitrogen fertilizer from Kellogg Biological Station, Michigan, USA - KB3-175-3 | ecosystem: Environmental > Terrestrial > Soil > Unclassified ...
AACCTTCACAGTGGGTGCGGCAGCCGCCGGCGATCGCGTACGACATCCCGGAGAAGCACATGCAAGGGATGGTTACCCGCGAGCGCTTCCCAACGCCCGCGGATAAGAGTCTGATCACCATCCTGGGGATGCGGGCGTCGGAGTCGATCAACCGGAAGCTCGGTATCCACAGTTCGAAGGGCTACCTCACCGCGCCGACGCGTTGGGGGGCGCGGATGGCCAGGCCGATCTACGACTGGCAAGACGGCGATGTCTGGAAAGCGGTCTTCGATCACTCCTGGGACTACAACGACGCATACGATGTGATGGCGCGGCTTGGAATGCCACGCAAGCACATGCGAATCGCGCCGCCGACGTTGACGGCCGCGGGAGTTGCGCATCTCGGTCTTGCGGCGCGCGCTTGGCCGAAGTGGTTTGAGAAAGTTTGTGCACGACTCGAAGGTGTTCGAACGGCCGCGTATTACGGCCGACACGCAGTGGAGCCCCGGCGACGTCAGGGTGAAACCTGGGAAGCAACCTTCGAACGCGAATGTATTGAGACCGCACCGGCGTGGATTGCTGAACGAGCGAAGCAAATTAAGGCCTATTCGCTAAGCGTACACAGTAAGCATTCGTCGCAGACGTTTCCTGAAGTGATGGCGTGCCCGAAGTGCGGTTTACTCTCGAGCTGGAAGCAGCTTTGCAAGATTATGTATATGGGAGATCCATTCGGGATGAAGACGAAGCTGTTGCCACTCGAGCCCGAGTTTTTCCGCGCCGGCGCTGGTACTTGGGGCGGCGGTAAGCCGACCTGGTAACCGAGTTCGTGAGAGTACACCCCGAGCACTAACTGAGTACGCGCAGACAATGCCCATGACGAAGCCGAAAGGCCACAAGGAGATCGCGAAGAAGGTCCAGACTCTCGAGCGTTTGGAGATCGAATACGTCTCGGTCGCGACCATTCATCCGAACTCTTACAATCCGAATCAGCAGAGCGATTTTGAATTTGAGTTACTCTGCCGCTCGATCGATGAGGATGGGTTCACGCAGCCTATCGTTTGTCAGCGTGCCACTCGAGAGTTCGTGGACGGTGAACATAGATGGACAGCAGCGATAGTTCATCACCACCTGAAGAAGAACGGCCTCGAGATCACGACGGAGAACTGTCGGGCGGCACGGGATCAGCGATTTGACATCCTCGACGCATCCCTTGAGATCCCGGTTGTGTTCGTGGATATGTCGATCGAGCAGATGCGGATCGCGACGCTGCGCCACAATAAGGCGCGCGGCAGTCACGATATTGAGCTCGAAGCCCAGGTGCTGAGAGATCTTCAGAAACTCGGGGCGATCGATTGGGCCCAGGAATCGTTGCAGCTTGACGACGTTGAGCTTGATCGATTGCTGAATGACGTCGCCGCGCCTGACGCTCTGCATGCCGACGAATTCTCCGAGGCCTGGGAGCCTGATCAGCTCAATGATGCCGATGCGGACGCACCATCAACGAGAGCTCGGGAAATTGTAGCGAGTACGCACGGCGGTACGATGGTCACCGCAATGAGCGAGGCTGCGATACGCGCTACCCGGGAGCGCGAGCAACGGATCAAAAAGGCCACCAATGAAGAGGAGCGAGCTCAGGCGCGCAAGGAATCCGGGCTATACCGGTTGTCACTTATCTTCCACGGGGAAGAAGGACAAATCGTAAAGTCGGCGTTGGGCGAGGAGCCGGCTGTAAAGCTAGTGGAAATGTGCCGAGAAGCGCTTACGCGGGTATGAAAGAAGTCAGTCAGCGCGGCCTGATTCGATCATCGCTACGTCATGTTGAGAAGTGATTTTGCTTTTCGTCTAATTCCGTCGAGTCGCCTAGAAATAGTGCTATGGTTGGCGTAGCCGAGACTTTTAGCAATTTCACCGATCCGTGTTATGCCGTTACGAAGACAGACGACGACCTGACGCTCCTTCGCGTCCACTAACGAGAAGAAGTCTTCCCATAGCAGGTTTTCGTGGATCTCCGAGTCCGCGCCGTGGACGGGTATCGTGTCGTCGAGTTGGACAAAACTGACTCGGACCTTGCTCCGTTTGGAGTAAAGTTTCCGCTCGAAGTCTTCGCGCTCGTAGGACCAACGGCTTGAAAAGTCGTCTTGAACTCTGTGCGACCGCACGGCATCTATGATGGACCGAAGATTACCGCGCTCGTCGGCAGCCTCGATCATTTCTTGTGTCGCAATCATTGCCTCGTCAGCGCCCATCCAAAGAATGCCGCCCCGCAGCGGCGTGCAAAGGTCGAACCCAGGAGGCATCTTGTCTTTGTGCTTTTTGTAGAGTGTCTTAGCTTGGCGGTCTTCAAACTCAGTTCGTCCGAATTCCCGGGCGCGTCTCTGAGCTACTATGTCTATGTATGGCATCCAGTAGTCGAGATTGTGAGAAAGCATTCGAATCGGATCACTCTCCGAGAAACAGGATGGCGCGCCCCTTGCGCCCAGTAAGGGCCACAAGTGGTACATGACGGCTTGTTGCAGACGCTCATCGAAATCCGACGCGACGATATGTTCAAGCAAGTGGTGCTCAACGTGTTGGGGCCAGATCCCACGACGAAGAGGTGGAAGGCCGAAACGCTGGAGCGTGGCTAGCGGAAGAAGATGATATAGCGGCGAATGTGGGTCGTAGCTATGGCCTGCCGCACGCGATACAAGACGAAGATCCGCATCGGCCTCCGTTATCCAGCGGAGCTCATCAGGAATGTCGCTGTCGGCAGCGACGAATCCCGGCCGGGCGCGACCGGACTCCCATGTATTATTCCATAGGTAAATAAAGTTTCTATAGCGCCAGAGGTCCTCGCCGGTAAGACCACACTCCTCAGGTCGTTTTACATAAACGTACTCTGGATGAGTATCGGGCTGCTCAGGAACTGCAACGAGCCGGAAGAAGAAGGCCGGTGAGAACGACGTCAGTTCCGGGAAGACCTCGGGGTCTAAATCTTCTTCACTCCTGAGTACGCTATGCTCTAGGGCAAACGCTCTCATGTCCACCGTTTCGGCTCCGTCGTCGATAAGTGTTTCTGTCGTCATTGTTCTTGTACCCTCGAAATGAATACGACAACAACTCAGGAAACCGTGCCGCTATGATACACCTTGCGTCGTCTCGCACGTAGTCACGGGGTAGAACCGCAATCTCCGCAAGCAAAAGAGCAACAATGAATCTTTGGGACCGCCGGCGGGGTGAGTCCGGCCAGGCATATAAAGCTTTTTGCGCGTATCGCGATCTTGGATTAGAGCGAACGATAAAGGCAGCCTATCATAAGGCGATTAAGCGTCCGACTCAGCAGACCAGCGGAACCTGGAAAGCTTGGGCGGCTCGGCATGAGTGGGATGCCCGAGCCCGAGCATATGACGCCCATATCGCTGCGATTGAGCAGCAAGCGCGTGAGCGCGAGATTGCGAAACGCGCGGTCGAACTAGAACGACGAAAAAAGCAGGCCCAGGACGACGCCTGGGCTTTGTTCGAGGAGGTGAAGACAAAGCTTCAGCAGATGTTGAAGCTTCCTGTCATCACCGTTACGGATGCCGACGGGAAGAAAACCGTCAACCCGGCGAAATGGGATTACAACGCTCTCGCGCGAGTGATGGAAGCGATGACCAAGCTCGCAAAGCTTGGTTCCGGATCAGATTCTGGATTGTTGGCGCTTCTGAACATCGACTGGGCGTCGCTGACAGAGGACCAACTTGAACGCATCGCCGGGCGCGAGGACCCAGCCCGCGTCATTGCAAGCACGCGCAAGAGCAGCTCTTGAGCTCCGGCGCCGCGGCCAGCAAACAACTTCTGACGAATTCGAGGAGACGCGCTTCGATCCGATTGAATACGTCAGGAAGCGGTTTGGTTGGGAGCCATGGCGAGGCACTCCTGATTTGCCAGGCCAGGCTGAGGTTTTCGATGCCTACGCTCTCGCCCTTCGCCAGCAGATGGAGCGGAAATCTTTTGAGGCGGGTGAGGTTAAGAAAGAGGACCTCAACTACTGGCGGCCTGGTGAGACTATCAAGAACCGGATTCGCATCGAATCCGGGCACACGATCGGCAAGACGAAAGCGGCTGCCGGCATCGTTAGCCACTTCTTCGATCACTTCACTCCGTCCATAACTTACACCTTTGCGCCAAGCTGGGAGCAGGTGAAGCACCTGCTTTGGAAGGAGATCAAGAGCGATCGGCACGGGAAGAATCTCGCTGGTCGGGTGCTCGACAATTGCGAAATCAAGTTCAAGCCCGATCACTTTGCGGTCGGCCGCGCGACAAGTAATAGCCAGGGGCGGGGAACGGAGCGCGTTCAGGGGCAGCACGGTGAATACTTGATGTTCGTGCTGGACGAAGCTGAAGGCGTCGCAGACTATGTCTACGATGCCGTCGATTCGATGACCAGCGGCGGTATCAGCATAGTGCTGATGCTCGCCAATCCTCGCACCAGGGTCTCGCGCTTTCATAAAGCTGGCGCCTGGGCAAACGTAAAGAACTTTCGCATCTCGTGCTTGCATCACCCAAATGTTGTAAGCGGCCGTGAGGTTGTCCCTGGGGCGGTTAAGCGCCAGTACGTCGAGGAGATGCTCGAAAAGCACTGCGAGATAGTGCATGAGCATAATGCTGACGAGCAGACGTTCACGATTCCGTTCAGCGTCCAGGTGAACGGGGTCACGTATCCCGCGGGTACAATCTTCAAACCGGATCCCGAGTTCATGTTCCGCGTGCTCGGCATCGCGCCGGCAAGTGTTTCAGACAAGAATCTGGTATCGGTTGGCAGGTTCGAGGCAGCTACGAAGCGAACGCCGCAACCTGACAGACCGCATTGCATGCGGATTGGCGTTGACGTGGCTCGGTTCGGTCGAGACTTCGGGACGATTTACATTCGCCACAACGGAGTAGTCTGGTGCGCTGGCCGCCCATCCCGAGTCGACACGACCGAATATGTTCAGTCAATTAAGACCGCTGCGCTCGCCGTTCACGCTAAGCATCCTGAAATCACCAGCCTGCACGTTCGAATTGATGGTGGCGGTGGGTTCGGTCGCGGAGTGGCTGACCGGTTGAAGATCGACGCCGAGTTGATGTCGACGTTCCCAGACTTCCTCGTCCTCGAAGTTCATTTCAATGCGACGCCACAGGATGAGGCCGCATTCTATGACGGCATCACGGAGTGGACGGCTGACGCGGCGGAGTCGCTGAAGACGCTCGCGATTCTTAATCCCCCTGAGGCATTGCAGGCAGACTTATGCGAGCGCCAATACGGGTGGCGCAATGCTAAGGGGAAGGAAGTGAAGAAGCTCGAGAGCAAAGAGGAAGTGAGAAGGCGATTGAACCCGCCGCGCTCTCCTGATGATGGTGATGGTTTCGTGTTGGCCGTCGTGAGCGACCATCTGTTGGCCCCACCAGAGATCTCAGTAATATCGTTCGGAAAAGCGAGGGGTTGGTAAATGAGGACGGACTACAATCCCTTGGGAATCTACGAACCGAGTCGCGCAAAGTCGAGTGGAAACCTCGTCGCCGAGCGCAGCCCTATTCTTCATACCCGCGCTCTTCCTGCCGGTGGCCGTTTGTCACGAGATCGGGACACGGATTTCTTCGCGGGGGCTTTCAGTATTCTTCCGCCCTCTAGCCCCGAGCACGACTGGAACATCCACCGACTCGACAGCAAGTCACTCGCGCGAATGTCGCCGTCGAGGTTGTTGGAGCTTTTGCAGGACGTCTCGCCGGAGGTCAGCCGCGGCCTCTGGGATTTCCTTCGAATGTGCAACCCAGGCGTCGCGATCACGGCCACCAACCCGAACAGCAAGAAGCCGTACAAGCGGGGACAGCAAGCGGTCGATGACTTTCTCGCGCTGCTCAAGAGTTATTACGGATCAGTCGACGTGCTCTACCATCGGATGTTCTTTTCCGCGTGGCTACGTGGCGCAATCTTCGGCGAGCTGGTCCTCAACAAAGATGGACACGCTCCTATCGATATAGCGACACCGGACCCGTGGACGGCGCGCTTCAGACGTGTCGTGGATGAGCAGCGAGGCTTTGTTTGGCAGCTCGGTCAGTGGCAGAACGGGCAGTTTGTTGCACTTGACCGAGAGACGATTCAGTACGTCCCGATAGACCCCTTCCCGAACTCACCGTACGGTCGGCCGATGGTTAGCCCGGCAGTGTTCGCCGCGATGTTTTTGATGGGCCTGCTTCACGACCTGCGGCGAGTCGTAGAACAGCAAGGTTATCCTCGACTCGACATTGAAGTGGATCTTGAAGCGTTGCGCAGTGCAATGCCTGAGTCGATCAAACAGGATCCGGCGAAATTCAAGGACTGGGTAGACCGTGCGATAACCGAGATCACTGATTACTACAGCCGGCTTGAGCCTGACGATGCTTACGTTCACACATCTCCGATCACGGTCAATAGACCGAAGGGAGCTGTTGATTCGCACAGTCTCGGCGCGGTTGACGGTCTACTTCGCGCGCTGGACCGGATGCTCTTCCGCGCGCTGAAGACAATGCCGCTGCTGATGGGCTCGAACGAAGCGACATCGGAGACACACGCCAATCGTCAGTGGGAGATTCACGTCGCCTCGATACGCGCAATCCAGCACCCGGTTGAAACCGTGCTTGGGCGATTCTTTGAACTCGCGCTCCAGGCGCAGGGAATAGCGGCGAGCGTAAAGGTCGAGTTTGCTGAGCTTCGCGCATCCGAAGAGATGCGCGATCAGCAAGTGCTCGGACAGAAACTGAAGAATGCGAGATTGGCATACGACAACGGCTACATCAGCCAGGATGAAGCAGCGATGATGGCGCTCGGCAAAGAGAAGGCGGATCAGGAAGCGCCGCGCGCAGCAGCAAGCACAGTCGACGTGACACCGCCAGTCGACGACACCGCGAACAGGTCGCCCAAGGTGGATGACCCAGTCCGTTTGCTCGAAGACTCGATCGCCGAATCGGACGGTCGGCCGAACTAGCCGCAACAATTTCAAGGAGACACAACGATGGGGAAGACAGATTTCGACGACATAGACGTCAAGAGCGTAGAGGTTGGAGCGACCAACATCATCGAGTCCGAGATTGGGGTGCTCGATCAAGTCGTGCCCGGAACGGCGGGCGCGAGCAAGGCGCTTGTGGCCGATGCAAGTAAAGACGTGCGCGGTGCTGGGGTGGCTCGAAAGCCAACCGCCGCCTCGGCAGACGGCGCTATCGCCGTCAAGAACGGAACTGTCTTCATTACCAAGGGCTCAGCCGCGGCACTCACCTTGGCGGATCCGGTTGCGACGGATGACGATGGTTGTGAGTTGCACATCGTCTCAACGACCGCCTTCGCGCACACCGTCAGTAATGCGGCGGGCTCCGGCTTCAACGCAGGGGGCGCGTCGAAAGACGTCGCCACTTTCGGCGCCGCCGTTGGCAATAGCTTCACGATTCAAGCCTATCAAGGCAAGTGGTATGTCGTGAACACGCCCGCTGGGGTCACCCTCGGCTAATCGGTATGAAGCAATCTACCGAAACAGACAGCGACTGGAAGTGTGCGTGCGGCCAGCGCAATCGTATGGAGGACCGTACTTGTCTAAGGTGCGGCGAACCAGCCGAGCCCACGAAGCGGCAGCCATCTGATCCTCGAATCTCTCGCCCGTCAAACCGGGGCAAGCAGCGACCGATCTAAGGATTTGGCTATGGACGAAACAAAGGAACTCGGCGGCGAAGACGCCAGCCTGATGGTGTCTCCGTACCCTGCGCGGATTCTGACGCGGGCTGTTGCCGAAGAAGAGATGATGGCGACCGCGGTCAGGAAAGGCGCGCTGGACTCCAGTGTCTTCGATGAGCTGAAACCGTTCTTCTGGACGGCCCGGATTTCAAGCGATGTGCTGGATTCCTGGTTCACGCGGATGGCCCCATCGAGCCTCAAGAACTATGCGAAGGAGGCCGACGCTGGTGTCGCATTTCAGGATAGTCACGATCGATGGCGGCTGCCGCTGGGTCGTTCGCTCTCAGGCGCGTTCGAAGCAAAAGGTGAAGGGGGGGTAGTGCTGGCTGACTTCTTTACCGTGCGTGGTCTGAACATAAGCGACGGCTCCTATCCGACAACCGACGACTACATCAACGCGATCCGCGCGGGGATCGTCACCGATGTTTCAATCGGGTTTTATGGTGGTGAGTATATCTGCTCGATATGCGGCTGCGACATGATGGATTGGGACTCGGACTGTCGCCATTGGCCAGGTGATGAAGTAGAGATCAAGGACAAGGACGGGAAAGTGCTGCGCACCGAAGTTGTCTTTGCCTGGGTTGCGAACGCCCACCTTTCGGAAGTCAGCGCAGTCTATGCAGGTGCGACCCCCGGCGCCGTAATCCTGAAAGCACAAGAAGGGGCTGCGAGCGGTAGGCTCAAGCCTGAACACGCGCGGCTCCTCGAGCAGCGTTATCGAATCAAGCTACCCGACGCGCGCCACGTCGTTGCGGTCGGCAATCCTCATAAGGAGACCACGATGGACAAAGAAAAGACAGAGCCAACTAGAACGGCGTCAGATCCACCAGATTCGTCCCAGCCGTCCGCTGCCGACAGGGCGACTGTCGCCGAGAGTACCCTCAGCGAGATTCGCTCAATCATCAAGACGATTCATCCTGAGTACACGGATGATAAGCCTGTTTCGAGCATCGTTCGCACGATGGTCGAGGAGCACAAAGAGCTTCGCTCGAAGAATACCGAGCTCCAAGCCGAGGTCGATAAGATCGCGGGCATTCGCAGTCTCGCCGATGATGGAGCGGCATACCGCAAGGATTTGATTGACGAGGCAGTACAGGAAGGTGTGCGCGCCCACGGCAACGACTTTAAGCAGGAGCACTACCGAGGCCTGCTCGAGAAGTCGCCGCTCGAAACAATCAAGACGATGCGCGACGACTGGAAGCGCACGGCCGATACCAAACTGCCAGGCGGTCGCCAGACCGTTGACGGCGAAGATGCCCCGGTCAATCCTGCTGCGTCGACTACGCCGGCCCGTGCCTACATGGACGTTTAGCTAAACCGATCCCGTCCACATCACGCTGTATCTACAAAACCGAGCCCGCTTTTAGGGCTCAGGAGGTAAATCAATGGCAGATCCACGAAAGACTGTTGCGTTCGACGGAATCGGAGAGCGTAACGTCACGATGAAGATCGACAATTCGACCATCGTCTACGACAAAACGAAGGCGTTTGGTTCCGCGCAAGTCGGACTAGCCGTAGTCCTTTCGACAGACCGCACGGTCAAGCTCTCTGAAGATGCCGAGATCGTCCACGGCAAACTGCAAGAGGTCTATCCAGACAATCTGTGTTCCGTACAGGTCGAGGGTTATATGGAGTTGCCAGGCGGAAACGGCGCGACTCTCACCGTCGGCAGCAAAATAGTCGGCGCTCTTGGCGCCGCAAGCGCGAAGGGCTATGTGAGAACGGCGGCGGCGACAGCTGCCGAAGCACTCGCGGCCCGCGGCCAGATCATCGACAACGACGACACGACCAAGGTCATCGTCAAACTGTAGGCATCGATCAGCGCACCCCTCGCTGTTCACAATTTGGAATAGGAGAGAAACAAATGACTGCAAGACCAGCCAACGCGCGACCGATGCCGCAAGAATTGCTGCGGACGATGTCGCCTGAAGTCTATCGCGAGGCCTATAGAGGAGGCATGTCGCTCACCGCCCATCTCAACCGTCTGTACCCCGAAGCCGAATTCAAGGACGGCCTTGATGGATTCTCGCGCCTGCTCCAAGCCGCGGACATCAAAACGAAGTCGAACCCGGGCGAGGGGTACTATGCCGATACGTGGGAGCGGTTCCATGTTTCGGAGCAAACGCGGGCGCTTATTCCCGAGTGGGTCGCTCGTCAGTGGCGCCAAGTAACACACGGGGACGTGCGAGCGTTCTACTCCGATCAGGAAGACATCCCAGGATCACTTGCGCGCCCGTTCAAAGACTCCACGCGTCCGCGCGCGGACAAGCAGATAGCGCCAGCGATTCCGGTCAGCGAGCTTGTCGCGATGACATCGCCGATCGACGGCGATACCTATCGGACTTACTACCTGATTGACAATCCTGCGCAACAGCGCAAGGTCCGAGTCGGTCAGGGCGATGACATCCCGACCGCGAAGCTGGTGGCCGCCGAGCATACCGTGCCGCTGTATAAGTACGGAAGAGGGCTCGAAGCCACGTACGAGCAGCTTCGCCGGCAGCGGATCGATCGGATTGCATTGCACATCAAGCGAATGGCTGTGCAAGCAGAGATCGACAAGGTCGCGACCGTCCTCGATGTGGTCGTGAACGGTGACGGAAACTCGGGCACCGCAGCGACCTCGTTCAACCTGACGACGCTTGATCCGGCGACGACAGCGAACAATATGACGCTCCTCGCGTGGCTCGCGTTCAAGATGAAGTTTGCTGCCCCGTATGTAGTAAACACCGCTCTCACTCAAGATGCTATCGCGCTGAAGCTCCTCATGCTGAACATGGGATCAGCTAACGTTCCCCTGGTCAGCATTGCAGGCCCCGCGATGATGGGATACTTCCGTCAGATCAACCCTGGCCTCGCGGACAATGTCGGCCTTGGTTGGACCGCCGATGCTCCCGCCAATAAGGTGGTGGCGTTGGATAACCGGTTCGCTGTTGAGCGAGTCACCGAAATCGGCGGCAACATCGAGGAGATCGAGCGCTACGCCAAGCGACAGACGCAGGCGATCTACATGACCGAAGTTGAAGGCTATGGAATCATCGACGCCAACGCCTCGAAGGTCCTTGTCGTCAACGCGTAGGCTAACCTCCGTCTTCGGCATTCTTTCCGCGATCACGGACGCCTTTCTGCGCCAACAGGCGCTAGGAGATTCTAAATGGCAGATAGGAAACTGAGCACGATGAATGTACGGGCGCGGGAGACGTTCTGGGAGCGTCACCCGCAGCACCCAGACGGCGAAGTCTTCATTGCTAAAGACGAAGAGGGCATTGTTGCCGAAACCCCTGAAGCCCTGCAGGCGCTTGGCCGCGGCAAGCTTTTACGACTCAGTGGCGGCGATGATGCCGCAAAGGAAATGGAGCAGCGTGCGGCTGGTGAAGGCGCGGTCCCGCCCAAGAAGACTCCTAGTAAGGAGGCGACTGCCAACGCGATCCCAGAAGACTTTCCCGGCGCATCCCTGCTGACAGGAGCGGGCTACAAATCGACCGAAGAGGTTGACGATGCCTCTGATGAGGAGCTCCTCCAAATCTCAGGGCTCGGCCAGGCCACGCTCGTCAAAATCCGCGAAGCGTTAGGTTAGGATGGACTTGGTGTTCGACGAACCACAAGTCAGAGCGGCCATAAATATCGCTCTGACGGAGTCCGAGCTGTCCGATGACACTATAGGACTGCCTATCTACGGCGGCGCGGCGATACTTGAGGTCAAGCGCCGCGACCCGCTCTGGGAAACCCGCACGGGCGCGGCGTTAGATCACCTCTCGAACGCCGTGAACCTGATTACTGCTGCGCTAATCCTACCCGCATTGCGCGAAGTCAAAAGCGCAAAAACGGCAGAAGGTGACGCTTTCGAGCTCTTCGCTCCCGCGTCAGAAGCCTCTCTATGGGATCGAGCTGCTGAGGAGATCTCGGAAGCCATCGGCGAGGATCCTTCGACAGGAGAACAGCCGACGATGTTCACTCTGGCGCGCGCTCATCCCAGTTCACGTCGACGGTGCTATTGATGTTTGGACTTGGGATCGGCCGCGCTGCTCTCTCGCGCTTTCTCAATCAGACCGCCTCGCTCTTGCGCGCGGCCGTCGACGGCTACGCTGATATTGCCTCTCTACGGTGTAAGGCCTACTCCCCAGCCACCACGAAGGGATCATTCCGGGCGATCAGCACTCGCTACCGCGAGGCTCCGTTAGGAACGATCGTTGTCGAGCCTGGGAAAGACGTCCGCTCAAAAGACCGGATAGCTTTGATGGGCAGGCTGTTCGAGGTCATTACTCCATTAACCCCGAATCCGGATGAGTGGGTTAGGCGTGTGCTAGTTCGCGAAATCCAACTCCCCGAGCGCGAACTCTATCTTGCGTTGAAACCGGATGGCTATGACGGCGGCAGCGTGAATGAGGCATTGCCTACTCTGACCCGCGTCCTACCGATACCCTTCATTGCTGACAAGCAAATCGAGACGATCGCGGATAGGGAAGGGGCCGGAGCCGAGATCGCGCGGCTCAAGCAGCTCGAGGTTGCTGAGATCGGGATCGATTACCTCAGTGAGACGAACCGCGGCCGGCTGCTCTATTGCTTGGTTGTGAGCTCGAATACGACGCCAACGGCAGCGCAAGCTCGCGATCGCGTATTCCCTCGATATCGTTTTAACGGCTCGCCCAGTTTCGAGAATCATCAGTGGGCGGCGATGTTCCCCTGGAGTGTGGCGCTCGTGGAGGAGCGCTAAAGGAGACTTTCTTGAGAGAAATCACTATTCATCACGATGGTCACGGTCTGAATGAGTCAATCAAAATTGAAGCCGATGAACCAGGTCCCGGCGGGGCGTCGCACGCTTACACTCTTTCGATCGACGGCCTTGAGGTGGCACGCATTCAATTTCAGAAGGGCCCACGTAACATCGAGGGCAGCACGCCAGGTGTTGTTGAGCGAGCCTTGCTCGCCGTTGTGCGGGACCGACTGGAAACGTTTCAGAGCGGGGAGTTTGCCTGTCACGAAAACGCTATGGCCTTAGAAGAGGTCGTCGCGGCGATGGACTGGCAGAAGATTCGATCAGATAACAGGGCGAATCGCGGAGTACTCGGTACCTACGCAAAGTGAACGATGGGTCTTGAATTCGACAGCCAGAAAATCGGCCTGCTGGCGCAGACCCCCACGGCTATCGGCGGCTTCCTAAATCGAAATGCCGTTGCGGCGATGAACGATTTGGGCGAAGCCGCCCGGGCGCGGGTGCGAGTTGGGATTCCGAAGCACGGCGGCGACAGTCTCTACAATTCAATCAAGCTCGATCGAGCAACGATAAGCACGGGCCCGACGATCAATGTTCACACTGAGTCGCCGATTGCAATCTTCCGTGAGGTGGATACCAAGGCGCATGTCATCGCAGCGGTGAACAAAAAGGCGCTCGCCTTCAAAATCGGGCGCACCCTGGTATTCGCAAAGAGGGTGAATCACCCGGGCACAAAGGGATTGCACAACTGGCAGTATGCCGATCAGCAACTTCGTATGCGGCTGCCTTATGCAATTCACGATGCAGTAGAAGCCGCGCTAAGAATGCAACCTTACGCCAAGCGTTACTCGTAGCTCGTACCTACTTCTTCGTTTGATCATCTATCTTGGCGTCCTTCGAGCCCTTTGTGAGATCAATCGAATGAAGGCAGCTTTGCTTCGACTCGTAACCCTCGCTCGAAATCGCGATTGTCTCATTGTTGTCGGCCTTAAGGCGCCAGCGGTATTTTTCCTTGCTGTCTTTGTAAACTTGATAGGTCATTGGGGAAATTCCTTTCGAATCGGTGATGAGAAGGCAAAGAGTACTCTATACCACTGCCGTTTCGATTCTCAACCGTTACTGATTTGCTGAACAATATTCTGTACGGCACGGCCGCTCTCGCCTACGGTGGACTGAAGTTAACAGCACGCGCCGGCGGTAAACGAGGTGAGAGCGTCAGTCTGACCGTGATCATCACGGGAAGCGTTCTCAACGTTGCGATTACGATCTCCGGAGCCGGTGCCGGCGACGTCGTGGTAACGGCGCCGAGCGGAACGACTGAAGCGCAGGTTCTCGCGGCTGTGAATGCATCCGCAGGCTTCGCCAAACTCGCTACGGCCGAGCAAGCGACCGGAGACGGCTCTGTGATCGTTGCGCCGCTTCCGAAGACGCAGTTCGGGCCGGCTGCTGGAGGCCTCCGTCAGATTCTCCAGTCCAGAACCGGCGTCACCATCTGGGAAGATCGCGATCTGATTGCAACCGGCGGCGCAGTTGCTTTGTTGTGGCCGGCGGAAGCAAAAGTTACGCATCAATCTACGGTCGTCGGCGGGTTCGATAAGTGGGAATGCGAAAT
>Ga0134127_10002258_pt1 | contig 13996 bp, 12 predicted proteins | sample KB31753_FD_96459 | JGI IMG/M metagenome (GOLD analysis project Ga0134127, IMG submission 96459) | Terrestrial soil microbial communities with excess Nitrogen fertilizer from Kellogg Biological Station, Michigan, USA - KB3-175-3 | ecosystem: Environmental > Terrestrial > Soil > Unclassified ...
AGTTGCGGCCATTGAAAAACTGCTTGAGTGCCAGGACCTGCCGGCGGTAGCGGAGCGGATTGCCGGCAAGCAGGCGCATCTCCGACAGCGAATCGAAAACCATGCGCGTGGGTCTCGTTCGCTCCACGTCCGCCAGGATCGAGCGCACCGTCTCGCCCAGCTCCACCTCTGACGGGTGGAACATGGTGTACTGATCGTCCTGCTGCAGGCTCTCCTCGCTCGGCACCAGCTCACGAAACGTGATGCCGTCGAGCGACCAGCCGTGAGTATCGGCGACCGCACGCATCTCCTGCTCGGTCTCGGACAGGGCGACGTACAGGACGGACTCGCCGCGACGCACGCCGTCGAGCAGGAACTGCAAGGCCACCGTCGTCTTCCCTGAACCCGGCACGCCTTCCAGCAGGTACATCCGATTGATCCTGAAGCCGCCCCGGAGCACGTCGTCGAGACCCGGGACCCCGGAGCTGATGGAATCGGTTCCGTTTCGGTCCGTGTCAATCACCGCGAAATCCTCGCGTCGCAGGCCATCCTCGTGACACGCACAGGGTAGCAAACTCGATCGACACAGCATCAGCTGATTCGCGCGCGGAGGGGGTCGTACGGTGAATCCCGACGGCGCGCTGCCGCCCGTGGATCGGCGCCGCCCGTTCGGGATTCACTCGGTCTCTGAGAGGATGTCCTCCGGCGACGTGCCCTTCAGCACCTCGCGCACGCCGCCCTCGACGACCAGCGCGGACGATGTGGCCATGGCCACGCGCCGGCCGTCGCGGTCGTTCACGTTGCATGAGGTGACACGCAGACGCTTGCCGCGATGGTTCACGGTGGCCTCGAGCGTGAGACCACCCGCGTCGATGAGCGCTGGCCGCGTGAAGCGGATGTGCATGTCCAGCGTGGCGAACACGTCGCCACGACCGAGCGTGGAATAGACCGCCGCCCCCATCGTGAACTCGGCGGCCCAGGCGAGGAGCCCTCCATAGATGGAGGGTCCGCCGTTCGAGAACCAGGGCGACGTCGGCAGGATCGCGGCACAGCGGCCATCGTCGATCGCGGTCGGGCGGTAGCCGGTGAGCTGCCACACGGGGAAGATCGGGTCGCCCGCGATCGTCTGCCGCTGCAGCTCGATCGGGACGCCATTCATGACCTGCTCGTGCGTGAAGTAGCCGCGCTCGGGCGGCGGGCGGAGGTACGGATCCGGCGTCGCCGGCGCCTCGGTGCGGGAGGGTGCGGCCCCCGCGCCTGCACCGGCGGGCGCGTCGATGATCAGGCAGCGCGTGCTCCCGAACGCCAGCAGCCGGCCGTCCTGGTCGGTGATCTGGATCATGCTCAGCCCGACCTGGTTGCCGGAATGCACGGTCTCGGCGCGGCCGATCATGTTGACGGTCTTCCGGCTCATGGGTCGCACGAACGACAGGTTCAACTCGGACGTGGTGACGAGCTTGCCCGCCGGGAGCGTCGTCCAGATCGCGCAGCCCAGCGGGGCGTCCGCGAACAGCGCGTAGACGCCGCCCCAGTAGAGCCCGAAGCCATCCTCGAGCCAGCGCGTCACCGGCATCGTGAACGTGGCCTTCCCCAACCCTGCCTCGGTCGGGCGCGTCCCGGTGAGCCGCGAGAACGGCGGACCGGGCAGCGCGCCTCGGGCGTAGCCGCGCAGCGTCTCCAGCCCTGGCTGCTGGAGCGTTCGCGGATCGCCGATGGAACCGCGGTGCGGTTCGCTGATGACGTCGTTCACGCGCTCACGGCTTCTGCTTCGTCAGCTCCGCGAACAGCCGGTTGTAGTGCACGGTGGCGGAGTCGTTCGTCGTGCACGTGAACGCGGCGGCGTGCTCGACGCCGTTCGCCGTGTATCCGATCTTGATCCAGGCGTTCGGCCGATCGTCCTTGCTGCCGCCGTAACGCACGCCGGTGATCGATCCGCGCGGGATCTCCACGGCCACCGTGTCGCGGCGCGTGAAGCGCAGCGCGGCGTCATCCAGGACCAGGCGGCCAGGATCGTGCTCGTAGTCCATCGGCGGACCGGGCGGCGCGTCCAGGTCCCGGTACCAGGCTTCGGCGACCTGGATCGGCAGCGTGGCGCGCGCGATCGCCCGTTGCCTCGCCAGCGAGTCGGCCTTGGGATCGTTCTTCACCTTCTCGAGGTTGCGCTCGAGCGACCCCATGCTGCCCGGACCGCTCACCGCCAGCTTGAACCCGTTCGCGGCGGCGAACTCGGCGTAGCCCTCGGCCGAATCGAGGATGAAGTCGGCGTACCAGGTGCCGTTGACGATCACCTCGCGCATGCGCAGCAGGTAGCGGCCATCCGCGGCGGCGTCCACCCAGGCGGACACCTTGAGGCCGCGACCGAGCCACACCTTGTGCATGCCGGCGGGCACCAGCACGGTGACGCCGGTCTTGGGCAGGATCACGCCCACCGGCGTGCGGTCCACGTACACGAACTCGGGCTTCGGGTCCTGTCGCAGCTGCCGTTCGCGGACGATCACGAGCCGCGCCATGCCCGGCCCCGGGGCCGGGAATCCCGTCGTGTCGCGCAGCACGACGTCGGGCTGCGCACTCGCCGGCGCAGCGAACGTAAGGGTTGACATGAGCAACACAAACGCCAGCAGCAGGCTCGACTTCGTCATGGCGCAGCGGCCTCCATCGGTTGCTCCCGGCTCGTCAGCAGCGCTCGCGTCGGCGCGATCCGCGTGCAGGTGTCACAGGCTAACAGGCCGTGCAATCCGCGCCAATTCGTCGCGTCTCGCAGCGTGTGCACGCGCGCCGGACGACCCATGTCGCGCACACGGAGCGCGCAGGTGCGCGCGCGCGCACGAGTGTGTCTCGCGAGCGGTGTCACGTGTGCACGGATGCGCCGAGTTCGTGTCACGCGCGCACGCGCACATGCGTTTGCTCTTGCAATCACATCCACATCGGCGTACAAAGCAAGATGAACGGCGAACGCGTCCCCCCGCATTCCCGCTCGTGCTCTGTGACCAAGGAGTCTCTGCCGATCGAGGCGATGCGCTTCGAGCCGGTTGACGGTAGGCGGAAAGACTCGTTTCCAGGCCGGAGCTATCTCCCCGAGAGGATCTCTGGGATGGGCGAGGCCGATGCAGAGGAGAGTTGGTGATGGCACGACGTCGTCGTAGAGCCAAGAGGGCTGTCCGCAAGGCCGTGCGTCGCAAGGTGGCCCGCAAGGCCGTGCGTCGCAAGGTCGCGCGCAAGGCGGTACGTCGCCGCGTCGTTCGCAAGGCCGTGCGCCGCAAGGTCGCGCGGAAGGCTGTGCGTCGGAAGGTCGCGCGCAAGGCCGTCCGCCGCAAGGTGGCCCGCAAGGCCGTGGCCCGTCGCGCTGTGCGCCGTGCGGTGCTTCGCCGCATGGCTGCCGCGGCTGCGATGGAAGGTCAGTCGTAGGATCGAGGTCGGCGGGCGGACGCGTCGACTCTGTGTCCGCCCGCCAGGCCCGCTTCACCTCACCGGGCGCCCCAGCCGCCATGTTCATGCGCCACGTGAAGGTCGCCCCGGTAACCGCGCTCTGTTGGCTCCTGTGCGCGCTGCTCGCGCCGCCGTTGGCAGCCGCCGCGCCCGATAGCACCGGCGCCGCCGCGCCCGTGAAGAAGTCGTTCCTGCCGCTGCTCGGTGAGGAAGCGACCAAGCGCGGCATCGAGCTGCCGCTCCCGTTCGGCTCGGGCCTCGTCTTCTACCACCTCGACCGCGACATCGAGATCACGGACGTGCGCATCGGTGTGGACGGCGCGCCGCCCACGTCGGTGAGCCAGTTCGCGCGCCTCGCGTCCACGTCCCGCGTCAACAACCTGAACGCGAAGCTCGACGCCTGGATCCTGCCGTTCGTGAACGTCTACGCGGTTGCCGGCTACGTCTGGAACGAGTCCGACACGCACATCGAAGTCGAGCTGCCACCGTTGCTGCCGGGCGGGCAGACGCGCCGGCGACAGATGACGATCCCGACCGAGATCCAAGGCTCGGTGGGCGGTGTGGGCATCACGCTCGCCGGCGGCTACGGGCCCTACTTCATGACCTACGACGCCAACTTCGACCAGGCCGATCTCGGCTTCGACAACCGCTTCAAGGCGGTCATCACCTCGATCCGTGGCGGCTGGAACGGCAAGGCGGGCGTGCGGCCGCTGCGACTGTGGGCCAGCGTCACCGACTGGAACACGTTCGCCACCGCCACCGGAACGGTTGCCGACCCGGACGGCGGCACGCTGAGCTTCGAGGTGGACCAGGGTCCGAGCTACCGCACCACGTACGGCGTCGGCGGCCAGTACTCGTGGCGGCCGTGGCTCGAGTTCGCCGTGGACGGCGGCATCGACGGCCACGGCGGCTGGTACCTGGCCGTGATCCCCGTGTTCCGCTTCTACCTCTAGCGCGCGGGCGCCGGACGCTCAGGCCGCGAGCGCCGCTGCGGTCGCCATCCTTGCGGTCTGGAGCCCGTCCTCGTAGCACGTGCGGATCTTCGCGGGGTCGAAGTCGAGCGCGTCACCGCCTGGCGCGCGGTTCGGCCGCAGCACGTGGAGCCGGGCGGCGAACGGGCGGTCGTGCAGCCTGCCGGAGAGCAGCAGCCGCTCCTGGTAGCGCGTGCATCCGGTCGCTCCGGACTCGTGCGCGATCCTCATGGACGGCCCCGCCATCCCCAGCAGGCGTTGGACGATGCCGGTCGCCCTCCCGGGCACCGGTGGGCTGAGCATCAGGATCCAGACGTTGGGCGGCTCGCGCTCGGGAGGCAGTTGCGAGAGCACGTCGAGTGCGTCGTCGAGCGGCGCGGCGTGGTGCAGGCCACCATCCACACCCACCTCGTCGTTGTCGGAGAACCGCGCGAGCGGGAACAGCAGCGGGATCGAAGCGCTCGCGAGCAGGGCTTCGCGCAGTCGCGGGTGGTCGTTCGTGGCCATGCGATAGCGGCGCGTGCGCAGGTCGACGTAACCCACGCGCAGCCGCACCGGCGATGCGGCGATCTGCTCGGGGTGGATCTCCCGCCCCAGCACCTCCTCGCGGAGCGGCGTGACGTCATAGAGGCTGTCCCACCGCCCGAGCGCCATGCCGAGCGCCGCGTGCGGCCGCCGGCGATAGACGGCCTCATTGCCACGCACGTTGAACCACCAGTCGCGAAGCCTGTGGAAGTGCTTCTTGAGTCCGCCCCGGTCGTGGCCGTGCGCGAGTGTGGCGCCGTTGATGGCGCCCACGCTCACGCCGCTGATGACGTCGAACCACAGATCGCGTTCGAGCACCAGGTGCTGGCAGGCGCCCACCTGCCAGCCCCCCCATGCCCCACCTCCCGACAGCACCAGTGCGTTGCGCATCGAGTCCCCCTCGGCGGCGTCACGTTCGCAGATGCTCGCGGCGACCCATTCAACTTTGTGGATGTAGAGGCATGCGCCGACGATGCCAAGCAATCGAATGGAGACGGATTCGTCACGTCATTGCGAGGCGTGTGCGCTCGCCGCGAATCCCCTGCGCTGCGTCACGTTCTCCCTGCCCCGGGATTCAGGTGTTCCGTGCAGCACCGCGTACCTGATGCAGCGCATCCATCCTTGAGATGAATCACGAGTGAGCGCATTCGACACACACAGGCCGGGCCGCGGTCAGGTGAACATGAGCGAACGAATGGAAGGATCGCCCGACCCCGGCCGGGCAGGATCGGCGCCATCACGCCGCGTGCCGCGGCGCGAGCCGGAGTTTCTCGTGCCCGCGGTGCCTTACCACGCGTTGCTGGACCAGGCCGCAGCGCTTGCGCCGCGCCACATCGCTGTCCGCTTCGGTGACGAGCGCTTCACCTACCGCGAACTGACCGAGCGCACGCACCGACTGGCGAACGCGCTCGTCGAGCTCGGCGTGGCGCGCGGTGACCGGGTGGCGCTCGCGTTCTACAACCGACCCGAGTACCTGTTCGCGCTCATCGCCTTGAGCCGGCTGGGCGCGATCGCCGTCCCCGTGAACCCGTCATCACGCACGGCCGAGGTCCTGCGCGTGCTGGGGCACTCCGGCGCACGCGTGCTGCTCGCGGTCCGCGAGGTCGCGGCCCGCCTCGGTCCCGCGGTCGAGGTCGCGCTGGACCCGCGTGAGCTCGTGGCGCGCATGGACGAGGCGCCCGATCGGCCCGTACCTCCGGTCGCGCTGGAGCCGGCCGAGGATGTGCTCGTGCTCCAGTACACGAGCGGCACGACCGGCACGCCGCGAGGCGCGATGCTGACCCACCGCAACCTGGTCGCGAGCCACCTCCAGTACGTGCACGCGGGTCGCGTCGGGCCCGATGACGTGTCCTTGATCTTCGTGCCGTGCTCGCACGTCTACGGCACCATGCTCATGGGCGGCGCGATCGCCGGCGGTGCCACGCAGGTGCTCATGGAGCGCTTCGACCTCGAGGCGTCGCTCCGACTGGTGGAGCGCCACCGCGTCACGCTCTACTACTGCACGACCGCCGTGGTCGTGGACCTGCTGCGCTCGGGCGCGGCCGCGCGACACGATCTGTCGTCGCTGCGCTACATCAACAGCGGCGGCGCGCCGCTGCCCGACGACGTGCGTATCGAGGCCCAGCGTCGCCTCGGCGTGGACATCGCGAACGGCTACGGGCTCACCGAAGCACCGATCGTGGGCCACCGCGTGCCCGGCGAGCGCCGCCGTGTCGTCGATCTCGAAGACCTGACGCGCGAGTGCGGGCCGCACGAGCCCGGCGAGATCCAGGTGCGCGGACCCCAGGTGATGAAGGGCTACTGGAACGCTCCGGCCGCGACCGCGGCAGCGTTCCAGGACGGCTGGCTCCGGACCGGAGACATCGGACACCACGATCGCATCGGTCGGCTGCACGTCACCGCGCGGGCCAAGGAGATGATCAAGCACCGGGGCTTTGCCGTGTCCCCGACCGAGCTCGAAGGGCTCCTGCTCCAGCATCCGGCGGTCGAGGACTGCGCCGTCGTCGGGCTCGCGTCGCCGGAGGGTGACGAGGCCCCTTGCGCGTATCTCGTGGTCCGCGATCCACAGCAGGCGACGGACGCCGTCGACCACGTGAACCGCCAGGTGGCGACGTACAAGCAGATCCGGGACGTCCGCGTGGTCGCACACATCCCGCGCAACGACGCGGGCAAGGTGCTCAAACGCCTGCTGGCCTGAGGGCCGGGGTTGCGGGCGTGCTCACGGCGGAGGTGATGATGACCAGCCTCGAACCTCGTGACGCGGTGATCGTGGCCGCGCGGCGGACGCCGATCGGCAGGCGCGGCGGCGGACTGAGCGCGGTGCGGCCGGACGATCTCGCCGCCGCCCTCGTGCGCGGTCTGCTCGCGGAGGTGCCGCTGCCCGCGGAGCGGATCGACGACCTGATCGTGGGCTGCGCGACGCCGGTGGGCGAACAGGGCTGGAACATCGCGCGCCAGATCGGGCTGCTCGCCGACCTGCCGGTGAGCGTGCCCGGCGTGACCGTGAACCGCATGTGCGCCTCTTCCGACCAGGCGGTGCAGTTCGCGGCGCAGGGGATCCGCAGCGGCGACGTCGACGTGGTGCTCGCGGCCGGCGTCGAGAGCATGTCCCGCGTCCCCATGGCCTCCGACGGCGTGCGGTTCAGTACCGGGATCGAAAAGCGCTGGGCGCTCCCGCCCCAGGGTCGCTCGGCGGAGCGCATGCGCGAGCGCTGGGGGTTCTCGCGCCCGCAGCTCGACGACTACGCGCTCAGGAGCCACGCCCGCGCCGTGAGCGCGGCGCGCGAGCGCCGCTTCGACGCCGAGATCCTCGCCGTGGACACCACGGGCCGCGATCACGAGCCGGTCCGGCTTCGCCACGACGAGGGACCCCGGCCGGACACGAGCCGCGAGAAGCTCGCGGTCCTCGAGCCGGCGTTCGAGCGGGGTGGCGCGGTGACCGCGGGCAACAGCAGTCAGATGAGCGACGGCGCGGCGGCGCTGCTGCTGATGGCCGCCGAGACCGCGAGCGCGTTCGGGTTAAGACCGCGCGCGCGCTTCGTGCGCGGCGTCTCGGTGGGCTCCGATCCCGTGCTCCAGCTCTCCGGCGTCATCGAGGCGACGCGCCGCGTGTTGAAGCGCGCGGGCATGAAGCTCTCTGAAATCGACCACTTCGAGGTGAACGAGGCGTTCTCGTGCGTGCCGCTGGCCTGGCAGCACGAGCTGCGCGCGGACGCCCGCCAGCTGAATCCGCGCGGCGGCGCCATCGCGCTCGGTCACCCGCTGGGCGCGACCGGAGCGCGCATGCTCGTCACCATGCTCCACGCGCTCGAGGAGACCGGCGGTCGCTTCGGGCTCCAGACCATGTGCATCGGCCACGGCATGGCGAACGCGACCGTGATCGAGCGGCTGGACCCGTGACGGCGACCGGTGGTGTGGACGGCATCCGGCGCGTGTCCATCGTCGGCGCCGGCGTCATGGGCTCGGGGATCGCCGAGCTCGCGGCTGGCCACGGGTTGGACGTCGTGCTCGTGGCGCGCGACCAGGACCGGGCGCGGCAGGCGCGCGAGCGCATCGAGGCACGCGTCCGCCGGCTCACCGACCGCGGCACGCTCGTCCCCGCCCGAGGCGAGGAGCTGCTCGCGCGCATCGACGCCAGCAGCAACGGCGTCGAGGCCACGCGCGGCGCCGACGTCGTGATCGAGGCCGTGCCCGAGGTGGTCGACGTCAAGCGCCGCGTGTTCGCGGCGCTCGACCGCGCGCTCGCGCCCACAGCGCTGCTCGCCTCGACCACGTCGACGATCCCGATCACGCTGCTCGCGCAGGCGACGGCGCGACCGGATCGCGTGCTGGGCATGCACTTCTTCAATCCCGCCCCGGTCGTCGAGGGCGTCGAGCTGGTGCGCGGCGCGGCGACGTCCGACGACACGCTGGCGCGAGGTATGGCGTTCGCGCGGAAGCTGGGCCGCACCCCGGTCGTGGCGCGTGACCGCACCGGGTTCATCACCAGCCGCCTCATCCACCCCTATCTGAACGAGGCCGCGCATGCCGTCATGGATGGCAACGCGCCGGTCGATGTGGACGCGGCCATGGTGCACTGCCTGCGCATGCCGATGGGCCCGTGCGCGCTCATGGACCTGATCGGCATCGACGTCATCCTCGCCTGCCTCGAGTCGCTGCAGCACGAGTACGGCGAGCGCTTCATGCCGGCGCCGCTGCTGCGGCACATGGTCGCGGCCGGCCACCTCGGCCGGAAGTCGGGCCGCGGCTTCCACGACTACAGCTCGAGCTAGCTCTCGCGGCGCACGACCATCGCGGCCGTCACCCCGCCCGCGGCGCCCACGGCGACGCCACCGAACGTGCGGTCGTGCTGCTTGAGCACGTGGTAGAGCGTCACGATGACGCGCGCGCCGCTGCAGCCCACCGGGTGGCCCAGCGCGATCGCGCCGCCGTGGCGGTTGAGCCGCGCGCGGTCCCAGCCGAGCGCGCGCTCGTTCGCGAGCACCATCCCGGCGAACGCCTCGTTGACCTCCAGGAAGTCGAGGTCCGTGAGGCCGAGCCCGGCGCGCTCGAGGGCCTTCGGCAGCCCGACGCTGGGCCCCTCGCCCATCCGCGCGTTGTCCACGGCGGTGGTGACGTGGGTGACGATGCTGAACAGGGGCTCGAGTCCGCGGGCGCGGGCGAACCCCCGCGACGTGAGCACCATCGCCGCGGCGCCGTCGGTCAACCCGCTCGAGTTGCCCGCGGTGAGCGTGCCGTCCGCACGGAACGCCGGTTTCAGCTGTGCGAGCCGCTCGAGCGTGGTGTCGGCGCGGATGCTCTCGTCGTGGTCCAGCATGCAGACGCCGGAGTTCCCGTCGCCGTTCGCCGTGGATGCGGGGACGGGGACGATCTCGTCGGCGAACCAGCCGCGGCGCGTGGCGTCGGCGGCCTTCATGTGGCTCTCGAATGCCAACCGATCCTGGTCGGCGCGCGAGATGCCGAGCCGCGCGACCAGCGTCTCGGTCACGTCGCCGGTGCCGATGTGGTCGACGAACGGGTCGCGGCTGTCGTGCCAGCCATCGAGCAGCGCGTGGTCGCCGCGGCGCAGACCATTCCAGCGTACGTCCTTCACCATGTACGGGATGGTGCTCATGCTCTCCATGCCGCCCACCACCACGCAGCGGGTGTCGCCCAACCGCAGCGACTGGGCGCCGAGGATGGCGGCGCGCGTCCCGGCGGCGCAGGCCATGGTCACCGTCGTCGCCGGCACGTGTGCCGGGATCCCGGCGAGGCGCGCGGCCGTCCGCGCCGGGTTCGTGCCGTTGCCCGCCTGCCGGCAGTGGCCGAACACGACGTCGTCCACGTCGCCGGGCTCGATCCCGGCCCGCGCCACCGCCGCCGCGATCGCCGCCGCGCCGAGCGCATACGCCGGCGTGTCGCGAAACGCGCCGCCGAAGCGGCCCATGGGCGTGCGCACGGCGGAGACCGCGACCACGTCCTGATCGGTAGGCGACGAGATCAATCCACCACCAGCAGCAGCTTGCCGAACTGCTGGCGCTCCTCCAGGACCCGGTGCGCTTCGGCCGCCTCGGCGAGCGGGAAGCGCCGGTCGATCGTCGGCCGCAGGCGCCCGATCGCCATCACTTGCAGCAGCTCCGCGAGTTCGCCGCGCGTCCCCAGGTAGGATCCGATCAGCTGCAGCTGCTTCGTGAACAGCTTCCACAGGTCGAGCGAGACCTGCCGTCCGGTGTGCGCGCCGCAGGTCACGAGCCGGCCGTTGCGCGCGAGACAGTCGACGCTGCCCTGGAACGTCGCCGCGCCCACGTGCTCGAACACCACGTCGACCCCCCGCTTCGCGGTGAGTCGCCGCACCTCGGGCACCAGGTCCGCACGCGTGGTGTTCACGGTCTCATCGGCGCCGAGCGCACGCGCACGCTCCAGCTTCTCCGCGCTCGAGGCCGTCGCGATGACCCGCGCACCCACCAGCCGGCCGATCTGCACCGCGGCCGAGCCGATGCCGCTGCCGGCGGCGATCACGAGCAGGGTCTCACCGGCCTGGAGCCTCGCGCGCGTGAACAGCATGTGCCATGCGGTGAGCATGCTCATGACCGACGCCGCGGCGTCCTCGCAGCTGACGCCGTCGGGCAGCGGCAGGACGTTGCGGGCGGGGACGCGTACGTACTCCGCATAGCCGCCGTGCGTTCCCAACCCCACGGCGCGCGACTCGAGGCAGAGATTGTCCTGTTGCGAGCGACAGTACTCGCAATGGCCGCACGACAGGCGGGTGAGCACCGCGACCGGCTGGCCGGCGTAGAGTCGATCGTCGACGAGATCCTCGCCGAGAGCCGCGACGTGCCCGGCCACTTCGCAGCCGAGGATGTGCGGCATGCGCGGGACCGGCACCCGGCCCTCGCGCGCGAGCAGGTCCAGGTGGTTGAGCCCGCAGGCACGCACGCGGACCATCACCTCCCCTGCGCCGGGCGCGGGATCCGGTAGCTGGGTGAGCTTCAGCTTCTCGCGGCCACCGTGTTCCTCGATCACGACTGCTCGCATCGTGCACCTCGCTGCCGGCCGGTCATGCGGCGCTCCCGCCATCGGGTACGGGCACGGGCCCATTGCCATGATTCAGCGTGACACCGGTGCCGTTGATGCGGTCGGCTCGTCGACGTCCCACACGTCGATCATGCTCGTCCCCTCCGCGTCGATGCATCCGTGTCGGCGGCGTCACTCCATTGGATGCGTGCGCGCGCGCAGGGGGGCTCAAGCTCACACCCGCACGCCGCGGGTATTTCGCCGGACGGGGCGGCTCGGGGATTCACAGTCGACGCGCGAGTGCACCGACGCACGATGTCAGTTGACGATGTCAGTTGACGATGTCAGGGCACGATGTCAGGGATAGATGCGCTCGATCGCCGATTGTTTGAGCCAGCCGCCGCTGCCGCCGGGGAGTTGGACGAGCAGCCACTCCCCACGAACTTCGCGGATCCTCACCTCGGTGCCGTCGTGGAGCAGCAGCACCTGCTTGAACTCCGCGCCGGGGCCGCTCGCGGCGCTCACCTCGGGCACGACCACGACCGCGGGCCGCGACGCCACCTCGCCGGTCCAGAGCTGCTGCGCGAGGAAGCCGTAGAGCCCGAGCAACGCGAGCGCGCCGGCCACGACGGCGAGCGGCGGCCCGCGCCACACGATCCACGCCGACAGCGCGAGACCCGCGAGCGTGAACAGCACGCCGGCCAGCACCGCCGCCTCCCGGCGCGAGAGCCAGCGCAGCGCGCGTTCGGCGGCGTGCGCGAGCGGGCTCGAGCCACCCGTGGACTTGTCCACGCGGTAGGCGCGCGCGAACGCGAGGTTCGACTCGACATCGTGGTCGCGCGGGGCCAGGTAGTAAGCGCGCCGGTAGTGGACGATCGCCTCGCCGATCCTCCCCGTGCGGAACAGCGCGTTCCCGAGGTTGTAGTGCGTGCGCGGGTCGTGCCCGGACTTGAGCGCCTCCTCGTAAGCGCGCACGGCGCCCGCGTAGTCCTTCTGCGCGTAGAGCCGGTTGCCCTCGTTGAAGGCCTGGACCGGCCCGAGCACGAGCGCGAGCACGAGCAGGCTCCCGATCATGAGCGGCCCCCGGGTTCGCGGATCGCCACGCGCGTCAGATCCGGGCCATGACGTCGCGCGCAGCGTCGAACAGCTTCTGCGGTTCGCGCTCCGCGGCTTCGGGCGAGAAACGCGCGACCTCGCAGCGGTCGACGATGCCGAACAGCGCGTCGATCGTCGGTGGGGCCACAGCGCGCTCGGCGAGTGCCGCCCGGAGCTGCTCGCGCGTGAGCGCGTGCGTGTCGAGGTTCAGCCGATCGCCCAGGTAGCCGAGCAGCGCGCGGGAGAGCTCGGCGTGAAAGCCCTTCTCGTCGTGTTTCTTCAGCAGTTGCTCCGCCTGCTTGAGCCGGCGCTTCACGAGCGCCGAGGAGCGGCTCTTGCGCGCGTAGCCACGGTCGGACTGGAGACGCTGGCTGTGGCTCCGGTAGCCCACGGCGAGCCCGATCGTCGCCAGCGAGAACAGCATCATCACGTTCGGCCACCACGGCGGGTCCATGGTCTCGGCCCCGAGCGACGTGACGTCGGGCTTGATGTAGTCGATGTCGGTCCCCAGCACCTTGAGCCCCGACGCTTCGGCCACCGGCGCGGCACTCGCCGAGCCGCTGGCCGCGAACGTGAACGGCCCCGCCGAGAGCTGCTTGTAGCCCTTCGCCACCGGGTCGAAGTACGCGATCCTGACCGCCGGCACCTCGAACTTGCCGTCGCCCTGCGGGATGATCGGGAAGCGGAACGTCTTCGTGCCGCGTACCGTGCCGTTCTCGACGCGCACGTCGTCCTTGGTCTCGGGCGTGAGGATCTTGAGCCCCGGGACCACCCCCAGTTTCGGCGGCTCGATCATGCGCAGGTTGCCGGCGCCGGTGAGGCGCACGGCGAGGTTCACGGGCTCGCCGTTCGCGGTGCTGGTGCGGTCCAGCGACGCCGCGAGTGTGAACTGCCCCACGCCGCCGCTGAACTCCGCGGGCTTGTCGGCCTCGGGCAGCGGCAGCACCTTGATCGCGATCGGCTTCGAGGTGACGCGCACGGACTGCGCGCTGCCCAGCATGTCGAAGATGCTCCGCGGCGACTGCGCGACCGCGACGTTGAAGCTCATGGGCTTGATACTCGCCTCGCCGGGCGTGATCGGGAACAGCACCACGCGCTTCAGGTCCGCGACGTCGTACGCCCGGCCGTCGATCGTGCGCCGCTCGAACGCGAAGCGGTCGGCCTCGAACACCTTCTCGGTCCAGAAGCCGTCGAAGCTCGGCAGCTCCGCCCAGCCGCCGTTCTCGACCTGGAAGCGGGTGACGAGCGAGATGTCGACCGCGACCGGCTCGCCCGCGTACACCGTGCGGCGGCTCGCGGTCACCGACAGGTAGAGATTGCCCTCGAGCGGGATCTGCGAGCGCGCCGCCGGCGGAGCCGCAAAGCCGGAGCTCGGCGATCCCGGCGTCGGCGACGCCTGGCCCTGTGCCTCCTTCACCACGGTGAGCTCGATCGGCTGCGTGCTGTACGTGTGGCCCCCGTAGCTCAACGTGGCGGCGGGGATCGTGACCTTCCCCAGCTGCTTCGCG
>Ga0134127_10002259_pt1 | contig 13991 bp, 13 predicted proteins | sample KB31753_FD_96459 | JGI IMG/M metagenome (GOLD analysis project Ga0134127, IMG submission 96459) | Terrestrial soil microbial communities with excess Nitrogen fertilizer from Kellogg Biological Station, Michigan, USA - KB3-175-3 | ecosystem: Environmental > Terrestrial > Soil > Unclassified ...
CACGGTCCAGCAGCGCCAGCCAGCCCCAGCCGGGCGGCATCCCGCTTTCACGCAGGTAATCTCCAACGGGAAGCGCCCACAGCCGCGGCAGCGCCTCGAACGGAACCTGCACCGGCAGTGCGTTGACGACATAGGCGCCAAAGGTTACGACAAGCAGCAGCAGGCCGGCCTTCATGCCGTACCCGAGAATACGCGCGTAGCGCAACTGCTCGGGCGATGGGCCGTTGCTTCGCCCCGGATCCGCGCCACTCATGTCCACCACCCCAATCCTTTCAAGAGCGCCCGCGCGCCCGCGAGCACCAGGATTACGATCACCAACGTCCTGATCACCGAGGCATCCAGCACCCGCAGCAACCGGGCACCGATGAAAGCGCCCAGCATCATCCCGATCACCGAAGGCACAGCAACGACGGCGAGGAGCGCCCCCTTATTGATGTAGACCCAGGCGGCTGAAGAGTCGACGATCGACAAGATAAAACCACTGGTTCCGGCCGAGAGCTTGAGCGGCGCGCCCATCACCAGGTTCAGAACCGGCACGTTTGCCCATCCGGCGCCGAGTCCGAACAGGCCTGCCAGCATGCCGATGCCGGCGAACAGGATGAGCGCAAGCGGCGTGCGATGCACACGCCACGCCACGTCCCGGTTGTCGAAGTGATCGTGGAATACGCCGCTCATGCGCAGCGCGGCCGAGAGCGGGTCTGCCTGCGCGACTTCGGGAAACTCGGATTTTTTCGCACGCCACATCAGCATCGCGATGCACAGGATCGTCACACCGAGCGCGATTTCCACCGCGGCGACCGGCAACGTGAGTCCCACGAGTGCCCCGACGATGGCGCCGATCGATGCGAGAAGCGTGAGCGGCAACGCAAGCCGGATGTCCGCCAGGCCCGCGCGCAGGAGTCCCGGCCCCGCCGCCAGGGCACTGGCCAGGGCCACCAGCAGGCCCGCCCCTCTCACAAAATCGAGATGGAACGGGAAAAATCCGCCGACGATGGGGACGAACAGCACGCCGCCGCCTATGCCCGCCGGCACCGCGATCATGCCCAATACGAAGCAGACGACGAATAGCGCGAGCGGCCAGATCCACCACGGTGTCGCCGTCTCCGCCCCGCCGGCAGCGAACGCCAGCACCGGGATGAAAGCAGCTGAAAATACCATCCCGCGCAGGAAGCCGCGCAGGCGCCCTTTTTTGTTCATATCCGCGATATTGTAGCGGTCAGCGGCATGGCCGCGCCCGCCGCTATAATTGCGCATCCCATGGGCAACCGTCTCACAAAGATATATACCCGCACGGGAGACGCCGGCACGACCGGGCTCGCCAGCGGCTCGCGTGTGTCGAAGGATGCCCCGCGCATCGAAGCGATCGGCGCGGTAGATGAGCTGAACAGCGCGCTGGGCGCGCTGCTGGCGGAAACGCTGCCGGAGGCCGCGCGTTCCTGTCTCGACAACGTGCAAAATGACCTGTTCGATCTCGGTGGCGAACTGAGCGTTCCCGGCCACGCGATCATGAGCAAGGCGCATGTGGACGGGCTGGAACGCGAGCTCGATCGCTTCAATGCCGGCCTGCCCCCTCTCAAGGACTTCGTGCTGCCCGCAGGCACGCGCGCGGCCGCGCTCGCCCACGTCGCGCGCACGGTCTGCCGCCGCGCCGAGCGCCGGGTCGTCACCCTGTCGCGCAAGCAGAAGGTCGCGCCAGCGCTGCCCGCCTACTTGAACCGGCTATCCGACCTGTTGTTCGTGCTGGCGCGGTCGTTGAACAGTGCCGCCGGCCGCCCCGACGTGCTGTGGAAGCTGGGGAAAAACCGTTGAACCGCCCGGCGCCCGATGCACTCGCCTTGCAACTGGCCGAGTTGCTGGCTCAGTGCGCATTGAAAAATCAGCATTCATTCAACAAGTTATATCAACTCACCGCAGCGAAACTGTACGGGGTGGCGCTGCGTATATTGAGAAGACAGGATTGGGCCGAAGAGGTATTGCAGGAGTGCTACGTCAACATCTGGAACCATGCCGGGGACTACGCGATGGCAAAGAGCGCGCCGCTCACCTGGATGACGAGCATCGTGCGCAATCGCTGCCTGGACTGGCTGCGCCGGCCGCAGACCGAGGCGACCGGCGAGCAATACGATGTAGCGGTCGAGGCATGGCAGGACGACGCGCCGGGTCCGATGGAGCAGCTGGCGGCGTCCTCCGAGGCGGCCGCGCTCGCGCGCTGTATGCAACAGCTGGACGCGAAACAGCGCCAGAGCATCATGCTCGCCTTCTTCAACGGCTTGAGCCACTCGGAACTCGCGGCCCACATGAAACAGCCGCTTGGCACGGTAAAGACCTGGGTGCGGCGCGGCCTCGAACGCCTCAAGACCTGCCTGGGCACGGCGTAAAGGATGGCGTGATGCCGATCACCGATCACCGATCACCGATCGCGCTTGCCGATCACTGAAATGGCTACCTACAAGAATCCGCAACTGCGCGACAAGCTGGCGGCCGGATACGTGCTCGGCACGTTGCGCGGACGGGCACGCGATCGTTTCGTGGCGTTGCTGCGCTACGACTTCGACCTGCGACGGGTCGTGGCGGAATGGGAAGCACGGTTGACGCCACTGGCGGCCGCGGCAGGAGAAATCGCGCCGCCGGCACGCGTGTGGCAGGCTGTTTCGAGGCGCATCGGCGGCGCTGCGCGTGGCGCCAGCTGGTGGGAAAGCCTGGCCTTGTGGCGCGGCCTGGCGATTGCCGGCACGTCATTCGCCCTGGTGCTCGCCGCGTACGTGGGCATGGCGCCGCGGCCCGAGCCGCCGATGGCGATGGTGGCGGTAATGAACGACGACAAGGGCCAGCCGGCGCTGGTCGTGTCGTGGCCACCGATGAAGGCGATGCGCGACCCTCACATCCGCATCAAGGTCGTGCAGGAGCATCCCGTCATGGAGTCCGGCACCTCGTGGGAAATGTGGATGCTGCCCGGCGGCAAGGCGGCGCCGGTCTCGCTGGGGCTCATTACGACCGACCGCGACCAGGTGATGAAAATAAATCCAGCGCTCGTCAACAAGATGGGTGGCGCGTGGGGCATCGCGATGAGCGTCGAGCCCGCCCGCGGTTCCCCGACAGGCGCGCCGACCGGCCCGGTGATATTCAAGGGCCAGTGCGTCAAGATCCTGTAGAGCACCCCGCCCATGTCCGACCTTAACGATCCCAGGGTATTTTTCGCGGCCGAGCGCACCCTCCTCGCCTGGAACCGCACCTCGCTGTCGCTGATGGCGTTCGGGTTCGTGATCGAGCGCTTCGGCTTGTTCGCGCGGCTGCTGGCGCCGGCCGACGCGCCCGCGCTCTCCGGCCGCGCGTCGCTTTGGATTGGCATCATCTTCATCCTGATCGGTAGCGGAGTCGCCGCCGTTTCGGTGCGCGAGTACCGGAAGGTCCTGGCAACGCTGAAGCCCGTCGAGATTCCGGAGGGATATCGCATCAACCTCGGCGTTTTCACCAATCTCGCGGTGGCTATCCTGGGAGTCGCCCTCACCGTCTACCTGCTGCATGGCGTCTGACCCGCGATGAAAAAATCCTTCATCATCTTCTTCGTCGGCTCGGTGCTGGGCGCCGCCGGGGGATTCGCGCTGGGCATCTTCGTCTATCCCTACTTCTTCCTAGCCGACATCGTCGCCACCGACAAGGTCGAGGACAGGGCGGCCAGGAAGACGGTGGCAACTGGAACGTTCATTCATGCCAATCCGAATGACCCGATCCATTACGGCAAGGGGAAAGTCACCGTATATCAGGGTCTCGTGCACCTGGAGAGCGACTTCGAGGTGGGGCCAGGCCCCAAATTCCACGTCTACCTCGTGCCGGAGAAGAGCGTCGTTCCTTCCACCAACGTCGCCAGGACGATGTTCGTGGATCTCGGGCGGGTCAAGGCCTTCAAGGGCAGCCAGAACTACCCGGTCCCGGCCGGGGTGGACCTCGCGAAGTACGACAGCGTGGTGATCTGGTGCGAACAATTCGGCGTGCTTATCTCCCCCGCCGCACTGAAATTCAATTAGCTTTCCTGGCTTTCTCCGGGTTTCCGCGGCCGCTTCGAACCTGCTCCAGCGCGGAGCAAATTGTCCGCGCGCCCTCCACGATCCGCTGCGTTGGCCGCTGGATCAGGTCGGGATTGACGTAGAACGCCGGGAGTTCCCGCAGCGGAACCGGCGCAAAGCCGCGCCATTCTGCCGCAAAGCTGTCCCCGCCCGCCGGGTCGGAGCCTCCCAGTACTGCCTGGGGCTTCGCCGCAATAACCGCCTCGAGAGTGACTGGCGGCGTCAACTGGCGAATCCCGGCAAAGACGTTCTCGCCTCCACATAGCGTGACTGCATCGCTGATCAGGTGCGCGCCGTTTACCGTCATCAGCGGCTTGCGCCAGATCATGTAGAACACGCGCACTTTGGGCGCTTTCGCGAACCGCTCCCGCAGCGCCCGGACTTCCTTTTCGAATTCGGCCGCCGCATTCGACGCTTCGGGCAATGTTCCCGCCAGCGTGCCGATCGAGCGCAGCACCCGCGGCACGTCGCCGATCCGCGCCGGCTCGCTGACAAACGCCGGGTACCCGAGGCTCTCCAGCCGCTCGACGTCGGCGGGAGCGTTTCCGCTTTTCCAGGCGAGGATCAGGTCCGGCTTCAAGGCAACGATCCGCTCGAACTCCATTCGCGCGGAATCCCCGATCTGCGGAATATCACGCGCTGCCGGAGGAAAATCGCTGAACCGCGCCACGCCCGCGAGCTGACGGCCGGCGCCCGCGGCGAAAACGAGTTCCGTCAGATGAGGGGCGAGCGTGACGATACGCCGCGCCGGGCGGGAAAGAGTTATCGTTTTGCCCCTGTCGTCCGTGACTGAAACCGCTTGCGCAAAGGCCAGGGGGGCGACGGCGGCGCAACCGCACAACAACGCGGATAGGCCGAGAAAGACCAGGAGGCGGCGGGCGCCGCTGTTACCGGTCACGGGCCACGGCGTTCAGACGGTACCGCGCTCCATGTACTGCAGCAGGCGCGCGCTGGTCTGGCGCAGGCGCGCCGAGAGCATGGACACGAGCTTGACCAGGATCTTGGAGCCGAGGCTGGGATGATCAAGGATGATCTTCGCCATGTTGTCGCGGTGAAGCACGGCGAAAACGGTGGGCTCGGTAGCGATACAGGTGGCAAAGCGCGGCTCGCCGTCGATCATGGACATCTCGCCCAACGTCATGCCCGGCCCGACATTGGTCATGTGCTGCTCCTCGCCGCGCATGCCCTTCTTGAAGATGTCCACGGCGCCCTCGACGATCAGCAGCATGAAATCGCCGCTGTCGTTTTCACGGATGATGGGCTGGCCGGGCGTTGCCCGATAGACATCCATGTAGCCGGCCATGACCGAAATGTCCTCGCGCGAGAACTCGGCGAAGAACAGCGACCTGCCCACCAGCCCGAAGATCTCGTTGGCAACGGCCGCGCCTTTGCCGAACCGCTCCAGGTGCTGAAGGCTATGCTCGTAGCCGCTCTCCATTCTTCCCTGCCCCCCCTGAGATACAGCTTTGCTCTAGCGCACTCTAAACGGGCGCCTGATTCCTGTCATTCCGCCTGCTCGGCCTTGACGCGGCGCTCGCGCACGGCTCCCGCCAGTACGCCGAGCAGCTTGCTGCTTTCCTCCCAGCCGATGCAACCGTCGGTAATGCTCACGCCGTAGACGAGTTCCTTGCCCGGCACCAGATCCTGGCGGCCCGCCTTGAGGTGGCTTTCCACCATCACGCCGAAAATGCGCGCGTCGCCTCCCGCTATCTGGCGCGCCACGTCGTCTCCGACCTCCACCTGTTTTTCCGGTTTCTTGCTCGAATTACCGTGGCTGAAATCGATCATCAGCCGCGACGGGATCCCGGTCTCGGCAAGACCCTTCGCAGCGGCGTCCACGCTCGCTGCGTCGTAGTTCGGCTTGGATCCGCCGCGCAGGATGATGTGGCAATCCTCGTTCCCCGCCGTGGTGACGATGGCGCTGTGGCCGGCCTTGGTTACCGACAGGAAATGATGGGGCGCCTGCGCGGCGCGAATTGCGTCCACGGCGATCCGGATGTTGCCGTCGGTGCCGTTCTTGAATCCGACCGGGCACGACAGTCCCGACGCGAGCTCGCGGTGGATCTGCGATTCGGTCGTGCGCGCGCCAATCGCGCCCCACGAAACGACGTCGGCGATGTACTGCGGCGTGATCATGTCGAGGAACTCGCAGCCGACCGGCACGCCAATGTCGTTCAGGTCGAGCAGCAACTGGCGCCCGATGCGCAGGCCCTCGTTGATGCTGAAGCTGCCGTCGAGCTTGGGATCGTTGATCAGGCCCTTCCAGCCCACGGTGGTGCGCGGCTTCTCGAAATACACGCGCATCACCACCACGAGGTCGGCTGCGTGCCGATCCTTCTCGATCTTCAGCCTCCCGGCGAATTCCTTGGCGGCCTTGACGTCGTGGATCGAGCACGGGCCCATGATCACGAGCAGTCGATCGTCCGCGCCGTGAAGCACCCGGTGGATGGCTTCGCGGGTTTCGTAGGTGAGCTTGGCGGCTTTTTCCGAGATCGGGAACTCGCGGAGCACGTGCGCGGGCGGCACGAGCTCCTTGATTTCCTTGACCCGGATATCGTCGGTGCGAAATTCCATATCACTAATCACTTGAGAAATCAAAGCATTACATTATAACAGAGAGTGGGCGCCGGGCAGAACGCCATGGGCAACGGGAAATAGCGGGGTATCCGCACCACCGCGCCCGCAACCGCCGGCGCCAGGCCGCCGGCAATGCGCGACTAGACGGTGCCGCCGACCGTAAGACCGTCGATGCGCATGGTGGGCTGGCCCACCCCGACCGGCACGCTCTGGCCTTCCTTGCCGCAGGTGCCCACGCCCGGGTCGAGTGACATGTCGTTGCCGATCAGTGCCACGCGCGTCAACGCATCCGGCCCGTTGCCGATCAGTGTCGCGCCCTTGACCGGCTGGCCGACCTTGCCGTTCTCGATCAAGTACGCCTCGGAGGCCGAGAACACGAACTTGCCGCTGGTGATGTCCACCTGCCCGCCGCCGAAATTGACGGCATAGAGCCCGTTCTTGACCGAGGCGATGATTTCCTCGGGCGCCTTGTCGCCGTTCAGCATGTAGGTATTGGTCATGCGCGGCATCGGGATGTGGGCAAACGACTCGCGCCGGCCGTTGCCGGTCGGCGGCACCTTCATGAGCCGGGCGTTGAGGCTGTCCTGCATGTAGCTCCTCAGCACGCCGTTCTCGATGAGTACGTTGCGCTGGGTGGGATGGCCTTCGTCGTCGATATTGAGGGAACCGCGCCGGCGGGCGATCGTGCCGTCGTCCACCACGGTGACGCCCGGCGCGGCAACGCGCTCGCCGATACGCCCGCTGAACGCGGACGTGCCCTTGCGGTTGAAATCGCCTTCGAGCCCGTGGCCGATCGCTTCGTGGAGCAGTATCCCCGGCCAGCCCGCGCCGAGCACCACCGTCATGGTACCCGCCGGAGCCGGTTTCGCCGCGAGATTGACGAGCGCCTGGTCCACGGCAATGCCGGCATATTCGCCAAGAATCTCTTCGGTGAAGTAGGCGTAATCGAAGCGCCCGCCGCCGCCCGCGCTGCCCTGCTCGCGCCGTCCGTCGGCTTCCACGATCACCTGGAGCGACAGCCTCACCAGCGGACGCACGTCCGCCGCGAGCACGCCGTCCGAGCGCGCCACCAGCACCACCTCATATTCGCCCGCGAGCGAGGCCATGACCTGGGTTACGCGCGGGTCACGCGCGCGGGCGCTGCGTTCGATGCGTTCGAGCAAGGTGACCTTCGCCCGGTCATCCAGGCTCGCGATCGGATCGTGCGGCGTGTAGAGATTGTGGCCCGCCGTCCGCTTCGCAACCTGCGTGCGCCCGGTCTGCCCCTGGCGCGCGATCGCCCGCGTCGCGCGGGCCGCGGATTCCAGCGCCGCCAGGCTGATGTCGTCGGAATACGCAAACGCGGTCTTCTCTCCGCTCACTGCGCGCACGCCCACGCCCTGGTCGATGCTGAAACTGCCGGACTTGACGATGCCTTCCTCCAGGCTCCAGGACTCGCTGCGCGTGTACTGGAAATAGAGGTCCGCGTAATCCACCTTGTGCGTGCAGATCTGGCCGAACACGGACTCGAGCCGGTTCGCGTCGAGCGCATACGGCGCAAGCAGGACGTCATTCGCCGTGGCAAACGACGCTTCCCGCTCGATAACCCGGGTTTCCTTGCGGTCTTCTGGTTTCATGGATGTTCAGTATAGATGGAGGCTGCCGGCCTGGATATCAACAGCGATGCAGCGTGCGGTGCGTCAGCGCCGGCAGGCTTTGCCGCAGGTTGCGCAAATGCTGGAGGTTGACGCCGGCCACCACCACGCCGGAGCCGCGCGGCAAGCGATCGAGCACCACGCCCCACGGGTCCACGATCATGCTGTCGCCGTGGGTCTCGCGCCCGTTCAGGTGGTAGCCGCCCTGCGCCGGGGCAAGCACGTAGGCCAGGTTCTCGATCGCGCGCGCCCGGATCAGCGTCTCCCAGTGCGCCTTGCCAGTAGTCTCGGTGAAAGCCGAAGGGACCAGGATAATGTCCACCTCTTTCATGGCGCGGTAGAGTTCGGGAAAGCGCAGGTCGTAGCAAATGGAAAGGCCGAGCCGCGCGAAAGGCGTGTCCACGGTCACGACTTCCTTGCCCGGCTCGATCGTACGTTCCTCCTCGTAGCGCTCCTTGCCCATCTCGAAGCCGAAAAGATGGATTTTGTCGTAGCGGGCGGCGAGCTTGCCCTTGTTGTCGTAGACCAGGCAGCTGTTGCGGACCTTTTCGGGATTCGCGCACTCGAGCGGGACGGAGCCGCCGACGACCCAGATGCCGAGCTTGCGGGCTGTGGCGGCAAGAAATTCCTGAATCGGCCCCGAGCCGGGCTTTTCGCGGGCCTTGACCTTGTCACCGTCCCGCATGCCCATGATCGCGAAGTACTCGGGCAACGCCACCAGCTTCGCGCCCTGGGCTGCCGCCATCTCGATCAACCGGCCCGTTTCATTGAGGTTGCCCTTGACGTTCGGCCCGGACGCAAGCTGCACCGCGGCGATGCGCGTGACGCCCGGCTCGGGTTTCGCGACGTGCGGCTTGGCCTTGCCGAAAGAGGATCGAGATGCGTTCACTTCAATTTTGCCCGGTCACGGGTCACGGATCAGTTCCAACTGCATAGACTCGGACGGCCTCAAGTCGTTGCGCAGCGCGATGCGCGGGAGCTCGATCGCCAGCGCGGAAAGCCACAAGCGCAGTTCCTCGGCGGCGAGCAATGATTCCGGCTCGGGGCCGTGGCGGACGACCAGTCGCGCGCCCGGCTGCGCGAGCAATGCGTTGACCGCCTGACGCACCGCCGGTTGCTCCAGCACCGCCTTGCCGCTGCGCGGCCGGTCCCACAGCTCGGGAGGAACCACGAAAGTCTGCGCCGCCGCGGCGAACGCCGCGAGCATCCATCCGGCCGCAAGCAAAAATCTTATCATTGCGGCGGCTTGTCGGTGTCCGGCGCCGTTGAGCCGAGCCGCTTTACAGTCGGCTCCGACCAGGTGCCGGTCACGCCGTACTCGAAGGAGGCCATTTCGTCGAGCGGGTCTTTCAGCACTTTCTGGGCGAGAAAGGCCGCCACGCCTGCGATCGGCCCGCCGACAAGAGCGCCCGCAATTGAAAACGTATCGCTCACGTGGGGCGAGATCCGTACTCTCAGCTTCTGGGTCTCCTGTGCAAGGTCCACTTCTCCGCTCATCAATACCCGCGCCGCCGGGCCCTGAATGCGGAACTTGTCGATGCCGGCAATGCCGCGGCCGATCTTGACCGCGCCCACGATCTCGTCGAAAGCGAACCCTTCGCTGAACACGTCGCGGAAATCCAGCGAAATCCGCCGCGGCAGTGACTGCAGGCTGAGAATGCCGAGCAGCTTGCCAATGCCGGGCTCGAGCTTGACGAACTGGCCCTTGGCGGCTTCCAGGACCAGGTTGCCGGACAACGTCGGGAAATCGATGTCGGACGGCGGGCCGGCCCACGACAGCGCGCCCTCCAGCTTCGCCGTGCCGCGGCGCACGCCCTCAGGGTAGCCGAGGCGCACCAGCAACTTGCCGGCATCGCTCGTCTCCAGGCGCAGGCTGACCTGTGTCCTCGGCGGGGTGGTCCCCATCTGCCACAGCCCGTCGAGCGTCAGCGTGGCCTCCGGGTTGGTGACGCGCAATCGCTCGATGCGCCAATCGCGCCCCTCGGGCAGGGCGACAAGTTCGAGACGGCCGAGCATCTTGTCCTTGTTGATGAACTGCTCGGCGGTAACGTCGAGCGCCGGCAATTCGCTTTCCTTCTGCGCCTGCTGGGCGCCGGCGGCGGCCTCGGTGGCAACCGGGGCCGGGGCTGGCACCACGAACGTCTTCATCCTCGCAACCAGCCGGCCGCGCCCCTGCGGCTGCCAGTTCACCGTGCCTTCGAGGCCCTTGCCGGAAAGCGTGCCGCGCCACTGCCCGCCCTGGGCGGTGGCATTTACCGCGAAATCGTTGAAGCGCCGCCCCACTGCATCCATCGAGCCGAGCTTGAGGTCGATGCCGCCCCATTCAATGCCGCCGTCGCCACCGCCCTGACGCATAAACGCCAGCCAGCGGTCGACATCGAGCGCCTTCACCGATCCGGTCACCCAGACACCAGGGCGTTCGGGCTCTCCCGCCGGCCCGCCAAAGCGAACGGCACCGCGCGTAATGGTGGTGCGGGCGCCTTCGTCGCGACGCAGCAGGTTCATGCTGACGACTTCTCCGAAGGCAACGCTCACCCGGTCCTGGCCGCCGGCCAGCAAGCGGCGCTCGAAGCGAAACGGCAGGTTGTCCGAGGCCGACTTCGTTAGCGGCGCCGGCAGGTCCGCAGCGAGGCCCTGCAGGCTCGATTCGACGAGCACATCCGCAGTGCGCTTGCGGGCGGTTATCAGCGCGCGCCAGTCGGTCGTCCCGCGCAGGTACTGGGTCCAGAACGGGTTGTTGGCAGAACGGCGTGCCATGTCCGCGTTGACACGACCCTGCACGTTCACCCGCACGGATGAATCGCCGCCGGTCGTCGCACTGATCGTCACCGGGCCGCCGAGCACGGTCCCCGTCAGGTTTTGCGCGCGCACCATCGATTCGGTGAATTCGACCCGCCCCCCCGCCTGCTCGACCGCAGGCAGGTCGGGCGAGATCGCGACCGTATTGGCGGCGAACTGGTACGTCCCCGCGACTTTGGCCTTCGCGTTTGCGTGCAGGGGAATCGAGAGCTTCAAGGTGAGCTTGCCGGAACCCTGGGCCTGCCAGCCGTGGGTGAAATGATCGATCATCCCGTCTACCGGGCTCTTATCGATGAATGCGAAGAATTCACCGGTCGGTCCTTCCGCCTCTCCCGTCACGTTGACCACTTTTTCCGGCAGCAGCAAATCCGGGATCTCGACATGGACCTTGGGTAGCCGCACGGAAAAAATCGTTCCCTGTCGTGCGTGCACGTCCATGCGCTTGCCGCGAAAAACGAGATCGCCGGATATGTTCTCGACGTTTGGCCAGCCCTTGGCATAGTTCAGCGTGCCGCCGGTGACGCGGGCGGCCACCTGGAACACGCCTCCCTTGCCGTCCGGGAACGGGAACTCGTCGAGGTTGCCCTTCAGCCGCAACGACACGTCGTTCGACTGGCCGGCGATGAACGCGACATCCAGCCACTCGCGGGCTTTCGCGCCGATTACCAGCGGTATGTACCGGCTCACGTAACGCGCGTCCGCCCGCGTGAGGTTTCCCGTGATGTCGATGACGCCGCGCGCGGAGCCCGCGGTCCGGTAGTTGCCGAATACCGTGCCCGCGAGGTGTGAATTGGAAAACGAGATGCTGTTCATCTTCAGCTCGGTTTCACCGCCGGTGCGCGTCCAGCTGGCCTGGGCAGCGAGCGCCTCGAACTCGTTCTGCTCGCGGAACACCAGCGGCATGTCCACGGTCGCCCGGTTCGAATTGATCGAGAGCGTGCCGCCGCGCTCGGTGGCCTCCAGCGCGCCGCTCACGCCGCTGAATCCCGGTATCTTTCCCGAGCGGTTCAGCGACAGATTCCTGAATCTTCCCCGGACGCTGTACTGTTTCGGCTCACGCCACTCGCCGGTCCAGCGCACTACCATGTCGTGGATGGCGCCCTTGGGCGAATACTCCGCGAGTTGCTTGCGCACCTCCTCGCCCAGCGGCAGGTGGTCGGCGAGCGCGGCCAGTGTCGCCAGGTCCAGTGCGTTCGCTTGCATCTCACCGCGCATGCCGCCGCTGCGGTTCACGCGCAGCAGAAAGTCAGCCGGCTCCAGCGCCAGCCCGCCTTTGGTGGTGAGACCGAGCCGGGTGGTGCTGATCTCGAGGTCCACGTTCGATTGCTTCCACCCTATGCGTCCCGAAAGCTCCGTCAGGTCGAGCTCGGGCAAGTCGGCCGCGAGCCGCGTCAGAACGTTGGCGAGCCGCACATCGGCGACGGCTTCGACGAGCCGGTCGTGGCTGAAAGTGAGCCAGGCGCGCAGCGCCCCGTCTCCCCGCGGAAACTGGACCGGAAACGGTATCCACGTTCGCCAGGCGGAAATGTCGGCGTAGTCGAGCTGGACGAACAGCTTGCCGTTCCAGTCGGCGAGCGCCTTGAACGACGCGCCCGTAAAATCCCCGCGCACGTCGAGCGGCGCCGCCAGTTCCCGCGGCGGCGTTGCGCGCAGGCCGAAACGGTGATGCCTGCCGTCGTTATACAACTGAAGCGAGACTTGCTTTAACTCGAGTTGCGGAGCGCCGCGCTGCTCGTCGTTCCACACGATGATGGCATCGTGCACCTCGATGTCGCGCTGTCGAAGCAGCCAGTCCGCGAATCCGCCGCTATCCTCGCCGCGCGCCAGTTCGATGCCCGCTACCGAAATGACGCCGCGCGCGTCGCGACGGACGTTGAGCGTCGGCCGGTAGATATCCGCGGCGTGGAACCGCGGCTCGAAAGTGAGCAACGACAGCCAGGAGAGAGTGGTGTCGATGCGCGCGAGCTCGAGCGCCGGCCGGTTCGCGGCGTCATATACCGTCAGATTTTCCAGCTTGAGCTGCGGGCGCAGCCCGTCCCAGTTGGCGTGAACCGTGCCAATGGTGATTTTTTGACGCACCCGCTCGCTCATGACGCGGGCGATATCCTCGCGATAGCTCGCGATGTCGGGCAGGACCCAGTAACGCAGGCCGATTACGATGCCGGCGAATGCGAGCCCGAGCACCAGTACGCCCCAAGTGAGCACGCGGTAGACCCATAGCGAGCTGATTCCGACCCACTTGAGCCTGTCCAGGAGCATTAAGCTTTTGCCTGTGCGTCTAAAAAATGCGATATTGAGTCAAGGGCTTACGTATTTTACCTGCAATCCGCCATGGAAACCCATAACGCCGGCGCGTCACCTGACGCCGACACGCCCGCATTGGTCCCTTTGGCGCGTGCGGAGCGGCTGAGCCACTACGCTCGCCGCCTTATCGAGGCCGCGCCCCGCCTCAAGTTGGATGCCGGAGTCGAGCGACCGTTCAGTGCCGAAGAAATGCGAGCGCCACTTCCGGCAGCGAACGATGGCGACGAATCGGGTCTCTTCCGCGCACTGCGTTCATTGCGCAAGCGGGTCATGCTGCGCCTGATCGCGCGCGACCTCGGGGGGCTCGCTTCGCTCGCCGAAGTGCTGGCAACAACCACCGCACTTGCCGAAGTCACACTAAGCCATGCGCTCGCCTGGCTCGACGAGCGGCTCGCTGCGCAGCACGGCAGGCCCCGGGGCGCCGCAAGCAGGCGAGCTCAGCAGTTGCACGTGCTGGGCATGGGCAAGTTGGGTGGCGCCGAGTTGAACGTGTCCTCCGACATCGACCTCGTTTTCGCTTATCCCGAGGAAGGGGATACGCAGGGGCCGCGTCCAATCAGCAATCACGAGTACTTCACCCGTCTGGGGCGGCAGCTGATTGCGGCGATCTCGG
>Ga0134127_10002260_pt1 | contig 13991 bp, 11 predicted proteins | sample KB31753_FD_96459 | JGI IMG/M metagenome (GOLD analysis project Ga0134127, IMG submission 96459) | Terrestrial soil microbial communities with excess Nitrogen fertilizer from Kellogg Biological Station, Michigan, USA - KB3-175-3 | ecosystem: Environmental > Terrestrial > Soil > Unclassified ...
GTGCCGAAGGCGCTCAAGTTCATGATTGCCTACGTCGTCAGCGCCGCCGCCGGCGACCCGTACTGCGCCGCGCACAACGCGGAGAATGCCGCCCATATAGCGGGAGTTTCCGTTGAAAAAATTGAAGCGCTGCCGCAGTTCCAGGCCAGCGTCCTGTTTACCCCTGGCGAGCGCGCCGCGCTGGCCCTCGCCCATGCCGCGGGCAGCTGCCAGTCGCGCGTTACCGACGCGCACTTTGCAGAAACCAGGAAGTACTACAGCGAGGACGCCGCCGCCGAGATCGTGGCGGTGATCTCCCTCCTTGGGTGGCTCAACCGCTGGAACATCACGCTCGCCACCCGGATCGAACCCGAAGCAGCTGCGTTTGCCGAGAAGCATCTCGCGCGCTCCGGCTGGACGCCCGGCGAGCACGCCGCTACCATCCCGGCTTCTCCAGGGGAGTCCAGGTGAAGCAACGCAAGGAATTGGGTATTGCAGTCATCGGTGCGGGCCGCATTGGCACGCTGCGGGCGCGGCTCGCAGCCAAGCATCCGTCGGTCGGCTTCATGGCGATCGCCGATCTCGACCCCCAGCGCGCGAAAGCGCTTGCCGAGCTGGCGGGAGCCGATTTTCATACGGGCAACAACAACGAGGCAATCGAGCGCCCGGAAGTGAACGCGGTGTTCGTGTCCACGCCGGAGAGCCTGCACTCGGCGCCGGTGCGCCGCGCGCTCGAGCTCGGCAAGCCGGTCCTGTGCGAGAAGCCGATCGCACTCTCCCTGAAGGATGCCGACGACATCCTGGAGACGCTGAAGACGACGGGCGGGAAACTGCGCATCGGCTACAGCCGCCGCTACAAGGAATGCTTCCTCCGCGCCAAGGAGCAGATGGTCCACGGCCGCCTCGGGCAAGTGGTCGGGGGACTCGCCCGCGTCTACAATTCGCGCGCGCAGACCTTCGCCATCCTGAAGCGCGACCCCCACGCCACGCCGGTGCTCGACGTCCTCACCTATTACGTGGACCTGATGTGCTGGTTCCTCGAGGGCAACCGGCCGGTGGAAGTCGTCGCGCGCGGCCAGCACGGTATCTTCAAGGCGGCCGGCTACAGCGCGCACGACGCCACCTGGGCGATCGTCACCTTCGCCGATGGCGCGGTCGTCAATTTCGGCATCAGCTACGCCCTGCCGGCGCAATTCCCGACCCAGGGCCAATCCGACCGCGTCGAGCTCCTCGGCACCGAGGGAACGATGCTGATCGACGACGATCACAAGGAGCACTTGCTGTTTTCCGAGAAGGGCGTCCCGCATCCCTATGTCCCGGGGCACAATCTGCAGATGGCATTTCTCGGCAGCAATTCCGCCGGCGACTGGGCGATGGGTGATTTCTGGGGTTCGCTCGGCAACGAAACGCGCGCCTGGCTCGATCATCTCGTCACCGGCGCCCCCACCGTCCACACGACACCGGAGCAGGCACGCGTGAACCTCGAGACCACTATCGCAATCGAGCGCGCGGTGGCTACCGGAAAGCCGGTGCGACTGCCGCTCGAAACCTGAACAAGGACCTGCCCGCACCGTGAAACCCGGCCAACATTCACTTCGACTCGCGCCGCGCATCGCGGCCACGCTGCTCTCCACCGCCCTCCTTCCAGCCATCGCAATCGCCGCTGCTCCAGCTCAGGCGTACCCCACGAAACCGGTGCGGCTGGTGATCCCGTTCCCGCCGGGCGGCGGCAATGATCTGCTCGGACGCGCCTTCGCCGACCGTCTTGGCGATCGCCTCGGCCAGCAGATGATTTCCGACAACCGCGGCGGCGGGTCCACGATCATCGCGGCGGAGATCGTCGCGCGCGCGCCGGCCGACGGCTATACCCTGCTGCTCGCGACCAATACCACGCTCGCGATCGTGCCGAGTCTCAAGACCAAGCTGCCATACGATCCGATCAAGGATTTCGAGCCGATCTCCCTGGTTTCCAATTCGCCGTATCTGCTGGTCGTGCACCCGGGCCTCCAGGCGAAATCCGTCAAAGAACTCATCGCGCTGTCTAAATCGAAACCGGGACAGATCAACTATGCTTCACCGGGCCACGGCACGAGCAACCACCTCGCCGTCGAAATGTTCAAGGCGATGTCCGGCGCGGACCTGACGGCCGTGCCGTACAAGGGAACCGGCCCGGCCCTCGCCGATTTGCTGGGCGGCCACGTCACCGTCATGTTTGCCTCCACGGCGTCGGCGCGGCCCCTGGTGCTCGCGGGGAAGCTGCGGGCGCTGGGCATTTCCATGGCAAAACGTTCCCCCGCCATGCCGGAGGTTGCCACCATCGCGGAATCCGGGGTTCCGGGTTTTCACATGACGTCGTGGGCCGGCATAGTAGCGCCGCGCGGCATGCCGGCCGCCATTATTGCCAGGCTCAACTCGGAGATTGCCGCCGTGATCCAGCAGGGAGACCTGCGTGACAAGCTGGCGGGGCAGGGATTTTTTCCCCAGACCAGCACGCCGCAGGAATTCGCGGCGCACATCCGGTCCGAACTCGTGCGCACCCGGAAGGTCGTCCAGGCGGCCGGCATTCCCGTGGAGTGACGCGGCACTACTCGGCGTCCCGGGCACTCGCCCCTGCCCATTGGAATTACCCGAACCCCGGTTTCTTAGGGCGAGTTCATCTGTTAAAGTCCCGACTACCATCAACCTGCTGAGGGTGACGCAATGTCCAGGAAATTCAATGCTTTGATTGCCGCCGCCGCTTTCGTGCTCGTTCCGCTTGGCGCCTTAGCCCAGGAACAGGCCAAGGGTCCGCCGATGCCCGAAGGAAAAGGCAAACAGTTTGTCGAAGGCATCTGCTCGACTTGCCACGCACTCCAGCTGATTCAAAACAGCTCCGGCTATAGCCGCGAACACTGGAAGGAGCTGGTCGGCTACATGATCGATCTCTCCGGCAGCGCGGCGCAGCAGAATGAGATCCTCGACTATCTTGCGGCGAATTTCCCGCCCAACAGCCGGCGCACGCCGAAGCTGGTGCCGGGCAATTTCCAGGTCACGTTCAAAGAGTGGGTGATGCCGCAACTGGGGCAGCGCACCCGCGATCCGATCCAGGCCGCCGACGGCTCGATCTGGTACGCCGGCCAGTTCGGCAACCTGATCGGGCGGCTCGACCCGAAAACCGGCCAGACCAGGGAATACCAGCTGCCGGCCAACGCGATGCCCCACACCGTGGAGCTCGATCCCAAGGGCAGGCCATGGTACTCGGGCAACAAGAACGGCTCGATCGGCTGGATCGATCCCGCGACCGGCAAGGCGACCGTCTACAAGATGCCCGACCCGGAAGCGAAGGACGTGCACACGATCACCTTCGACAAGAAGGGCATGGTGTATTTCACCTTCCAGTGGGCCAACATGATCGGGCGGCTCAATCCGGATACCGGCGATATCAAGCTCGTCAAGGTTGCCGCGGAGCGCTCGCAGCCGTACGATATCAAGTTCGACGCCGAGGGCACGCTGTGGGTCTCCTGCAATGCGCGCCCCTGCCTGTTGAAGGTCAACCCGGACACGCTCGCCATCACCGAGGTCAAGCTCCCGCTGGCGACCACGACCGTCCGCCGCTTCGACATCGCGCCTGACGGCATCATCTGGTACGTGAATTCGGGCAGCGGCCGGATCGGCAAGTTGAACCCGAAGTCGGGCGAGATCACGGAGTGGGAATCGCCCTCCGGCCCGCGCTCGCACCCCTACGGTATCGTGGTGATGGACGGCGGCGTCTGGTACAACGAGTCCGGCATGCGGCCCGATCCCCTGGTCCGGTTCGACATCGCGACGGAAACGTTCCAGAGCTGGGCGATCAAGTCCGGCAACGTCTACGCCGGCATCCTGCGCAACGCGCGCAAGACCAAGCAAGGCACCCTGCTGATTCACCAGACCGCCACCAACCGAATCATCGAGGTGACGCCGCAGCGGGCGCGCACGGCGGCAGTGCAGTAAGCACACGTCTCAGGGAACAGTAAAAACGGCCCGGCGGTTTCGCCGGGCCGTTTTGTTCTGGCAAAACGCGAACGTTATCCCGGCGGCCAGCGCAGCTTGCGGCCCCCCAGGATGTGCAGGTGGAGGTGGAAAACGCTCTGCCCGGCCTCCGCCCCGTTATTGATGACCAGGCGGAATGCATCCCCCACTCCGAGCTGGCGCGCGATCTTGCCCGCCGCCAGCACCATGTGTCCCAGCAACGCCTGGTCCTCGGCCTTGGCGTTGGAGAGCATGTCGATCTCTTTTTTCGGGATCACCAGCACATGGGTCGGCGCCTGGGGATTGATGTCCCGGAAAGCGAGGCACAGCTCGTCCTCGTAAACGATATCCGCCGGGATCTCGCGGCGGATGACCTTCCCGAATATCGTGGTCACTGCGGCTCTCCTTGGTTGTTCCTGATGCTCCCCGAGATTACCTCCGGAACCGGCAAAACGACCCGGCTGTCCCTTCTATATGGAGGAATCACCCTACCCGCGGATTGAGGCACGACAAGGGAGTAAATACAGTAACTATTTGAATATAAACTATTTATTGTGTGAACCTCGTTGGTTAGTGCTCGCTTTGGGGCATATAAATACTGCACCGCAATAATTATTTCGTGTAACCCCCTTGACGCCCCAGTATCAGAGCATATAATTCGAATTGTGCAGCGCACCATAAATAACCCGAATTCTTATTAACATGTTGTATTTAAAGGAGTTTATTATGTATCAAGCCCCTGAGCAGTTCGTGGCCCTTAACAAGGCCAATCTGGAAGTCGCAATGAAGTTTGCCGGCGTGGCCATCCAGGGCGCCGAGCGCATCCTGGACCTGCAATTGAAGGCCGCAAAAACCGCGTTCGCCGACAGCGTCGAGAACGCGAAGGCGCTTGCCTCGATCAAGGACGTGCAGCAACTGGCGGCGCTGAAGGAAGAACTGGCGCAGCCGGCGATCGAGAAGGCGACGGCCTACGCGAAGAGCGTGTACGACGTGACCACCGCCACCCAGGCCGAGTTCGGCAAGCTGGTCGAGGCGCAAGTCTCCGAGTACAACAAGCAAGTCGTGGCCACCCTCGACAAGATGGTCAAGACCGCCCCTGCGGGCTCCGAAGTTGGCATCGCCGCCCTCAAGTCGGGCATCGCGGCTGTCAATTCCGCCTACGACAACATGTCGAAAGTAGCCAAGCAGTTCACCGACGCGACCCAGTCGAACTTCGAAGCCGTCGCCAAGCAGGCGACCAACGGCGCGAAGAAGGCGAAGAAGGCCTAATCGCAGCCAGTCGCAAGCAACAAAAAAGCCCCGGGTGACCGGGGCTTTTCATTTGTGCTGTCGGTAAGAGTCCCTAACACAATGAAACACGCGTGCGTTTAAGGGCGCGGCGCGTCGTTCCAGGGAAACCCGAGGGCGCTAACGCCCTGCTTGAGAACCGCGATAGCCGGGGGGACCTCTCCGGGATTGCCGCGCACGCCGAGCTCGATGAATCGCTCCGGCTGCACGCGCGGCAGGCTGAAGACCTTGATGAGCGGGTAGCGCGCCTGACAGTCCTTCATCAGCTCGATCAGCTGGCTCTCGCCGGCTTCGCGCACGATGATCGAAGACTCCACGATCGAACCCGGCGCGAACAGGTGGGAGTATTGGGTATCGAGCACCCAGGCCATCATCGGCCAGGCCATTTCGGGAAATCCCGGCAGGAAATAATGGTTGCGGTAGCTGAAACCGGGGATGCGGTTGTAGGGGTTGGGGATGATCTCCGCCCCTTCGGGGAACTCACCCATCGCCAGCCGTTGCGGCGTGACCCCCTTGGGATCGCTCACGAAACGCGCCCGGATCTCGGCTTCCGCGTGGGGATGCAGTTTCAGGGTGACGCCCGCCGCGTCTGCCGCGCACTGGCGGGTGTGATCGTCGGGCGTAGCACCAATGCCCCCGAAGCTGAACACCACGCCCTCGGCCGCAAAAGTGCGTTTGAGCGTCGCCGTGATGAGTCCGGGGTCGTCTCCCAGGTAGTGGGCCCAGCCAAGCTGGATCCCGCGCGCGCCGAGCGTCTCTATGGTCTTGGCGAGATGGCCGTCCTTGCGTTTGCCGGACAGGATCTCGTCGCCGATGATAATGGCCCCGAAGTTCAACTGTGTATGTACGACTCGAGCTGCTTGATGGTCTGTTCCTGCTCGGCGATCACTTCCTTCACCAGGTCGCCGATCGACAGCACGCCGGCCAGGCGCTCGCCCTCCATCACGGGCAGGTGCCGGATGCGCTTCCCCGTCATCAGCGCCATGCATTCCTCGACTGTATTGTCGGGAGTCACGGTGATCACTTTCGCGGTCATGATCTCGCGCACCGCGATTTCGTGAGAGGATTTGCTGAGCAGTATCACCTTGCGCGCGTAATCGCGCTCCGAGATGATGCCCGCGAGCTTTCCGCTCTCGGTCACGACCAGGGCGCCGACATTCTTCTCGGCCATCAGCTTGAGCGCCTCGAACACCCGCGCGTCCGGGGCGATCGAGTGGATGTCCCTGCCTTTGGCCTGCAACAACTGCCTCACGGATTTCATGGTGACCTCCTGTACGTGTCCCCTGCGCCGTGCCGTTTTGACCCAGTGTAGCCCAATTTCCTCCCCGCCATAAAGCGGGACTGGACGGCTTCGGCTATTATCGCCGGCTGACGCGGGATGCCCCCGCACCGTCCCGAGACCGCATTACGGAGCAATTCCCATGACAGCCACCAGAACCTTCCTGCGCGATCTTTGGGCGCTCACCCGACCGTACTGGTTTTCGGAAGAACGCTGGGCTGCACGTGGCCTGCTCGCCGCCGTCGTCGCGCTCAACCTGGGTATCGTTTTTCTCGAGGTGCTCTTCAATCGCTGGAACAACGATTTCTACAATGCGCTGCAAGACAAGAACCTGGCCGCGTTCTACGACTCAATGGTCTATTTTTGCGTGCTCGCCGCGGCATTCATCATCGCCGCGGTCTACCAGCTCTACCTGAACCAGATGCTCCAGATCCGCTGGCGCCGCTGGCTCACCGACCGCTACCTCGAGCAATGGCTCGGCAACCGCACCCACTACCGCATGCAGTTCACCGATCGCGGCACCGACAATCCGGACCAGCGCATCTCCGAGGATCTCGCGATTTTCGTGGACAAGACTCTTAACCTCTCGCTGGGTCTGATGTCGGCCGTCGTGACGCTGGCCTCTTTCCTCACGATCCTGTGGGGGCTATCCGGTCCGCTCTCGCTCGCGATCGCCGGCACGAGCTTCAGCGTCCCCGGCTACATGGTATGGGTCGCCCTGATCTACGCGATTATCGGCACCTGGCTGATCCACCTTGTCGGCCGCCCGCTCATCGCGCTCAATTTTAACCAGCAGAGGTTCGAGGCCAATTTCCGGTTCTCGCTGGTGCGCGTCCGCGAGAATTCCGAGAGCATCGCGATCTACGCCGGCGAGGCCGACGAAGCCCGGGGGCTGCGCCGGCGTTTCCTCGACGTTTTCGGCAACTGGTGGGAAATCATGCGCCGGCAGAAGAAAATCACCTGGCTGCGTGCCGGTTACGGCCAGATCGCGATCATCTTTCCCTACGTGGTCGCGGCGCCACGTTACTTTTCCGGCGCCATTCCGCTCGGGGGCCTGATGCAGACCGCGTCGGCGTTCGGGCAGGTGCAAGGGGCGCTATCCTGGTTCGTGTCCGCCTACGTGCAACTGGCTGAATGGAGGGCGACGGTGAATCGCCTGACCAGCTTCCACGCCGCCACCGAGCGCGCCCGCGCGTCGGCGCAGGCGAACACGGGGACGGCAACGGAGACCGCCGGCGGCGAGCTCGCCTTCCAGAAAATGAAGCTGGACCTGCCGGACGGAAGCCCGCTGCTCGCGCCGTTCGACGCGACCGTCCACGCGGGCGAAAAGGTGCTGGTCACCGGCCCCTCGGGCTCCGGCAAGAGCACCTTGTTCCGGGCCATAGCCGGCATCTGGCCTTTCGGCGGCGGCCGCCTGGTGAAGCCCGCCGCGCGCACGCTGTTCCTGCCGCAAAAGCCGTACCTCACGATCGGGACGCTGCGCGAGCAGTTGTCCTATCCGGCTGCCCCCGGCACGTTCGACGACGGCGCCTGCCGCGCGGCACTCGCCGACTGCGGCTTGCCGCAGCTCGCCGGCCGCCTCGATGAAGAGCAGCACTGGGCGCAAATACTGTCTCCAGGAGAGCAGCAGCGCATCGCGTTCGCGCGCGCCTTCCTGCACCGTCCGGACTGGCTGTTTCTCGACGAGGCCACCTCCTCGCTCGACGAGGCCAGCGAAGCCCGCCTGTACCGGCTGCTGAACGAGAAGCTGCCCGGCACCACGGTGGTGAGCATCGGCCATCGCCCGACGCTCGGCGAATTTCACGGGAGAAAAATGCGGATCGAGCGCGGCCCGGGGGACATCGGGACGCTGGTGGCCGCCTGACCGGAACGGCTCTTATTGCTCCGTGCCGTTGTCGCTGCGGCGCGGGCGCAGCGGCTGGACGCTGGCGCGCCCGCCCGCCTTCGCCGGCTGGCGCATGATGCTCGCAGCGAGATCGGCCGAAACCGGCGCGCTGAAATAATTCCCCTGCATTTCCTCGCATCCGAGCTGGTGGAGAAACTCCCACTGCTCGCGCGTTTCCACTCCTTCGGCGGTCACCACGAGACCCAGGCTGTGCGCCATCGCGACCACCCCGCGGGTCATCGTTGCCGCGTCGGTATCGCGCGGCAAACCGAGAATCAGCGAGCGGTCGACCTTGACGCAATCAATGGGCAGCCGCTGGAGGTGTTTGAGCGAGGAATATCCGGTGCCAAAGTCGTCGAGCACCACCCGCACCCCGAGGTCCTTGACCTGTCCGAGCAGCCGGGCCGCCCGTTCAGGATTGCGCAGGACCATCTCCTCGGTGATTTCCAGCTCCAGGCGTCCCGGGTCGATTCCGGTCTGATGCAAGGCTTCGCGCACGACCTGGATCAGGCCGTCCTGCGAGAACTGGCGCGGCGACAGATTGACCGCGACGCGCAGCAGCGGAAGCCCCTGCTCGCGCCAGGCCAGCACCTGCCGGCACGCCGTGTGCATCACCCATTCCCCTATCGCCTGGATCAGTCCCGCGTCCTCCGCCACCGGCACGAACTCCGCCGGGCTGATCATGCCCTGCGTCGGATGCTGCCACCGCACCAGGGCCTCGACGCCGCTCACCTGGCCGTCGCGCACCCCGACCTTCGGCTGGTAGAGCAGCAGCAGTTCGTTGCGCTCGATCGCCCGGCGCAGGCTCGATTCCAGCGTAAGGCGCTCCAGCAAGTGCACGTTCATCTGCGGCGCGTAGAAGCGGAAACTGTTCTTGCCCTGCTCCTTGACCAGGTACATCGCGATGTCGGCGTTCTTCAAGAGCGACTGCGCGTCCTGGCCGTCCTCGGGAAATATGCTGATGCCGAGGCTCGCCGTCACCTCGAACTCCCGCCCCTGCAGCAGGAACGGGCGTCCCACGGTTTCCAGCATTTTCTTGGCGACCTCAGCGACCTGGACCGGCCCGGTGAATTCCTCGATCAGCACCACGAATTCGTCCCCGCCCATGCGCCCGATCACGTCGCCCTCGCGCAGGGTGGCGCGCAGCCGGTTCGCCAGTTCCGCGAGCAGCAAGTCGCCGCCGTTGTGCCCGACCGTGTCGTTCACGATCTTGAACCCGTCGAGATCGATGAACAGCAGCGCCAGGCTGCGCTCGAACCGCGTCGCCTGCGCGAGCGCCTGCTGCAGCCGCTCGTTGAACATGCTGCGATTGAACAGGCCCGTGAGCGGATCGTGGCTCGCCACGAAGCGCAGGTTCTGCTCCGCAGCCTTGCGCGCCATGAACTGCCCGATCTGGCTTCCCATGATTTGCGCCGCCTGCATCAGCTCCGGATCGACCGGCCCTGGCGCGCGCCCGAAAAATTCGACGACTCCGTAGAACTCGCTGCCGATGAGAATCGGGAACGCAAAAACGGAACGCAATCCGGCCTTGACCGCATCGTTTGCGCGCCGCGTGCCGCCATCGCGCGCGATGTCCGAAATCCACACCGGGCTGCTGCTGGCCCAAACCCGGTGAATCGGCCCCGTGCCGGCCCCGGGCGCCTGCGTGCGCAACCGGTTGTAGGCCTCGAATTCCTTCAGCTTCGGGTCGGACTCGCACCAGATTTCGACGCAGTGCAGCTGGTTGGTGTCCTTGTCGAGCGCCCAACGCGCGCCGTAGGACCAGCCGCTGGCCTCCGCGACGGACCGCAAAATCTGGGGCAGCGCCTCTTCTACCGTGCGCGCATCCGCGAGAATCTGCGTGACGGTGTGCCCCATCCGCAACCGGCGCTCGGCGCGCATGCGCTCGGTGATATCGTTGACGATGGTCAGCCGCGCCGGGCGCGCGTCCAGGTCAAACGGGTGGGAAACGGTTTCGACCTCCATCACGCTGCCGTCCTTGCGGTGGTGGCGCCAGAAGTTCGTGAAGTCCCCTTTGGGATCGCGCGCGCGCAGGGTCTGCAGGAAACGGTCGGAATCCTCGGGCGCGATCATGTCCGTCGACTTCAGCCGCAGGAACTCCTCCCGGGTATAACCGTAGCTGCGGAGCGCCGCCTCGTTTACCCCGAGGATCTCCAGCGTCCGTTCATCGCGGATCCACATCGGCTGGGGATTGGACTCGAACATGTAGCGATAGCGCTGCTCGCTTTGCCGCAGCACCTCCTCGGCACGCCCTTGCGCGGCGACGCGCTGGAAGAGCTCGCGATTGGCGTTCGACAACTGCTCGACGAGGGCGCTGTTCTCGAATTTCACGCGCAAGGCATCCCGCATCATTCCCGAGATGACCGGGAGCGTGCCCAGCAGCACGCCCATGAACACGAGCATCATCACGCCCATGAAAATATGCAGCATCGTGCCCTGCGCGAATACCGTTGCCGTGACCAGCGCGATCGCCGGCAGCATGAACGCAAGGAACGCCCTGGGCACCGGTGCAAGGATCACCAGGCCGGCGAGCACCATGCCGCCGACAAGGAATATCACCAGGAACTGGTGCGGCAGCGAGTTGACCGGGTAGAGGACGGAGCCGGCGATTCCCCACATGAGGCCGGTGCAGCCGGCCCCGATCACGAACCGTTGCGCCCAGATTTGCGCGTCCGTGTCCGGCGGGTTGGCGCCCAGGTGCGCGCGATACAACAGGTAACGCGCGGCGGTCACCACGAACATGACGCACAGCCAGGCTCCCAGCATCGTGGTGGACACCATGCCCGAGAGCGCAAAGACGAGAATGCTGGAGTTGACCAGGGAGCCGACGTACGCGGGCCGCGACAGCCGGTAAAGCTGGCGGACCTGCTCGGCGTAAACGTGCTCCCCTGTCTTCAGCTCGGCCATGATCCCGCCCTGAGCTACGGATTCCCGCTTATTTGATTGGTTAGCGGCGCGGGAACCGTGAGAGGGGAATTTTGACACGAAGGCCGACGCCGAGGGCGGCTAACGCCTGCGTCGGCGTCACACAGGGCGAAATATCCTTCGCTCCCCTCTCAACATATAACTATTTGATTTTTATATATTTTTAATAGTTGCCGCCGCATCACGTCATGCCTGGCGGCCACGCGCCTCGGGGTTAAGGAGGTTGGGTGGAGTTCCGCCGGTCAGGGCGGCGACGAGGTTTTTCGCCGCGGTCATCGCCATGGCGCGGCGCGTCGCTTCGGTGGAACTGCCGATGTGCGGCATCAGGACCACGTTGTCGAGTTCGAGAAATCCCGGGTTGAGACTGGGCTCGTTCTCGAACACGTCCAGTCCGGCGGCGCGGATCACCCCTTGCTTCAGCGCCGCAATCAGGGCCGCATCATCCACCACTCCTCCCCGCGTGGAATTCACGAGTATCGCCGTCGGCTTCATGAGCTTCAATTCCGCTGCGCCGATCATGTGATGGGTCTCGGGCGAATAAGGCACCTGGAGCACCACGAAGTCGGATTGCTTCAGCAGTTCTTCCTTGCTGACATAACGGGCATTGAGTTTCTGCTCGATATCGGCAGCGATTCGCTTGCGGTTGTGGTACAGCACCTTCATCTCGAAACCGGCGGCACGGCGCGCGATCGTCTGCCCGATGCGCCCCATCCCGAATATACCCAGCGTTGCGTGATGCACGTCCACGCCCAGCCACTGCTTCAACTTCCATCCTTTCCATTCGCCACCGCGCACGCGGCGCTCGAGTTCGGTCAGGCGCCGCGCGGCCCCCAGCACCAGGGACCACGCGAGATCCGCCGTCGAATCGTCCAGCACTCCCGGGGTGTTCGTCGCCATTACGCCGCGCGCGGTGCAGGCGGCGAGGTCTATGTTGTTGTAGCCCACCGCGATGTTCGCCACCGCCTTCAGCCGCGGACAGCGTCCGACCAGCGCCGCATCCACCCGGTCGGTGAGCGCGCACATCATGCCTTCCTTGTCGGCAAGCTTTTGCGCCAGAACGTCGGGAGCAAACGCGGCGTCCTGCTGGTTGGATTCGACTTCGACGTGCTGCGCCAGGAACGCCAGTGTTTCGTCGAATACTTCGCGCGTGACGAGAATTTTCGGTTTCATGCGGTCTTTCCCCGGGGATCCAGTTCAGCCCAGATGTTACGGCAGTGCGTTTCTTTGATAAACCACGCGCCCGCGAGCCCGATGCCGGCAAAGACTGCGAGCAGCGCGACCCCGGGGACGTAATGGGCTCCGGTGTAAGCGGCGCCGGCGGCGCTCCGATCGAGCACCCAGCCCACCAGCGGCTGCAACAGGCCAACCGCGAGAAATCCGCTGGTGTTGACCAGGCTGATCGCGATCCCGGAATAGCGCGGGGAATTCAGCTCCTTGGCGCACGCCCATGACAACGCGAGGCCGCAGACGCTCAATCCCATCACGACGCTGATCACGTAGCTCGCGCCCGGTATCGCTGCTACACCGGCTAGCCAGGCAACCCAGCACGCGAAATAGAGAAATGCGGATCCGAGGATCAGCGGCCGGCGCTTCCCGATCCGGTCGGAGAGCGCGCCGATCGCGCCCTGGGAAGCCGCGAGGAAGACGATCATCAGGCTGGTATGTTGCGTGGCCTCCACCGCGGACATGCCGTAGCTGTGCGCGAGGTACGGCACGGCCCACAATCCGACGAACGTCATGTAGCTGCCGGACATTCCGAATCCCATCCAGAAACACGGCCAGGTCGCGGGGTTGCGCACCACCTGCATCAGGCCGGTTTGCCAGCGCGTCGCGTCGTGAGCCCCGGAGGCGCGCGGCGCCGCGGCAGATGGCCCCGCCGGTTGGTCCCTCACGACGATCCAGATCGCGCCGGCCAGCAGCAGCGATGCGACCCCCGCCGCGGTGAATACCGTGCGCCACGAGATGATTGTCGCGATCCACGCCAACGGCGTTGCGGCGGCCAGCGCACCGGTCAAGCCGATCATGGCGCCGATGCCCGTTATGGTGGCGAAACGACGTTCGTGGAACCACTCGGCGCTCAACTTCAGCATGGATACGAACGCGACCGACACACCCAGCCCGGCGAGCGTGCGGCCGATGACCGCCGCCGTCACTGTTTCGGCGGCCCCGAACAGAATCGAGCCCAGCCCCGCGACCAGGCAGCCCGCCGTCAGCACGCGGCGCGGCCCGAGCGTATCGTTCAGCACGCCGGTCGGCACCTGCATCACCGTGTAGATCACGTAGTAGGTCGCGGCGAGCGTGCCCAGCATCGCGCCGCCAATCCCGAATGCTTGCTGAAGTTCGCCCGCAATCGCGGCGGGCGCCACGCGATGGAAGAAGGAAAGCCAGAATGCCGCGGCCGCGAGCCCGAACACCACCCATCCCAGCCGGGCCGGGCCGGAACCTGCGCCGCCATTCATGGGTGACTACTTATACAGCGTCTGCGGCAGCCACAGCCCGATCTGGGGGAAAACGTAGAGCAGGATCAGCGCGACTATCTGGATCCCCATGAACGGCATCATTCCCGCAAATATCTGGTTCAACGTGACGTGCGGCGGTGAGACGCCTTTCAAGTAAAACGCGGCCATCGCCACCGGGGGCGACAGAAAC
>Ga0134127_10002261_pt1 | contig 13987 bp, 12 predicted proteins | sample KB31753_FD_96459 | JGI IMG/M metagenome (GOLD analysis project Ga0134127, IMG submission 96459) | Terrestrial soil microbial communities with excess Nitrogen fertilizer from Kellogg Biological Station, Michigan, USA - KB3-175-3 | ecosystem: Environmental > Terrestrial > Soil > Unclassified ...
CATCGTCGGGGTAGCCTCAGCGCCCTGATATTCCAGGTCGCCGTTCGGCGGATCACTGCGCCGGACTGCGACGGTGTTGCGCTGATCCGCGCCCGGAATCGCGCTCACCGATACCGCGTGGGGCTACACTTCCCGCATTTCCACCATTCGTCGAACTTGCGGAGACGTCCCATGAAATCCGGTTCGCTCGCTTTTGCTCTCACTCTTCTATTAACCGCCTTGGGTGCTGTCGCCGGGAACCTCCCGGCCGTCGATACGAGCTTCAAGCCGGGCGATGACTTCTACAAATACGTCAACGGCGCCTGGCTCAAGGCGACCGAGATCCCGGCCGACCGCAGTTCCATCAGCGACGGGGCGGTGCTGTCCGAGCTCTCCGACAAGCGCACGCGCGAAATCATCCAGCAGACGGCGAGCGACAAGAGCGCGACCGCCGACGCGAAGAAGATCGCCGACTTCTACAATGCCTTCATGGACGACGCGAAGATCGAGTCGCTGGGGTTCAAGCCGCTCGAGGCGCAGCTCCAGGAAATCGCGGCAATCCGCGACCGCAAGACTTTGTCTCGCGTGCTCGGCGGCCGTATCCGCGCCGACGTCGACGCACTCAACAACACCAATTTCAATACCGACAACGTGCTCGGCCTGTGGGTAGCGCAGGATCTCGACGATCCGGCCCGCTACGCCCCGTTCCTGCTGCAGGGCGGTCTCGGCATGCCGGATCGCGACTACTACCTGGATGACGCGCCGGCGACCGCCGCGATCCGCGCGAAGTACACCCCGCACCTTGCGAAGATGCTCACGCTCGCCGGCATCAAGGACGCGGACGTGAAAGCCGCGCGCGTCTTCGACCTGGAAAAGCGCATCGCGATCACGCATGCGACACGCGTCGAATCGATCGACGTGGTCAAGGCCAACAACCACTGGTCGCGCCAGGACTTCGACAGCAAGGCTCCCGGGCTCGACTGGCAGGAATTCTTCGCGGCCGCGGGGCTCGGCGCGCAAACCCGCTTCATCGTCTGGCACCCGGGCGCGGTGACGGGCCTGGCCGCGCTGGTCGCGAGCCAGCCGCTCGACACGTGGAAGGAATACCTGACGGTGCGGACCATCGAGCACGCCGGACCCTATCTACCCAAGGCTTTCGTCGACGAGCGCTTCGAGTTCTACGGCAAGGCCCTCACGGGCGCGCCCAAGCAGCGCGATCGCTGGAAGCGCGGCATCGCGGTGACCAACCTCGCGCTGGGCGATGCGGTCGGCAAACTGTACGTGGCGCGATACTTCTCGCCGGCCGAGAAGGCGCGGGCCGAAGCGATGGTGCGCAACCTGATCGCGGCCTTCTCGCGTCGCATCGATCAGCTCGAATGGATGGCGCCGGAGACCAAGACGAAAGCGAAGGCCAAGCTCGCGGTGCTGGTGATCGGCGTCGGCTACCCGGACCACTGGATCGACTACTCGAAGCTCGACGTCCGGCCGGGTGATGCGCTCGGCAATGCCGCGCGCGCGGAGCTGTTTTCGACGCGCCATCACCTCGCCAAGCTGGGCCAACCCGTGGACCGTTCCGAATGGGTGATGACACCGCAAACCGTCAATGCCGTGAATCTCCCCGTCATGAACGCGATGAACTTCCCGGCCGCGATCCTGCAGCCGCCGTTCTTCGATCCGGATCGCCCGTCGGTCATGGATTACGGCTCGATCGGCGCGGTCATCGGCCACGAGATCAGCCACAGCTTCGACGATCAGGGCGCGATGTTCGATGCGAGCGGAAAACTCCAGAACTGGTGGACGCCGGACGATTTCGCGCACTTCAAGGCGGCTTCGCAGAAACTCGCGAAGCAATACGACCAGTACCGGCCGTTCCCGGATCTTGCGCTCAAGGGCGAACAGGTGTTGAGCGAGAACATCGCCGACCTCGCGGGGCTCGCGGTCGCCCATGACGCATGGCGGCTGTCGCTCAAGGGCCAGGCGGCGCCGGTGGTCGACGGCTTCAGCGGCGATCAGCAGTTCTTCATGAGCTTCGCGCAGAGCTGGCGCGACAAGACACGCGAGCCGGCGCTGCGGCAGCAGGTCATCACCGACGGGCATTCACCCGACGAATATCGCGCCGACACCGTGCGGAATCTCGACGCCTGGTACGACGCATTCAACGTGAAGGCCGGCGAGAAGCTGCACCTGGCGCCGGCCGACCGGGTGCGAATCTGGTAGCTGTCGAAATGCGGGGGTGACCGTTCGTATAGCTGGGAGTCCAGACCGGACTCGCCAACTTCGGAAGGTCCCCATGCAACGCAGAGATTTCGTGATCGGCGCGCCCGTGCTCGCCGCCGCCGGCACGTTCGTCAACGGCGCCACCGCGGTCCAGCACCGCAGCCTGTCCGTCTTCAATCACGTCTCCCTCGACGGCTACTTCACGGACGCCGCCGGAGACATGAGCTGGGCGCGCAACCAGGAGCCCGAGTGGCTCAAGTTCAAGTCCGAGAGCGCGGGTGGCGAGGCGGTTCTGGTATTCGGCCGTAAGACGTACGAGATGATGGCGCGTTTCTGGCCGACACCCGCGGCCATGCAGGCGATGCCTGAGGTCGCCGAGGGCATGAACCGCATGCGCAAGGTGGTGTTTTCACGGACCCTGACGCAAGTGACCTGGCAGAACACCGAGCTCGTGAAAGGCGATCTCGCGACCGAGACGGCGCGGCTGAAGAGCGAACCGGGGCCGAACATGGTGATCCTCGGGAGCGGCGAGATCGTCGCGCAGCTCACGCAGGCCGCGCTCATCGACGACTACCAGATCGTCAGCGTGCCCGTGGTGCTGGGCGCGGGACGCACCTTGTTCCAGGGCGTGACCGGCAAGCCGTGGCTGAAACTGACCAAGACCCGATCGTTCCCCAACGGCTTCGTCGCCAGCTGGTACTCGCGACAGTAGTTCGCACTCGAGCCCGGCGCGCTCGACGTTTTCGCTGCGCGATGGCAACCTTCGGCACTTCACGCCGGTTGGGAGGCTGTCGTGCAGAAAGACGTCGGGTCGTTCATCGTTGCCGTGTTCATCGCGCCGGTCATCGGCATCGGGCTGTCCAACTATCTTCTCTTCGAGCTGGCACAGGTCGACCTCACCCAGGGCATAGAGGGCATGACCCGGGCCTGCCTCGCGGATCCCAGTCCCGCCCTGTGTGGCGCGTTGCAGGAATTCCGGTGGCTGAAATACGGGTCCATCGGGGCGCTGGCCGCGACCATCCTCCTGCCGCTCGGCTACATGCTGGTGTTGCTGATGCTCGCGGGAAAACGCGCGGCGCTGGCGCACGGCTTTCCGATCCTCGTTCGTGTGTGCCTCGCACTCCTGCCGCTGATCCTGGTGTGCCATGCGCTGCTGGTGGGGGCCATCACATGGGAAGCCATGGAGTATGGGCTGATCCGGCGCGGATACCTGGCGCTCTTCCTCGCGGCGATCGCGGGTGCGCTGCTGCTCGCGGCGTTCAACATTCTCACCGACATGGGCAGGCTGCTGGCCATCGAACCGCTGCGTGTGACGGGCATCGTGCTGGACGAAAAACGCCTGCCGGACCTGTATGCACGCGTGCGCCGCATCGCGCAGAAGCTGGAAGTTCCGGCGCCCGGCTACATCGTCGTCGGCATCGAGCCCATGGTGTTCATGACCTCCATGTCCGTGAAATTGCGCGGCGTCGGCGCCATGCCGGAGGGTGAGACGCTGTACGTGTCGGCGCTGGCGCTGCGCACGCTCGATCCGGTGGAGCTCGACGGCCTGCTCGCATATGAGCTGGCGCACTTCCGGGCCGAAGACCTGGCCTTCAGCCGGCGCTTCGCGCCCGCGCAGGCGGCGCTGGTGTCCGCGGTCGAAAGCGTCGAGGAGGACAAGGACGAACACATGTTCATGAAGCTGGCCAAGGCGCCGGCATATGGCCTGCTTTCGGTGATGCTGCTCGTGCTGCGCTGGCGCATGAAGAAGGTGACCCGCGAGCGCGAGGGCAGTGCCGACCAGGCGGCACTGGCATTCGCGCCCGCGCAGCAGCTGGTTCCGATGATCGTGAAGATGACCGCACTGGGATCGCAGTGGATGAGCTTCCGTGCCGGACTCGCGAACCTCATGAACCGCGGCATCGGCCGTCGCAACATCGCCGACGATTACCTGCGGCGCGTCGCCGCGTCGCCGCTCGCCGATCTGACGGCGTGGACGACACCTCATCCGCTGGATAACCACCTGACGCTGGCCGAGCGCCTGGTCGCGCTGGGTGTCGAGGGGACCTCGCAGATCGCCGCGGCCATGACGGCGCTGCGCGCGTCGGCCGCGACTTCGAATGCCGACCTTGTCGCGCTCGAAGAAGAAGTCACCGGAATCGATCTCGACTACACCCGTGTACCCGGCCACCCGATCAGGATCGCGGAGTCGACCGAACTACCCGCGGAGCTGGCCGCCGGGCAGTGACGTGGCGCACAGGTTGTGGCTTGACCGCCGGTTAACATGTTCCGGTTCCAGGGCGGGAGGCCTGTCATGATCGTCAAGGTTGGCGCGTGGCTGTTCATCGTGAACGGCGTACTCGGGGTGTTGTCCTCGAATACGGGGCCGTTCGGCATGGGCGGCCCGGATGCGGCGTCGGTCCTGTTGTCGGCTCTGTTCCTCGCCGTCGGCATCGGGCTGCTGCACCAGAAAGTCTGGGCGCGCTGGCTGGCCCTGGGGGTCAGTTTTCTCACCTGGACCATCGGCTCGCTGCTGCTGCTCTTCATCGTGGTCTGGGCGTTGTCAGAGGGAAAGTTAGGCGCGTTCCTGGCCGCATCGTTCATGGGCGGCGTTGGCGGCGCGGTGGTGCGGTGGGTGCTGTTCTACCTGCTGGTCATGCTCGTTACCGTGATCATCGATTACAAACTGTTCTTCCATCTCTGTTCGGAAGAAGGCTGCGAGGAATTCGGCGTGACGCATGGCTCCATTGGAACCGTGGCACTGTCGGTCGTCGCCTGGTTAGTCATCATGTTCTTCGACGCGTCATTGAGTCGCGGCGATGCGGTGACCCGGGCGCTTGCGTCCATGTCCGCCGAGTCCAGGCGACGTGAGGCTTCGAACCACGCGCAGATGGAGCGCGATCGCGCGCAATTGCGCGAATACGAGGAGTCGCGTGCGCGGGCCGAACGGGCCGCGCAGCTGCAAAATCGGCAGGAAGACGACAGAGTGCGCAGGCAAGAAGAGATGAACCGGATCCGCGCCGAGGAATCCGCCCGGCGCGAGGCCGAACAACGCGCGAGGATCGAGCCGCAATCTACCGGGACCAGCCAGGAAGACGAGAAGCCGTCGTCCCGTATCCTGAAATGCCGCGACGCCTCTGGTGGCATCACCTTCACGCAGGGATACTGTCCGCCGGGAACCAAGCTAGTCGAGATGCCCGCCTCCGAATGACGAAACCATGAAGGACGTGACCGGCGGACCGGGCATCTCGCGCCTGCAGCGCGGCTCGAACAATTCGGCGATCGGTCTCGGCAAGGAACTCGGACGCGGCGGCGAGGGCGCGGTCTTTCCGGTCACCGGAGCTCCCGACCTCGTCGCCAAGATCTACCTGAAACCGCCGGCGCCGGCCAAGGCCGAAAAACTGCGCAGCATGGCGCAAAACGCCTCGCCGGCGCTGTTGCGCGTGGCCGCGTGGCCGGTCGACGTGCTCGCGGATCCCACGGGCGCGGTGCGCGGCTTCCTCATGCCCAAGGTGAGTGCCCGCGAGGACGTGCACGAGTTGTACAGCCCGAAGAGCCGGCGGCGATTCTTCCCCAACGTCGATTTCCGCTTCGTGGTGCGCGCCGGCACCAACATCGCGCGCGCCTTCGCGCAGGTGCACGCGGTGGGCAACGTCATCGGCGACGTCAACCACGGCAATGCGCTCGTCGGGCGTGACGGCACCGTGGTGCTCATCGATTGCGATTCATTCCAGGTGCGCGACGGTGCGCGGCTCTACACCTGTGACGTCGGCGTGCCGCTGTTCACGCCACCGGAGCTCGCGGGCCGGCCCTTCCGCGGCCTGAGACGCACCGCGAATCACGACGCCTTCGGTCTCGCGGTATTGCTGTTTCACCTGCTGTACATCGGGCGACATCCATTCGCCGGCAAATTTGCGGACGGCGAGATGCCGATCGAGCGTGCCATCGCGGAATCACGCTTCGTGTACGGCGCCAATGCGGCGAGCTTCGGCATGACGCCGCCCCCCGGCACGCTGACCCTGGACGCGTTCGGCGTCGACGTCGCGCAATTGTTCGAACGCGCGTTCGCGCCGCCCGGCGAGCAGCCGCGGCCCGCGGCCACGCAGTGGATAGAGGTGCTGCAGGCGCTGGAGTCGCGCCTGCAAACCTGTCGCGACAGCGCCGCGCACTTTTTTCCCAAACGCCCGGGCGGTCCTGATGGTTCGGCGCCGGGCTGCTGCTGGTGCGCGCTCGAGCGGAGCACCGGCCTGCGGCTGTTCAGCGTTCAGCGCCAGACCTTCGACGAGCTCGGTACGGCCAAGCTGGCGCCGATCTGGGATGCCATCATGGCCGTGCCCAAGCCCGAGCCGGTCGACGAGCTGGAAGTGCCGCAGATCGCCGAGCTCGAGATAGAGACGCAGGATCCGCTGGGGCCGCTGCCTCGCGCGGTCCTCAGCTGGTTGCTGGTGGGTCTGGCGATATGCGCGCTCATGTTCGACCCGGGCAAACATGTGTTGCTCGCCGGGATGGTGTTCGCCGCATCGCTGGGCCTTCGCTGGAAGACCCGCAAGGTGAAGTGGTGGAAGCCCGAGCGCTCGCAGGCTATCTACCGCAGCATGTTCATGGCGCGCAAACACCTGGTCTACGTCATCCATGCGTGGAACGAGATCGCCGCGGACAAACGCTTCGAGACGCTGCTCCACAGGCTGAACGATCTCAAGCAGCAGGTCCTGCAGATGCCGCAGCGGCGCGCTGAACGCATGGACGCGATGCTCGCCGAGGCGGCGAAACTGCAGCGTTACAAATTTCTCGACCAGATTCCCCTGGACAAGGCGGCATTGCCCAAGGTCTCACGCCAGGAAATCTCGATGCTCGCGGCCTTCGACATCGATTCGGCCGCGGAGGTGCTGGCGTACTCCGAAAAGATGAACGGCCTGGTGAGCGAACCGGCACGAGTCCAGATCCTGGCCTGGGCCAATGCGTGTTCCCGCAGATTCGTGTTCGACCCGAGCCAGGGAACCGATCCCGTGGACGTGCAGCAGGTCGAGCTGGTGCTGCAACACGAACAGGACTCCCTGCTCGACGAAATGCGCGTCGGACAGGAAGAACTCGAGCGCCTCGCGTCGGAACTCTCCGAAGCCCGCAAGAAACGCGAACGTGACCTCGAAGCGGCGCGCAAGGCGGTCGCGAACTCGACGCAGGAGCACGCCCCGTGATCGCCTCCGAAGAGGAGCGCAAGGCGCTGGTCGCGCAGCGTGGGCTCGCGGTGCTGCTTGCCGCCGGCGGTCTCTTGTTGTGCTGGAACGGCCTGGGGGGTGAAGGTTTCATCGCACGCTGCGGACTCGGCGCGCTCATGTTCGCCGTGGGCGTCGGCATCTTCCTCTATATGCGCTGGGCGCGATGGATGGCGTTGGGCGCGTGTTTCCTGATCATCGCAAGCGCCTGCATCGTGCCCGTGATGTTGCTGCTGGTCGTGCCCTTCGAGGGGGATTTCGACGGGTCGATGCGTGTGAACGTGTTGTGGTCGCTGGTCGCGCTGGCGTTCGGCACCATCGGCTACAAGGGGCTCGCGTATTTTCGTTCGGAAGCCGGGCGCCTGGAATTCGCGGCCGAGAACGCTACCGCGCAACGCGACCTGTTCAACGTCGCGGCTCCGGACCGGAAGGACGACCTGCTCGGCGAGACTTCCGCGTCGGTGCTGGTTTCCGCCGGGGTATGGGTGCTGGTGCTGCTGGTCGCCGAACTACTGGGGCTCGGCAGGCCGGATTGGTTGTTGGCCCACAAGCGTCCCGAACGATCCAGGGTCGCGCCCACTGGGCCGCAGGACCTCGCCTGGTACGAGGTTTCGCGCGATCCCGCGAGCCTCGTCGGGAACTCGTCTCCGGCCGTGAAGAACCGAGTCCTGCCCGATCTCATTCCACTGGGGATCTGCTTCCGCGATGTCGCCTCCGGTCGCGTACTGGACATGGTGTACGCAAACGTCGGCGGAGGGAGCGGCTACCAGATGTTTCACTTCGCTACCCGCGCGCGATCCGGGGAGATGCCGTTCCGGCGCCAGCTCGAGCTCAGGGTGCCGGAGCCGGATTCGCTGCTGATCACGCGTCTACGCGATGATGTGCCGAGCGGCACGGAGTACGCCCTGGTGGATCTCGATGTGAACAACGAAATATCGGAGGCCGATGAAATCAACAACTCGGCGCGCTTCACGATCTCGTACAACCCGGACGGCGGTCTCGACTTGCCGGCGTGCAACAACGTGCGCCTGCGCATCGTTCCGGGAACAGGACCCGTGAGAACCGTCGCGACCACCGATGCGCCACCCGATCTGCCGGACATGGTGCCGCTCGGACTTTGCGCACGCAGCAACATCCTGGTCGGATTGCAATTCACGAACCGCGGCGCATATGGCCACGGCCTGTACCAGATCTCGCAGGGCCACGATGGCAGCGACCTGCGGGTGATTGACCGGACCTATCTATCGGTGCCGGCACCCTACGAAGCCATGGGATTCAACGTCGGCGTGGTCTCGCTGCTGGTGGGAAAACGCGGCAAGTCGGCAAACATCATGGTCAAGATTGACGCCCTGGACGAAATCGGTGAATCGAACGAGCAGAACAACGTCACCAGTGCGCGCGTCACGCGACTCGCCGATGGCTCGGTAGACCTGCCTCAGTGTGATGAGCTTGCCAAACATGCCAGCGATCCGGACTGGATCGATCCGGGGCCCGTGCGTGTGGAACCGGCAGCGGCCAAATCTGCGCCCGAGGCGCGGCCGGATCTCGTGCCTCTTGGGTTGTGTTTGTCACAGACCTCGTCGCGCACACCCATGGTGGTCTTCGGAAACGCCGGCACTGCTGCCAATCCCAGGCTGTTCAATTTCGTCGCGTCCAGTGCCCAAGGCAGCATGGGGGAGCGACCCCCGGCCGGTACTTTTGGGCCGGGTGCGCTTGGCACCCAATTCCTCAACATCGATCCCAAGCCCGGGATGATCGTGGAGCTGGCAATCGATCCCGAAAATTACGTCGAGGAACTGAACGAAGCGAACAATACGCTCAGCGTGGAAATCAGGATTCGTGCCGACGGCAGCGTCGACCTTCCGGACTGTTTGAAGGGTTTCAACCGCGTCAGGAACTGGATGAATATGATGGAATCGCGCAAAGGTAATAAATGACATCACTCGACCAGGTTCCTTTCAGCAATCTCGAGTTCGCCGACAATCCGGAGCCGCGCTGCGCCTGCCTGCTGCTGCTCGACACTTCCGGCTCGATGCAGGGCCAGAAAATCGAGCAGCTCAACGCCGGGCTCAACGAGTTCGCCCGCCAATTGCGCAGCGATGCAATGGCGGCAAAACGTGTCGAAGTAGCGGTGGTGACCTTCGGCCCGGTGCGCGTCGAACAGAACTTCGTCACCGCGGATTCGTTCATCGCACCACAGCTCGAGGCCGACGGCGACACGCCCATGGGCGCGGCCATCGAGAAGGCGGCGGAGCTGCTGGCGGAACGCAAGAAGGCATACCGCGCCAACGGCATCGGTTATTACCGGCCGTGGATTTTCATGATTTCCGACGGCGAGCCCACCGACAATGTCACGGCTGCGGCGGCGCTGGTGCGCGCCGGTGAGGCGAAGAAGTCGTTCATGTTCTACGCCGTGGGCGTGGAGAACGCCGACATCGGCAAACTCGCCGCGGTGGCGGTGCGCCAGCCGCTGCGCCTCAAGGGACTGTCGTTCGGCCAGCTGTTCGTATGGCTGTCGGACTCGCTGAGCAGCGTGTCGCGCTCGCAGATTTCCGACACGCCCGCATTGACCAATCCCGCGGCGCCCGACGGCTGGGCAAAGGTCGACTGAGATGTGGCGATACGCCGCGGGCCGGGCCACCGGCAGTTCGCACGAGAAAACCGGCAAACCCTGCCAGGACCGTTTCGCCTGCGTGTCGTTCGCCGACGAGGACGCGCTGGTTGCGGTGGTGGCCGACGGCGCCGGCACCGCGGAGCACTCGCACATCGGCGCGGAGCTCGCGGTCACCACGCTGAGCGACATGGGCCAGCTCGGCGTGCGTGCCGGACGCAAGGACTATCGCGACATCCTGCGCGAGGGCGCGACGCTCGCACGCCAGCGGTTGATCGAATCCGCCGCCGACCGCAAGCTCACGCCGCGCGACCTGGCCTGCACGTTGTTAGCCGTGATCATCACACCATTCGGCGGCGCGGCGCTGCAGATCGGCGACGGCGTCATCGTGTTCGGCAATGCGGCCTCGGAATGGCGCTGGGCGATCTGGCCGCAGAACGGCGAATACGCCAACGCGACTTACTTCCTCAGCGACGAGCACGCGCTGACCCAGGCGGAGGTCGTGGACATATCCGATGACGTCCAGGACGTCGCGTTGATGACGGATGGCATGGAGCCGCTGGCGTTGCATTTCGCGAGCCGTACCGCGCACGCACCTTTTTTCCGCACGGTGTTTGCGCCGCTGCACGCGAACCCGGCGCAGGGTGAGATACCGGAACTTTCCCAGGCCGTGACGCAGTTACTGGGATCCGCGGCGGTGCGCGCGCGCACCGACGACGATGCCACGCTGGTGCTCGCGACGCGCAAGCTGCGGGAAGGCTGAGTTACCCGCGCCAGTGGTGCGCGCAGCGGCGAACGGTTAGCCTTTGCCGCCATGGGCTCGAGCCTGGCTGGAACCATTGCGATCTTGATCGGCGGCGTCGCGCTCGTGGTCGTGGGCGTCGTGATCTTCATGCGCGCCACGCGCACGAAGCCGCAGCCCGCCGATCCGATCGCGGCCACTACGGGATCGAATCGCGCGCTCACCGGCACTCACGCCACCGGCGACAAGACCGCGATCCACTGGGACGAAGCGCTGCGCAGGTTCGTGGCTTACGCGCTCGACGATGCGCCACGCGAGGCACTGAGTCTGCCGCCCGATCCGGATCACGCGCCGGTGTTCAAGTCGGTGCAGCAGATCCTGGAGCGCATCGAGGCGAAACCCGAATACATTCCGCGCCGTCCTTCATTGCTGCCGAAATTGCTGGCGACAGTGAACGATCCGCAGGCGGCCCTGGTGGAAATCTCGCGCATCATCGCGCAGGACCCCGCGCTCACCGGCAACCTGCTGCGCATCGCGAACAGCCCGATGTACCGCGTGAGCAGTCTGCCGGTCGAAAGCATCGATCGCGCTGTCACGCTCGTGGGAGTGCAGGGCATTCGCTCGATCATCGCGACCGCCCTGTTGCAGCCGGTGATGAGCGGCGGCAGCGGTGCGTTCAGCCGCTTCCCCGAACTCGTCTGGGAGCACACGCTGTATTCGGCATCGGCCGCCGAACAACACGCGGTGCAGATCGAAAGATCCGAACCTTTCCTCGCACAGCTGATCGGCCTGCTGCACGGCCTGTCGGCCATCGTCGTGTTCCGGATCGTGCGCGATCAATTCGCTGCGCAACCGCAACTGAGCCCGACTGTGGCAAGCGTGGCGCGCTTGCTCGAGACCTGGGTCGCGCCCACGGCGGGCCGCATTGCCGCGAACTGGGAATTGTCGGAACGGGTGCAGTACGCACTCGAGAGCCAGGCGCTGGCGGCCGAGCTGCAGATGGAGAATTCGCTGGGCCGATCGCTCAAATTCGGACGGGTCACCGGGTCGGTGATCGTCCTGTGCCGCCTGGGCCGGATCACCGAGGCCGAAGCCCGCGCCATCGTGCTGGCCGGGGAAAATCGCCGCTCTCAGGCCGAACGACTTTGGGACCGTTTCGCGGCCGCATCGCTACGGTCTTCGGCCGAAACCCGCTCCCCCTGATCCGGGCGCTACCGGTCTGGTACCGGTTCGCACCCCCGCAATAAAACCGTCTTAGGGGTGGGAGAAAATGCCCCCTCGTGACACAGAGTAACAGTGGTACCTGGAACCCTACCGGGCACCACTGACCGAAAGCTGCGGAACAAGACCCCCGTTTCCGTAGTGCTAAGAGCCCCGCCTGGCGGGGCTCTTTTTTACGGCTACCGCCGACGTCGGAAAGCGCCCCCGAAGCGGGGGCGTCCGTGAGCAGATAAGATTTCCATAGATGGGGGAGCACAATTTGAATCAAGACATCCAGGGTGGGTGCATGTGCGGGGCAGTGCGCTACTCCGCGACCACCAACCCGGCCAACAGCATGATCTGCCACTGCCAATCCTGCCGCCGCGCGGCGGCGTCGCCGGTGGTGGCGTGGGTGACGTTCGCGAAGGCCGAGTTCCGTTTCGTGCGCGGCACGCCGCTCGAGTTCGAATCGTCCCCCAAGGCGAAGCGGAAATTTTGCGGCGCCTGCGGTTCGCCGCTGGTGTACGAACATCTCGACAGCCCGGATTTCGTCGACGTCACCACCTGCAGTCTCGACGCACCCTGGGCGTTTCCGCCAACTCATCATTCCTGGCTGAGTCACGACATCGGCTGGGTCAAGTTCGGCGATGGCCTGCCGACCTTCGAGCGCTCGCGGTTTGGCGACCCTTCCTGAGCTCGAGACCGCGCGCCTCACGCTGCGACGCCTGACGCTCGACGATGCGCAGTTCATCGTGCGCCTGCTCAACGACGCGGACTTCATGAAGCACATCGGCGATCGCGGGGTGCGCACCGCCGCCGACGTACCGCAGTACCTGCAGCTCGGACCGTTCGCGATGTACGAACGCCATGGTTTCGGCCTGTGGCACGTGGCGCGCAAGCCGGATGGGGCGCCCATCGGCATGTGCGGGCTGTTGAAGCGCGACACGCTCCCCGACGTCGATCTCGGCTACGCCTATCTTCCGGAGTACCGCGGACAGGGTTACGCGCTGGAAGCGGCGCAGGCGTGCTTGCGGCACGTGGCGGGAAAATACGGGCTGCGACGCGTGATCGCCGTGGTTTCGCCGGGAAATTCCGCGTCAATCGCGTTGCTGGAAAAAATCGGCATGCGCTTCGAGGCCATGCATTTCATGCGGCCCGGCGAGGACGAGGTGCGGCTTTACGGCCGCACCCTCGCGGACTAACGCCGCACCACGTCGCCAATGACCTGGCCGATCTTCGCGCCCGGGTCGACGCGCAGTTCCACGGGGCGGTCGAAGCGCAGCTCGCCTTCGACCACGCAGGTCGAGCAGATGTGCACCTCGGGCGGGTTGTTGTGCTTCGAGCCCCAGTCCGAATCGTCCTTGGGCTTCTTGACGTGGATGCCACCCAGCACACGTGAACCATCGGACAGGTCGATGTCGCCGTTGTAAGTCAGCAGTTTGCCCGTGACCTCGGCGCCTTCGAGCTCGATCTCGCCCGAGACGCTGGAGACGTCGCCGCCGACTCGCGCGCGCTTGCCGACGTGCACGCCGCCATTCACGGTCGAGGCTTCGTGATCGACGGCCGCGCCGTCTTCGATGCGCACTGAGCCGTTCACCGTGCTGACCCGGCCGACCTTCACGTCCTCCTCGAGGATGATCTCGCCATTGACCGACTTCGCCACCTCGGCCGACGCACCACGCCCAACGCGCACGTCGCCGTTCACCGTGCTCAGCGTGTCGTAGGTTTCACCCGCCGAGGCACGCACTCCGCCGTTGACGTTGAAAATGTTGCGCCCGTCGCTGGCGGATGCGGGGCCAGCCTCCCAGGCAAGGAAAACGAGCGCGGCGACCGAGATACAGGCAACGACCTTCATGTGGACTCCCTCGATGAAGCGGAAGGTGGGTGCTCTATAGACGTCGTGCGCGCTTCACGGGTTGGAACACCCAAAAAAAACCCCGCTTTCGCGGGGTTTATTGGTCGCTTGCTTGCTTGTTTGTGGAGGAGTGTTTTCGCTCTTCTTGTTGTTGTCCGAGTGCGGTCTTGGTCGCGCCGCTTGTCCAAAGA
>Ga0134127_10002262_pt1 | contig 13985 bp, 14 predicted proteins | sample KB31753_FD_96459 | JGI IMG/M metagenome (GOLD analysis project Ga0134127, IMG submission 96459) | Terrestrial soil microbial communities with excess Nitrogen fertilizer from Kellogg Biological Station, Michigan, USA - KB3-175-3 | ecosystem: Environmental > Terrestrial > Soil > Unclassified ...
CGGCGCCGTGGTCTGGAATACATAGCGGTACCCAGACCGGTGCACCGCGCGCGCGGCGCCCGTGGCGTTGATCATGACGCGGCGGTTGCGCTCGGCCACCGCCGCCGCAACCTGCGTCGCCGCGGAGCCGAAAGGGCCGATCAGCAAATCCACTTTCGACTGGATGAGCTGCTCGTAGAGCTTGCCTGCGCTGAGCGATTCCGAACGATCGTCGAGCAGCTGCAGCTCGACGCGCCGCCCGAGCAGGCCGCCCGCCGCGTTGACTTCCTCCTGCCACAGCAGCAGCGATTTGCGCAGATCTGCGGCAAGATCAGCGAGGATTCCCGACTGCGGGAGCGCCGCGCCCACCGTGATCGGATCCTGCGCCGCTTGCTGCGCAAGCGCCGGCAGCGCGGACAGCAGGACGGCAAGCAGCAGATTTCTCATCCGGCTTGCAAGTTAAGCTGTGGGAAAATCCGCGTCAAGGATGAATGACACCAGCCTCCGCGGCGCGCTCGCCGCGATCGTCGGCGACCAGCACGTGCTCGCCGGCGCGAGCGACACCGCGCCCTACCTCACCGACTGGCGCCGGCAGTTCAGCGGCAGCGCCGTCTGCGTGGTGCGCCCCGCCAGCACCGCCGAAGTGTCGGCGGTGATGCGCCGGTGCGCCGAAGCGGGCGTCGCCATCGTGCCGCAGGGCGGCAACACGGGCCTGTCGGGCGGTTCGGTGCCCGCCGGCGCGCAGAGCCAGATCGTGCTTTCGCTTTCGCGCTTGAACCGCATCCGCGAGCTCGACGCGCTGAACGACACGATCACCGCCGAGGCCGGCTGCGTGCTGGCAGAGGTGCAGCGCGCAGCCTCGGAGGCGGATCGCCTGTTCGCGCTCTCGCTCGCCGCCGAGGGCAGCTGCCAGATCGGCGGCAATCTTTCGACCAACGCGGGCGGCGTCAACGTGCTGCGCTATGGCAACACACGCGATCAGGTGCTCGGACTCGAAGCGGTGCTGCCCGACGGGCGCATCTGGGACGGCCTGCGCGGCCTGCGCAAGGACAACAGCGGCTACGATCTCAAGCAGCTGTTCATCGGCGCCGAAGGCACGCTCGGCGTCATCACCGCGGCAGTGCTGAAGCTGCATCCGAAGCCGACCGCCTCGGCGACCGCCTGGGTTGCCGTAGAGAGCCCGCAGCGCGCCGTAGAGCTGCTGAGCCATCTGCGCAAAGCCTGCGGCGACCGCCTGACGGCCTTCGAGCTGCTTTCACGCACCTGCGTCGACGCCGTCCTCGGCCATCGCCGGGAGATGCGCGACCCGTTGCCCGGCGGCGCCTGGCAGGTGCTCGTGCAGCTGGACGATAGCGGGTCCGCCGCTGCATTGAATGATTTGCTTGAAAATGCTCTTGATACGGACCTCGCGCTCAATGCAGTCGTGGCCAAGAGCGAGGCCGAATCGAAGGCTCTGTGGTCGATCCGCGAAAGCGTCCCAGAGGCGCAGTTCGCCAACGTCAAGCACGACATTTCGGTCGCCATCTCGAAAGTACCGGAGTTCATCGACCGCGCTGGCGCCGCGCTGGCGAAGGCGTTTCCGAATTCTCCGATCTACTGTTTCGGCCACGTCGGCGACGGCAACCTGCATTACAACGTGGGCGACGCGGCGCTGCTCGGGCGCCGCGCCGAGGTCAGCCGCATCGTCTACGACGAGGTCGCCGCGCTCGGCGGCTCGATCTCGGCCGAGCATGGCCTCGGGCAGCTCAAGCGCGACGAGATCGTGCGCCACCGGGAACCGCTCGAGCTGGAGCTCATGCGCGCGGTCAAGCGCGCGCTCGACCCGCGGGGGCTGATGAATCCTGGAAAAGTAATCTAGGTCCTACTTGTTGCGGACCGCCATGTCCTTGGCGCGTTCCGCGAGTCCCGCGAGCAGCGAGGCGCCGAAGGCGGGGCTGGTCTTGACCAGGTGCAGAAAAGCATTGCGGTTGATCGCGAGCAGCTTGCAGTCGGTTTCAGCCACCGCGGTGGCGGCGCGCACCGACTGGTCGACCAGCGCCATCTCGCCGAACACCCCGCCCTGTCCGGCGCGACCAACGAGGCCGCCCTTGATGGTAATCGCGACCTTGCCCTCGAGCACCACGTACATGAAAGCGCCGCCGGTGCCTTCCTGCATGATCATCTTGCCGGCCGGGTAGATCACCGGGTCCTGGCCGCTCATCACGTGGACGAGGCCCGCCAGCAGTTTCTTGTCGAAAATCGGCGCTTCCTTCGCCACGCCCGCGTGCAGCGAACCGCTCGCGCGCAGGCGCGAGATGGTGCTGCGCAGGCGGTGGTTCATGATGCTCATCAGCATCAGCGCGAACTCGGGCTTCAGCTGCAGCGCCTGCTGGAACTGCTTTTCGTCCAGGCCGATGACCGTGCACTGGCTCTTCGCGCGCGCAGTCGCGGTGCGCGCCGCCTGCGCGATCACTGCCATCTCGCCGAAGGTCTCCCCCGGCTTGACGCTGCCGATCACCTTGTTCTGCGCAATCATCTCGATTTCGCCCAGGATCAGCACGTACATCTTCGCGCTCTTGAACAGGCCGCCCTTCTCGTCCTCCTCGAAGATCGTCGCACCGGCGGCGAAGCTCTCCGGCTTGCCGGCGGCCTTGAAGAACTCCATCGCCATCGCGGCGTTGTAGACCGGCGGCGGCGGCGGCGCGGCCGGCTGCTGCGCGGGTTTTTGCGGTGCAGTATTGGAAAAGTCGAGATCGCTCATGGCTGTGCGGTCGAACGGGACGCGTCTGAATCCGCAATCCTACCCCCTACGGAACGTCGGCGCGGGCAAACGTTCAATCGTGACATTGACACAGGCGGCGCGACCGGCACCGACGGCGCGCGCCAGCGCGGGTGCCAGCTGCTCGAGCCGCTCAACGTGCTCGCCATGCGCGCCGAAGGCGGCCGCGACCTGGTCGTAGCGTGTCGGCAGCAGGTCGAGCCCGTGCGCACGGGGCACGCCGTAGCTGCGCAACTGGATCTGGTACTCGGCGTTCCAGCACGCATCGTTGCCGACGACCGCGACATAGGCGAGCCCGCCTCGCACCGCGGTGTCGATCTCGGAACAATGAAAGCCGAAGGTACCGTCGCCCAGCATCGCGACCACGGTCGACCCGGGCAGCGCCAGCTTGGCCGCCGCGGCAAAGGGCAGCGCCGCGCCGATCGAGCCCGCCACGCCGTTGATCACGCGGTGCGGCGCCGTCACGGTAGCCTGCGCCCACTGGCCGAATTCGCCGCCGTCCGCGACCAGCACCGCCTCGGACCCGGCAAGGAGCTTTTGCACTTCGCGTCCCACTTCGACCGGGTGCAGCGGGCCGCCGGGCTTCGAGGCAAGGCTCTTCCATTGCGCGGGCCTGAAGGCGAGCGCCGAGCGAACCTCTTCAGACCAACTGCTCTTCGGCCAGGACTTCTGCCTCGCGGACAGGGAATCCGGCAAGCCATCGACTTCAATGACCTTGCAGTCACTTGAAAAAGCGGCGCCGAATCGCAGCGTGAAATCGCGCCGCTTGCCCGCCAGCACCACGACATCCGCGACTGCAAGCACTTCCGCCAGCAATCCCAGGCCGGGGTCGTTCACGCCGCGCGGGCTCTCCATCACGATCGCCGGCACGCGCGTGCATTCTTCGAATTGCTGCAGCAGTGCGCGGCCACGCGCGCTGCCCAGCGCCGGACCGGCGATCAGCAGCGGCTTCTCTGCCTTTGCAAGCGCGGCCAAGATTTCCTCCGGCATGCCGGTAACAACAGCTTCAGGCAGAAAATCCTCCTTCTGCGGCAGTCCAGCGTCATACGAGGCCTCCAGCAGATCCGACGGCAAGGACAGGTGCACCGGGCCCGGCCGTCCGGACTTCGCCATGCGCATCGCGCGCGCGAGATCTTCGCCCAGGCTTTGTGCAGAGCGCACCGTCCAGGCGGCTTTGCAGGCAGGTGCCGCCATCTCGGCCTGCGCCATTTCCTGGAATGCGCCCTTGCCCAGCTCGCTGATCGGCGCATGGCCCGAGAGCAGCACGACCGGCGACTCCGCGGCGAGCGCCGTGTAGAGCGCGGATACGGCGTTGGCGTGGCCAGGGCCGCCCGTGACGAGCGCCACGCCGACTTCGCCGGTCAGGCGCCCCCAGGCATCGGCCATGTGGACCGCCGCCGCTTCGTGGCGCACATGCACGAGCGGCAGCTTTGTATCCAGCGCCGCATCGAACACCGACATGACATGGTTGCCCGAAAGCGCGAACACATAGCGCGTGCCGGCGCGCGCGAGGCCGCGCGCCACGATGTCTGCGCCGCGCAGCGTCATCGCCGGGTTTTCCTGCCTACTGCCGAATGCCGAGCGCGCTGATGAGCTTGTCGTACAGCTCGTACTGCTCGCGCACGTACTTCTCCGTCTCGGCTGCAGAGCGGATTGCCGGAATGCCGCCGATCTTGGCGATGGCGGCGAGCCATTCTGGGTCCCTCGCCAGGCTGGCGAGTGCCGCGGTCCAGCGGTCCACCACCTCCTTCGGCAGGCCCGGCGGGCCCATCAGCGCGGTCCAGCCGACGATTTTCTCCATGTCGGGCACGCCCGCTTCGCGCGCGGTCGGCAACTCAGGCGCTTCCGGCAGCCGCTCGCGCGTGGTGACGAACAGGCCGCGCAACGCGCCCGCGCGGATCTGCGACACCATGGTGGTGGCGTTGTTGCACGCGAACTGGACCTGTCCGCCGAGCACCGCGGTCGTGACTTCGCCGCCGCTCTTGTAGTGGATGCCTACGGCGTCAGTGGGCTTGAGGCCCGCCAGCGACATCAAATATTGCGAAGCCATGTTCTGGCTGGTGCCAGGACCGGCGGTCGAGAAGTTCAGCTTGCCCGGATCCCTGCGGATGCTGGCGTACAGGTCCTGCACCGTTTTCACCGGCGAATCCGCCCTGACGGCGCAGATGTAGGGGTTCAGCTCCAGCAGCGACAGCATGGTGAATTCGTTCCACTTGTAGGGCGCCTTCGACTCGAGCGCCGGAAAGATCGCGTGCGTGGCGATGCGCGCGATCAGCAGCGTGTAGCCGTCGGGCGCCGCAGTACGCACCGCCATCGTGCCAATGGAGCCCGAGGCACCGACGCGGTTGAGCGGCACGAAGCTGGCATTGCCGAGGTATTTGGCCGCGTACTGCGCGAGCAGGCGGCCCGAGAGGTCGGAATCGCCGCCCGCGCCGAACGGGATCACCAGGGTGATCGGCTTGGCGGGATACTGGGCGAAAGCGCTGGTGAAAAAACCAAGCGAGACGAGCAACACAAGCCATCGTTTCATTTGTATTCTCCGCGGATGGGGAAGCCTAGCATGGCCCCGCAGTCCAACTTCGGGCCGGTCTCCGGCCCGGGCGTGTGGTACGGGCGCGACCTGCAATCGCGCACGGACTGGATCCGCCATTTCAGCGCCGCCGAGCTGGCCGAACTGGACGCCGCGGTGCGCGCCTTCAAGGCGAGCGGCGCGCCGCTCGCCGAGATAGCGCGCGCAAGTTTTCCGCTGCCTGGGCTCGGGCCGGTGCTCGCGGGAATCCTCGCCGAATTACTGGAAGGACGCGGCTTTGCCATGCTGCGCGGCTTCCCGGTCGGTAAATATTCGCGCGAGGAGCAGGCCATTGCCTACCTCGGCATCGGCGCCTGGTTCGGCCGCGCGCGTTCGCAGAACGCGAAAGGGCACCTGCTCGGGCACGTCAAGGACCTCGGCCTCGATATCGCCGACCCGAACGTTCGCTACTACCAGACCAGCCGCAAGCTCGAATACCACACCGACTCGGTGGACGTGGTGGGGCTGCTCTGCCTGAAGACCGCGAAAACGGGCGGCGAGAGCTACATCGCGAGTTCCATGGCGCTCTACAACGAGGTGCTGGCGCGCCGGCCCGAACTGCTGCCGGCGCTGTTCGAGCCCTTCCCCACCGACCGGCGCGGCGAGGTCCCCGAGGGCATGCAGCCCTGGTTCGACATGCCGATCTATCACCGGCACGCCGGACGGCTTACCTGCATCTACGTGCGCCAGTACATCGAGTCGGCGCAGGCGCAATTCCTGCAGGCGAAGCGCCTGAGCGCCGCCCAGGTCGCGGCGATGGACCTGCTCGATGAGCTGGCGAACGACCCGCAGATCCACCTTTCGATGGCCTTCCAGCCGGGCGACATGCAGTTCCTGCACAACCACCAGATCCTGCACTCGAGGAACGACTTCGAGAACTGGCCCGAAGCCGAGCGCCACCGGCACTTGCTGCGGCTGTGGCTCGCACCGGCTGGCGCGCGGCCCCTGCCAGAGCCCTTTGCCGCCCGCTACGGCAGCGTGGTTCCGGGCGAACGCGGCGGCATCGTGGTCAGGGGTACGACGCCGAGAGTGCCGCTCGAGGCTGAGTAGCGGGCGACGGCGGCAGCAAGTCCCGGATCGCCTTGCGTACGCGCTCCTGCGTCCAGTCGATCTCGCCCACCACGGAATAGCGCAGGCGGCCGTCCGGGCCGACCAGGAAGCTCATCGGCAGCAGGCGCGCACGCCAGGCGCGCGCGGTGCCGCTGTCGCGATCGAGCAGCACCGGAAAATCCAGCGGCAGCTGCTCGAGGAAGCGCCGGATGCGCGGTTCGGATTCGGCGAGGTTGACCGCCAGCACCGCGAACGGCTGCCCGGCGAGCGAGGCGCGCAGCCGGTTCATCGAGGGCATCTCCTCGCGGCAGGGCTCGCACCAGGTGGCCCAGAAGTTGATGAGCACCACCTTGCCCCGGTAGTCCTCGAGCCGGTGCAGCCGGCCGTCGAGATCCTGTAGCGCGAGCGCCGGCGCAGCCCCCCCGGTCCAGGGCCGCAGTTGCTGGGCAGTTGCGTGGCCTGCAGCCAGTAGCAATGCCAGCGTCAATAGGAAGCGCATGACGCAGTATTACCAAAAAAAAGCCCGGCCGGAGCCGGGCTTCGATGACGCCAGGGAAACTTACTTCGCCATTTCCTTGGTTGTGCCTTTGGCTTTTGCCTTCGCCTTGGCCTTTTTGGGAGCGGCCGCTTTCTTGGGCGTGGCTTTTTTCGCCGATTTCGCTGACGGCGTTGCCGGCGTGGCTTTCGTCGCCGGGGGGTTTGCAGGCGTTGCGGGCGTCGCCGGGGCCTGGGCGAGGGTGGATACCGCAAACGCCGACGCCACGAGCGCAACGATCAGTTTCTGCTTGAGCATTTCTTGTTCTCCTGGTCTATAGACTCGGTTCGATGCTGAACCGGGCCATATAACGCGCTGCAGCGCAGACGGTTGACAGAATTCAGTCCAGGTCTGCCTGCGCACCCAATAAAGCGTTTCGAAACCGCGTTTTAAGCAAGCCGCCGTCGCGCGGCGGCAGGACCAGCGGCAGCTTCTCCGCTTGCACTTTTATTTGCGCGAAGAGCGGCCCCGGCGACGCGTGAATCGCCCTGCGCAACGCCGCCAGCGCCGCGCGCGCCCGGATCTGCCGCGTCACGCGAAAGCCGCAGGCCTGCGCCGCCTTGGCGAGGTCCACGCCCGCCGCCGTGTGCGTCGCCTGCATGCCGGTCTCCCCGTAGCGCTCGTTGTCGATCACCACGACCGAGAGATTGCGCGGCCGCTGCACGCCGATGGTGGCAAGCGAGCCCAGCCCCATCAGCATCTCGCCGTCGCCCGTGAGCACGAGCACGCGCCGCCTGGGCTGCGCGAGCGCCAGACCGAGGCCGATCATCGCCGCGTTGCCCATGCCGCCCCACAGCGGAAAGTTGAGCGGCGTATCGCCCACCGCAGTGATGTCCCAGGCGGTGGAGCCCAGGCCCGCCACGACCAGCAGGCCTTTTCTGTCCTTCAGCAGGGCTTGCGCCACGTCCCTGCGCCGCAGCGTGGCTTTCATCGGGCAGCCTGTTCCTGGAAGCTCTTGATGCCGATGACGGCCTGCGATATCAGCAGCGCCACGGCCTGGTAGCTGCCGAAGGCGAGCCGCGCGGCCGCGTCCGCCATCGGCACGATCGCTTCGGCGCTGTTCGCCTCGTGCACCACCACGCCCATCGCCGCAAGCACCGAGGGCGTCGCCTGCCCCATGGGCACCTGCCAGGGGTTGAATTCGCCGACCTGGCCGCGCATGGTGACCAGCATCAGCAGCGGAAAGCGGCATTCGCGCACCGTGCCGAGCTGGTTGATGCAATTGCCCACGCCGCTCGACTGCATGAGCAGCGCGCAGCGCATGCCGCCGAGCCAGGCGCCGGCGGCGAGGCCGATGCCTTCCGCCTCGGTGCTGAGGACGACGGCGCGCATCTCCCGGTCGGCGAGGCAGAGCTCGATCAGGCGCTTGTGGCCCGCATCCGGCACGTAGCCGACCTGGCGCACGCCTGCCGCCTTCAAAGTGTTGTAGAGCGCCTGCGGCCATGCATCGTCACTGCGCTTCATCGCACCGTTACCTCCACGCGTTGTACGGCATTATTGCCGAATCCCGTCACGTCCCAGGGCGGCTCCAGCGGTTGTGTGGCGCCGGTCGCATCGGTTGCGCGGCAGCTCAGCTCATGCGGCCCCGGCGTTGCGTCCCAGCGCGCGCTCCAGCGCCGCCACGCATGCGGGCCGGCGGGCGCATCGAGCGCCGCGTCGCGCCAGGCGCCATCCACCGAGAATTCGACGCGCGCGATGTCGCCATCGCCGGACCACGCGCGGCCGATAATCTCGATCGGGCCTGCATCGACGGTACGGCGCCGCCCGTAGTAGTCGGGGATGCCGGGCGGTGCCAGCAGGGAATTCACGCGCATGCGCGTGCAGGGAATGCCCTTCTCGCCGGCCACGTTGCGGAAATGATAGCTGAGCGCCTGCTGCACGCCGTCGAAGGGCTGGTCGATCGCTTCGATGCGCTCGAGCCATTTCACGCTCGCCATGCCGTACCAGCGGGGCACCACCAGGCGCAGCGGCGCACCGTGCTGGGGCAGCAGCGGCGCGCCGTTCATCGCGTACGCGACGAGAATTTCGTCACGCAACGCGGCTTCCGGCGTCAGGCTGCGTGAAAACGAATGCTCGATGCCGCGGTCAAATCCTCTATCAGCGCCATGAAAAACGATCTCCCGTGCAGCATCCTTTATCCCTGATTTCTGCAGCAGGTCTGCAAGCGAAACCCCTGTCCATTCGGCGGTGGAAACGCCTTCCTCCAGCCACGGCATGGACGGATAGCGCGGCGAAATCTGTCCGCGCCCGTTGCCCGCGCATTCCATGGTTACGCGCAGCGTACGCGCAGGCATGCGCTGCAGTTCCGCGAGGCCGAGGGCGCGCGGCTGCGAGACCAGGCCGCCGATGTGCAGTCGCCATTTCTCCAGGTCGACGTCAGGAATGTCGAAATGAATGAGCAGATAGTGCAGCCCGGCAGGTGTCACGTCATAGCGCAGCGCCTCCAGCGGCATGCCGCTGTTGCGCGCGGCCAGTGCGAGCTCGTCCCGGGTATAGCGGCCGACGATGGGGGGCCGGCGCCGGTACTTGGGCAACGGGTTGCGCTCCAGTTTGGGAATCTGCGTGCAATTCTATAATGTCAGAGAAATGGATCTTGCCAAGTTCCTGACCCTCGTACCGCGCGGCGACCTGTGGGTGTTCGGCTACGGCTCGCTCATGTGGTCGCCGGAATTCACCTACGCGGAGCGCAAGACCGGGCGCGTGCACGGCTACCACCGCGCGCTATGCCTCCTGTCGACCCGCTACCGCGGCACGCCGGAGAAGCCCGGCCTGGTGATGGGCCTGTGCCGCGGCGGCTCCTGCTGGGGCATGGCCTTCCGCGTGCAGGCGGGCCGCGCCAAGGAAGTGCTCGACGCGCTGTGGAAACGCGAGATGTTCAGCAATGTCTACATGCCAAAGCTCGTGCCGGTTTCGCTCGCGGGCGCGCAGCGCGTGCAGGCGCTCGCCTTTGTCGCCGACACGACGCACCGCAGCTTCGTCGACGAACTCGACGTGGACGGCCGCGCGCGCCTGGTCGCGCAGGGCCACGGCCAGCGCGGCCGCTGCGTCGACTACATCCGCAACACGCTCGATCACATGCGCGAACTGGGCGTGCACGACCCGCACCTCGCGCGCATCCTCGCCACGGCGCTCGACCTGACCACGGAAAAAGAGAAGCAGTGAGCGCCGGACTCTGGCCGGCGAAGCTGCATCACCTGCGGCGCGACAGCACGCAGCCGGAGCAGCTCGCCCGCTTCTACGGCGAACTGCTGGACGACCGCGTCGAGGCATTGCCGAACGGCGAATGGCTGGTGCAGGGGCACGGCCGGCGGCTCATCGTCGGCCGCGGCGCGCCGGGCGCAGTGCCCTGGTTCGCGCTGGCAATGCAGAACGCGGCGCATCTTTCAAGTTATGCGGCAGCGCTCGAGCAGGCGGGCGTGCGGCGCGAGGCGATGGCGACGCCGCTATTCCGGGAGGGCGCCTTTGCGGTGACGGACCCGGATGGCCGGCGCGTTGTTTTCGGCGTTCCTGCTGTTGCTTCTGAAATGGAAGGCAAGACAAGCGCGCGCCTGCAGCACTTCGTTTGCGCCAGCACGCGACTGGACGGAATGCTGCATTTCTACCGCGACCAGCTCGGCCTGCGGGAATCCGACCGCGTGATGGAGGGCGGAGAGATTTCGGCCGCGTTCCTGCGCTCCGATCCGGAGCATCACAGCTTCGCCGCTTTCCGCGCGCCGGAATCGCGCGCGGACCACCATTGCTACGAGACCAGCGGCTGGATGGACATCCGCGACTGGGGCGATCGCATGGCGAGCCTGCGCATTCCGCTGTGGTGGGGGCCTGGTCGGCACGGACCGGGCAACAACCTGTTCTTCATGATCGAGGATCCCGACGGGCACAAGGTGGAGTTTTCCGCCGAGCTCGAGCAGCTGCCGCAGGAGGCGGCTTTCCGCACCTGGCCGCACGAGCAGCGCACGCTCAACCTGTGGGGCTCAGCCTGGATGCGCAGCTAGCTCAATAACCGATCGCCGCGCCGTCGCTGCGCGGGTCGGCGCCGCCGATGCGCAGTCCGCTTTGCGGATCGATGACGATGCCGTGCGCGTGGCCGGCAAGCTCGTTCCACGCGCCCCACCGGTTCAGCAAGTGGCCGCGGCGCGCCAGCTCTTCGATCGTTGCCGGCGCGAAGCGGCCTTCGATATGCAGCGTGTCGCGGGCCTCCCCCAGCGCGAAGCGGCCCGACAGCCAGCGCGGCATATCCAGCGCCTGCTGGATGTCGCGGCCGTAATCGATCATCGCGACGTAGGCCTGCAGGTGGATCTGCGGCTGGCCGTCGGCGCCCATGCAGCCGAGCACGCTCCACAGCTTGTCATCGCGGAATCCGAGCGAGGCGATCAAGGTGTGGAGCGGCGTTTTGCCCGGCTCGAGCCGGTTCGGATGCCGGGGATCGAGCGAAAAATAGGCACCCCGGTTCTGCAGCACCACGCCGGTGTCGCCCGCGACCACGGTCGAGCCGAACACGCCGTACAGGCTGTGGATCAGCGAGGCGGCGTTGCCCTCGGCGTCGACTGTCGCGATGTAGACGGTGTCGCCGCTGAGGCTGCCGTACGACGGCACGCGGTCCCAGGACAGTGCACGCGCCGGATCGATCAGCGCACGGCGCTCGTCGGCATACGGCTTCGAGATCAGCCGCTCGATGGGCACCTCGGCAAAGCGCGGATCGGCGAGCCAGCGGTCGCGGTCGTGATAGGCGATCTGCTTGGCCTGCACCAGCAGGTGGGCGTGGTCGGGACCGAGAAATTCTTTTCGGTGCAATTCCAGCGGCTCGATCAGGTTGAGCATCTGCAGCACCGTGAAACCCTGCGTCGGCGCGGGCGTCTGGTACAGGGTAACGCCGCGATAGCTGCCGGAGATCGGCTCGCCCCAGCGCGCGGATTGCGCGGCGAAGTCGGCGGCCGTGAAGAATCCGCCGCGTTCCTTCGCAAATCGCGCAAATTCCGCGGCGAGGCCGCCTTCATGGAACGCGGCGTGGCCGCCTTGCGCGATTGCGCCAAGCGTGCGCGCGAGGTTCGGGTTGGAGAGCGTCGCGCCCGCGCGCGGTGCCGCGCCGCCGGGGAGGAAAATGGCCGCGGCCTCGGGCTGCAGCGCCAGTTCGGCCGCGGTCTGCGCGATCCAGCCCGCCACCCGCTCCGTCACCGCGAAGCCATCGCGCGCGTAACCGATCGCGGCCTCGAGGTTGCGTGCGAGCGGCAGGCGGCCGTAGGCCGCGTGCGCTTCGCACCAGCTGGAAACCGCGCCAGGGGTAGTCAGCGTGGCCGGCAGGATGCCGCGGAACGGAATCTCCGCCATTGCACGCGCGGCGAACCAGTCGACGCTGGCGCCGGCCGCCGCGCGCCCGCCGCCGTCGAGATAGCGCACCCGGCGGGTGCCGGCGTCGTAAATCAGCCAGAACGCGTCGCCGCCCAGCCCCGTCATATGCGGATACAGGACCGACAGCGCAGCACTGGCGGCGATTGCGGCATCGACCGCGGAACCACCTGCGCGTAGCGCATCCACCCCGGCCTGCGAAGCCAGTGCATGCGGACAGGTAACCATGGCCTTCGGCGCCCGTGTCGCCGGCCTGATGTCTGTCAGCTGCGTTTTCCCATTCGTTGCAATGCCTTTTCAAGCAAACCGCGTTGCGTCCCGAAATTCAGGCGTACGAATCCCGCCGCGCCGAACTGCGACCCGGGGGACAGCGCGACGCCGCGCTCGAGAAAGTGCCGGTAGGGATCGGCGACGCCCAGACCAGAAGCATCGATCCACGCAAGGTAGGTCGCCTCGACGTGCGCCATCTTCAGGCCGGCGATCTCCGCAACGCGTTTCTCCACCAGGTCCCGGTTGGCGCGCAGGTAGGCGAGCTGCGCCTCCAGCCACTCACCGCATTCGCGGTAGGCCGCGAGCGCCGCCTCGTAGCCGAACACCGAGGCATCGTGCACGGTGGCGTGATGATCGGCGCAGAACGCGCGACGCAATTCTGCGTTCTCGATGATGGCGAAGGCGCAGCCGGCGCCCGGAAAGCCGAAGGCCTTGTTCGGAGAAATGAGGGTGACCGTGCGACGGCAAGCCTCGCGCGAGATGCTCCCGATCGGCACGTGCGGCTTGCCCGCATCGAGCAGAATGTCCGCGTGGATCTCGTCCGAACAGATGACGAGGTCGTGCTGCTCGGCGAAGGCCGCCAGCCTCGTCAGCTCCGCGCGAGTGAAAATCGTGCCGCCGGGATTCTGCGGGTTGCAGAGGAACAGCAGGCGTGTAGCCGGCCGCACGGCCGAGGCTAGGAACTCTTCATCCCAGACCCATCGCCCATGCTGCAGCACGAGCGGCACCTCGGTATGGGCGCGCTGCGCTAGCTCGAGGGATCGCTTCAGGTGCTGGTACACCGGCGTCGGCACGAGGGCGTGCTGGTCGGGCTGCGTCAAATGGCGCGCCGCAAGATGCAATCCCGGCACGACGCCGGAAACGAAGACCACCCAATCGGGCTCCACGCGCCAACCATAGAGCCGCTGCATGCGCTCGATCACCGCGTCGCGCAGCGCTTCGGGCAACACGTTGTAGCCGAACACGCCATGCGCGGCGCGGCGCGCGATCGCGGCCAGCACCGGCGGCGGCGCCCGGAAATCGGTATCGGCGACCCACAGGGGTATCACGTCGCCCGGATAGCGCTCCCAGCGCGTGCTCCAGGTGCCGCGGCGCTCTACCGGCTGGTCAAAGTCGAACTGCGGCAATCACTTCTTCCCTGCCTTGGCGGCGTCTTTCTCCAGTGCTTCGGCCTTGTCGTCCTCGTCGGCCTGCTCCTTCGCCGCCTTGAGCGGATCCTCCTCGAGGCGGTTCATGCTGTCATCGGCTTCTTCGGTGACGGTGGCGCGCGATTCCGCGTGCAGGATCCGGGGCAGGTAGGTGGCAATGGACGGCACGAACATCACCACGGCGATGGCGATGCACTGCAGCACCATGAACTGGAACATGCCCTTGTAGATGGTGGCGAGCGACCACTCCTTCACCACCTGCTTGAGGTAATACGCCGACATCGCCACCGGCGGCGACAGGTAGGCGGTCTGCAGCGTGACCGCGACCACCGC
>Ga0134127_10002263_pt1 | contig 13983 bp, 15 predicted proteins | sample KB31753_FD_96459 | JGI IMG/M metagenome (GOLD analysis project Ga0134127, IMG submission 96459) | Terrestrial soil microbial communities with excess Nitrogen fertilizer from Kellogg Biological Station, Michigan, USA - KB3-175-3 | ecosystem: Environmental > Terrestrial > Soil > Unclassified ...
CACGACGTTGCCCCGCCCGTCGGCCACCACGAACCCGGTGGTGTCGCCGTCGATCTCGCCCCATCGGTGCCACTGCGCCTTCTCGGGATCGAAGACCCGGCGCCGCCGCTCCGCGTAGGCCTTGCTGAGCAGCGCCTCCACCGGCACCCGCTCGTGGTCCGGATCCGCGATCCACCGGTTGCGGTCGGCGTAGGCCAGCTTGGTCATCTCGATCAGCAGGTGCAGGTGCTCGGGGCTCTGGGGCTCGTGCTTCGCCACGTCGAAGCCCTCGAGCAGGTTCAGGGTCAGCAGCGCGGCCAGTCCCTGGGTGGGCGGCGGCGTCTCGTAGACCCGGTAGCCGCGATAGATGGACGAGATCGGCTCGGCCCACTCCCCCTCGTGCGCGGCGAGGTCCTCGGCGGTGAGGAAACCGTCGACGCGCATGCGCTCCGCGATCGACCGCGCGACCCGCCCCTTGTAGAAGAGGTCGGGCTCCGGCCCCAGCTCGGTCAACGTGCGGGCCAGGTCCGGCTGGCGGAAGCACGAGCCGGTGGCCGGGAACACCCCGCCGGGCGCGAACACCCGGTGCCACTCCGGATCGTCCACCGTGGGGGCCTTCTCGCGTATGGCCTGCGCGACCACGTCGGAGAGCGGGAAGCCCTCGCCCGCGTAGTACGCGGCCGGCTCCAGGAGCGAGGCGAGCGGGCGGGTTCCGAAGCGATCCAGGAGCATGCGCCAGCCGCGCGTGACGCCGGGCACCGAGACCGAGCCCGCGCCGGTGGTGGGCACCGCATTCAGTCCGCGCCGAGAGAGCTCGTCGAGGGTGGCGCGCGCGCCGGAGCGGCCCGCCCCGTTCAGGTAGTGCACGCGGCCGGTGGCCGCCTCGTGATAGAGCACGAAGATGTCGCCGCCCACGCCGCAGAAGTTGGGCTGGGTCACCGCGAGCACCGCGTTGGTGGCGATGGCCGCGTCCACCACGTTGCCGCCCGCGCGCAGCACGTCCACGCCGGCCAGCGAGGCCAGCGGATGACAGGAGGCCACCATGCCGCGGCGGCCCATGGGCGCCTGGCGGTGGGCGTAGCCGATCTGGGGCATCCTAGCCCTCCGAGAAGATGCGAGTGATCTCGTCCTGCGGAAACGTCGGCATCGGGCGCGCGTGGCCCGCGGTCACCAGGCTCACTCCCTGGGAGGCGTCGGTCACACGGCCGATCGCCGCGCAGTCGACGCCGGCGGCGCGGCAGCCCGCGATCACCCCGTCGGCGTCGTCCGGGGCCACCGAGAGCAGCAGCGCGCCGGAGGCGATGGTGCCGAGCGGGTCGAGCCCGAAGGCCTCGCAGAGCGCGCGGCCCTCCGGCAGCACCGGGATGCGCTCGCGATCCACCCGCAGCCCCACGTCGGCGGCCTGGGCCAGCTCCCAGCACGCGGTGGCCACCCCGCCCTCGGTGGGATCGTGCATCGCGTGCACGCGCGCGGCGCCGCACGCGGCCCGCGCGTCGGCCACCACGCTGATGCCGGGCCGGCGCAGGAAGTCGCGGGCGCGCTTGACCACGTCGCCGGGCACTCCGCGTCGCTCCGCCTCCACCGCGCGCTCGCGGGCCACGATCGCCGCGCCCTCGAGCGGCACGCCCTTGGTCAGCAGCAGCGCGTCGCCCGGCTGCGCCCCGCCCGTCGTCACCAGGCGGTCCTTCGCCACTTCACCCAGCATGCAGCCAGAGACGATGGCCCGCGGCAGCCCGGCGGTCACCTCGGTGTGGCCGCCGATCAGGGTCACGCCGAGCTCCGCGCACGCCTCGCCGATGTCGGCGAACAGTTCCTCGACCGCGTCGTCGGTGGCCCCGCCCTCGGGCAGCAGGACCGTGGCGAGGAACCAGAGCGGCCGCGCGCCCCGCACCGCCACGTCGTTTGCGTTCACGTGAAGGGCGTACCACCCCGCGTCATCGGTCGCGAAGGTGATGGGATCGGCGGTGGCGATCAGGTAGCGGTCTCCCATGTCGAGCACGGCCGCATCCTCTCCCAGACGCGGACCGATGACCACCCTCGGATCGGCGGACGTCAGCCGGCCGAGCAGGCGCTCGAGCAGCTGAGGGGGCAGCTTGCCGACGGCGAGGGTGGGCATGGCCTCCGTAGTATAGCCCAGTACGCGGGCGCTATCGGGAATACTGCTCGTAGAATCGGCCACTTAGATGGTCAAGTGCCGCCGCGTTCTCGGAGAAGCTATCGCCGGGCGTGCAGCGCAAGCCGGTAGACCTCGCTGCCGGCCAGCAAGAACGCACCGGTCCCGTAGGGCTCCGTATCGTCAGGATCGGTGGCGGCCGGCCGGTCGCTGGGGGTCTGGACGTAGCCCAGCTTGCCGTCGGCCCGCACGGAGCGAGTCAGGGCCACCCAGCCGGCCCGAACCGCTGCTCCATACCGAGCGTCATCGAGCAGTCCCGCGTTGATGCCCCACGCCAGGGCGTAGACGAAGAAGGCCGTGCCGCTGGTCTCGGGTGCCGGCCAGCTGTCGGGATCGAGGAGGCCCGCGCGCCAGTATCCGTCCGGGCGCTGCAGGGTCACGATCTTCGCGGCCATCGCCTGGAACAGGGCGGCCAGGCGCGCGCGGCCCGGGTCGTCCGCGGCGAGATACGGCAGGATGCGCGCCAGACCGCCGAGGACCCAGCCGTTCCCGCGACTCCAGAACACCCGGGCCCCGTTCTGCTCGCGCAGCCCGAAGAAGCGGCTGTCGCGGTAGAAGAGGTGGGCGGCGCGATCGTACAGAAAATCGGTCGTCTTCCACCACAGTCGGTGCATGAGGGAGACGTAACGCGGGTCGCCGGTCGCGTGGGAGGCCAGGGCCAGGGCGGGAGGGGCCATGAACAGGGCATCGCACCAGACCCACTCCCGCATCGATCGGTCGTGGGAGAACTCGAGCGGCTCGTCGAACGGCCGGTCCAGCAGCGCGTCGAAGCGTGCGAGGGCCGGGGCGATCTCCGCCCGATCCCGATCGAGCGCGTAGAGCAGGAAGTAGCTCTGCGTGATCGCCAGGTCGTCGGCGAGAAAGGGCTCGGGGCCCGGCTGCCAGGCATTGCGCCGGCCATTGGCCCGCGCGGCCTCCAGGTATACGTCCGGCGCCGCCGACAGCGGAGCGAAGGTCAGCAGGCCGACCCAGAACGGCGCGACGGCCCAGTCGTGGGTCGGATACTCGGAGGACGGGTGCTGGAGCTGCCAATCGGCCACGCGGGTCATCACCGACCGGACCACTTCCGGGTCGCCCGGATCGCTCGCCGCCGGCGATCGCGCGGGGACTCCGGCTCTGCCGGGAGCGCAGCCGGAGAGGAGCGCCGCCTCGGCGGCGGTGGCGAGGCCAAGCGCGATCGTGGCGCAGAACCGACGGCGCTGCAGGTCGCACTCGTCACGAAATCGGTTCATCATGGGCGTCAGGAGGCCCCAGCCGCACGGGAGATCCGGGAGTCTGCAGCGTACCCCGGCCCTCGATGAGCAGGAGATGAGAACATGAACACTCTGAAAGTGGTCGCCAAGATAATCTGGGTGCTGACCTTGCTCGCCGCGATTGGCGTCATCGCGTACTTCACCGCGCTCGGAACTCGCCTCTGGCCGAATCCGAACGGATTCTGGTCGTAGGCGTCTCCTCGACCGGCGGCACCGGGCGCGACGCCCTGCTGCACCCCCGATGACGAGATGCGGTAGCGGCGCGGCGGGGCTGCCGCGTCCGCGTACCCACCGGGTGGTCCAGAGCTAGAACAGGGGGCCCGCCGCCCGGAGGGCCGCGACCACGAGCGGCTTGGGGTAGATGCCCATCACCACCACGCCGAGCACGCACAGGAAGATGCAGAAGCTCAGCAGCGGGGCCACCGGGATCGGCTCGCGGCGCTCGGGCGCGTCGATGTACATGCGCTTGGCCACCAGGAGGTAGTAGAAGAGCGCGACCACGGTCAGTACCGCGCCCACCAGCACCAGCCAGTAGAGACCCTGCTCGGCGGCGGCCCAGAAGACATAGAGCTTCGCCCAGAAGCCGGCCACGAACGGGATGCCGCCCAGCGAGAGCAGGAAGAGCAGCATCGACAGGGCGAGGATCGGCGAGCGTTGGGCGAGGCCGCGGTAGGCCGCGATCGCCTCCGAGCCCTCGGCCTGGGCCACCGCTTCCACCACCAGGAACGCGCCCATGTTCCCGAAGAGGTAGGCCACCAGGTAGAACAGCATCATGGCCGCGCCGTTGGCCGAGACCGCGGCGAGGCCCACCAGCATGTAGCCGATGTGCGCCACGCCCGAGTAGGCGAGCAGGCGCTTGACGTTCTGCTGGGGGATCGCCATCAGGTTGCCGCCGATGATGGTCACGGTGGCGAGCGCGGCGGCGGGCGCGTACCAGTAGAACACGGTATCGCCCATGCCCTCGAGGTAGAGCCGGAAGATCACCACGAAGCCGGCGGCCTTGGGCGCCACCGAGAGCCACGCCACGAACGGGGTGCTGGCCGCCTCGTAGGTGTCGGGCACCCACATGTGGAACGGGAACGCGGCGATCTTGAACCCGAGGCCGCCCAGGGCCAGCAGCATGCCGAGCAGCATCATGGGGTGCCCGGTGCTCATCGCGCGTGCGATGCCGCGCACGTCGGTGGTGCCGGCCATCCCGTACATGAACGAGAGGCCGTAGGCGAGCACCGCGGAGGACACGGTGCCGATCAGGAAGAACTTCAGCGCCGCTTCCACCGCCTCCGGCTCCCGCTTGATGAAGCCGGCCAGGTAGTAGAGGGGGATCGACATGAGCTCGAAGGCCACGAACAGCAGCACGAGGTCCCGCGCCGAGCTCAGCACCAGCATCCCCAGCAGCGAGGCCAGGATGGCCAGGTAGTACTCGGTGGCGCGCCGCGCGAAGGTGACCGCGCGGAGCGGCAGCGAGGCGAGCACGCCGATCAGGGTTGCGATCAGGAAGAGGCGCTTGGCGAAGATCGCCAGCTCGTCCTGCACGAACGCGCCGTGGAAGAGCTCGGTACCGGCCTCGGTCTTCCACGACAGGCCGAACAGTATGACGAGGCCGACCGCGGTCAGCACCCCGACGCGCCGCTTGTCCGGGCCGGGCAGCACGAGGCCCACCACGAACACGAGCAGCATGAGCAGCGCGAGGCCGACCTCCAGCACCAGCGGGCTGCTCGCCTCGGGCATCACTGGAGCACCCACAGGCGGTTGAGCAGCGGCATGGTCGCGGTGTCCACCGGGGCCAGGGCCAGCGCGGGCCAGATCCCGAACAGCACGATCACCGCCACCAGGATCCACAGCGCGGCCCACTCCGGCCCGCGCGCGTCGGGCAGGTGCTGGAAGTGGGGATCGGGCGAGGGCGGCCCCCAGAAGATCTGCTTGGTGACGCGCAGCACGTAGATCGCGGTGAGGTAGGCGCCGATCACCGCCGGGAAGAGCCACCACGAGTGCGAGGACTGCCACGCCCCCAGGAACGTGAGGAACTCGGCCACGAAGCCCGCGGTGCCGGGCAGGCCCAGGGAGGAGAGGCCCGCGATGGTGAACGCGGTGGCGATGCCGGGCATGGAGCGCGCGAAGCCGCCCATCTTGAAGATCTCCCGCGAGTGCGCCTTCTCGTAGACCAGGCCGACCAGGGCGAAGAAGAGACCGGTCATGACCCCGTGGGCGAACATCTGGTAGACCGAGCCGTTGAGCCCGACCTCGGTGAGGGTCGCGGCCCCCAGCATGACCACCCCCATGTGCGAGACCGACGAGTAGGCGATCACGTACTTGAGGTCGGTCTGGGCCATCGCGCTGAGCGCCCCGTACACGATGTTGATGCAGGCGATCGTGCCCACCAGCCACGACCACTGCAGAGTGCCGTCCGGCAGGAGCCCCATGCCGAGGCGCACCACCCCGTACGCGCCCAGCTTCATCAGCACGCCCGCGTGCAGCATCGACACCGCGGTGGGGGCGGAGGCGTGGCCGTCGGGCGACCAGGTGTGCAGCGGCCAGATGCCGGCCAGGATGCCGAAGCCCACGTAGAAGGCGAGGAAGACCCAGGACTGGAGCTTCGGATCGAACTGGGTCAGCTCCATCTCCAGGAACGAGAACGACGACGAGTCGCCCGCCACGTAGAGGGCCAGGATGCCGACCAGGATGAAGGCGGACCCGAACAGCAGGTACAGGGTCAGCTTCATCGCCGCGTACTCCTTGGTGCCCACGCCGGTGCGCCCGAAGGCCCAGCCGAAGACTCCCTGCGGCCGCACCTCGCCGGTGGAGCCCCAGATGCCGATCAGCAGGTACATCGGCAGCACCGCGATCTCGTAGAACAGAAACAGCACGAAGAGGTCGAGCGAGACGAAGACCCCGTAGACGCCGGTGACCAGGATGAGCAGGAGCGCGTAGAACTCCTGGCTGCGCACCTTGACCGTCCAGGAGGCGAAGGCGCCCGCGAAGATGATGATCGAGGTGAGGAGGACCATCAGCAGGCTCAGGCCGTCGACCCCGAGCTGGTAGTTGATGCCGAGCGCCGGCACCAGCGGCACGTCCTCGAAGAACTGGAAGCCGGCCGCCTCGCGGTCGTAGGCCACGTAGATCGCGATCGACAGCACCAGCGGCAGCGCGGTCGCGGCCACCGCGAGCCCGCGCACCAGCAGCGCGCTGCGCCGGGCCAGGAACATGATCAGCAGGGCGCCCACGAAGGGCGACCACGTGATGACCGAGAGCACCGGGAAGGAGGCGAGGGTCATCGCGGCCACCGCATCCAGACCATCAGGAGGAGCACTCCGAGCGCGACCCCGTAGATGTAGTCCTGCGCCTGGCCGGACTGGATGCGCCGGAGACGGTCTCCCGCGGTGAGCGTCCACGCGCTGAGCACGTTGAGGATGCCGTCCACGATGTACCGGTCGATCCAGCCCACGATACGGGACAGCCCCAGGATGCCGATGCGGTAGACCAGCGCGAAGAAGTCGTCGAGCCAGAAGCGCTCGTGCGCCGCCTCGCCGAGCACGGACAGGCGGCGGGCGAGCCGCTCGGGGCTGATCCAGCGCAGCGGATAGACCGCGGTGGCCAGCGCGATGCCCCCCACCGCGACCCCGATCGCGAGCGGGGTGATCCAGCCGGGGGCCACGAACTCCGACTCCGGGTACGAGCGCGCGAAGCCGATCCCGATCGCCAGGGCGAGCAGGCCGAGGACCCAGAGCACGACGGTCATGGTGGCGGGCGCGTCGTGGGCGTGGGCCGCGTCGTGGGCCCCGTGCGCGCCGTGGGCCGGGGCCCCCGCCGCGGCGGCGACCGGGGCGCCGAAGAACGCGATGAACACCACCCGGAACATGTAGAACGCGGTGAGGAACGCGGCCAGCACCAGCATCGCGAAGGGCATCGTGAGGCCGCCCGCCCACGTCGCGCCCAGGATCTCCTCCTTGGAGAAGAAGCCGGCGAAGAACGGGATCCCGGTCAGCGAGAGCGTCCCGATCAGGAACACCACGAAGGTCTGCGGCATCCGGCGGGCCAGCCCCCCCATCGCGAAGATGTCGTTGCTGCCCACCGCGTGGATGATGGCGCCCGCGCCCAGGAACAGCAGGGCCTTGAACACGCCGTGGGTCAGGAGATGCAGGAACCCCGCGCTCGCGAAGCCGGCCCCGATGGCGGCCATCATGTAGCCGAGCTGGGACACGGTGGAGTAGGCCAGCACCCGCTTGATGTCGGCCTGCACGCACGCCATCGTGGCCGCGAAGAGCGCGGTGAACGCTCCGATCCAGCCCACCGCGTGCAGCACCTCGGGCGTCTGCTCGAAGAGGAACGAGGCGCGGAAGAGCATGTACACGCCCGCGGTGACCATGGTCGCGGCGTGGATGAGGGCCGAGACCGGAGTCGGGCCCTCCATCGCGTCGGGCAGCCAGATGTGGAACGGGAACTGGGCCGACTTGCCCGCCGCGCCGAGATAGATGAAGGCCATCACGAGGCCGAGGCCGGTGAGGGCGTCGCTGCCCCCCTGGGCCATCTCGAACAGCTCCGAGAAGTCGAAGGTGCCGGTGCGGCTCCACAGCATCACGATGCCGATCAGGAAGCCGACGTCGCCCGCCTTGGTGACCCAGAACGCCTTCACCGCCGCGCGGGCCGCCTCCGGTCGCTGGTACCAGTAGCCGATCAGGAGGTAGGAGCAGAGGCCCACCAGCTCCCAGCAGATGAAGAGCTGGACGAAGTTGGGGGCCAGCACCAGCCCCATCATCGAGAACGCGAAGAGGGACTGGTAGGCGTAGTAGCGGCCGAGCGAGGGCGGCGGCTCGTCGGCGAGGTAGCCGAGCGAGTACACCTGCACCAGGAACGACACCAGCGCGACCAGGATCAGCATCAGGGTGGAGTCGGCGTCGGCGAGCACGCCCACCGAGGTGAGCACGCCGTCCTCCACCGGGATCCACTCCCAGAGGATCCGACGCGCCATGTCCGGCACCGTGGCCCGCCAGGCCAGGACCGCCCCGGCCAGCGCCCCGGCCGAGAGGACGATCGAGAGCCAGGCCGCGGGCCGCCCCGAGCGGCGCAACGGCACGACGAGGCTGAGGAGCAGGAAGGATACCCCGGGCGCCAGCCAGGCCCAGAGCGCGTAGTCGCCGGTCGCGGCCATGCCGGGCTATCCCTTCAGGAGATCGAGGTGGTCCGCCACCGCGGTGCGGCGGATGCGGTAGATGAGGATGACGAGGGCCAGCCCCAGCGCCACCTCCGCCACCGTGATGCAGATCGTGAACACGGTGAAGACCATCCCCGACACGTCGCCGTGGTAGCGGGCGAACGCCACCAGGTTGATGTTGACCGCGTTCAGCATCAGCTCGATGCCGAGCAGGATGCCGATGGTGTTCCGTCGGGTCATCACGCCGAAGAACCCGATGCAGAACAGCATCGCGGCCAGGGTGAGGTAGGCCTGCAGCGTCATGGCCTAGTCGTCCGGCCGCGCGAGGTAGAGCGCGCCCACCAGGGCGGCCAGGAACAGCACCGCCAGCAGCTCGAACGGCAGCACGTGGGTGGTGAGCAGGCTCTCGCCGATCGCCCGCGTCAGGTCGCCCGACACCGGGGGCCGCCGCACCGTGAGGGGCGCGCGGCGAAAAACGGCGAGGATCGCCACCAGGAGCGCGCCCGCGATGCCGAAGCCGGCCAGGAGCTGCCGGCTGGTCTGGGTGATGCGGTCACCCACCAGCCGCTCGGTCACCACGATGGCGAACACCACGATGGTCACCACGCCCCCCGCGTACAGAAGGAGCTGGATGGCGGCGAGGAACTCGGCGTCGAGCGAGAGGAAGAGTCCCGCGGTCGCGACCAGGGACAGGGCCAGGTAGAGCACCGAGTGGAAGAGGTTGCGGGTCAGAACCACCGCGAGGGCCGAGGCGAGCAGCACCACCGCGAGCCCTCCGAACGTGATCGACTCGAGGGTCACTCCGCGTGGCCTCCCGTCTTGGCGGCGGCCTTGGGCGGCGTCTGCATGTCGCGCAGCAGGTTGCCGGTCGCCCACGAGGGCTCGAACTTGAGACCGATCTGGTGGAGCCGGTCCTTGTCGAGCAGGAGCTCGCGCCGGTCCGCGGTCGACATGTCGAACGACTTCATCATGATGATGGCGTCGGTGGGACAGACCTGCACGCACAGCTCGCAGAACTCGCAGGCGTACAGCTCGAGGGTGAAGGTCTTGGCGAAGTTGCGCTTCTCCGCCTTGAGCATCTCCACCTTGATGACCTGGGGCGGACAGATGTACTCGCAGAGCCGGCAGCCGATGCAGTTCTCCTCGCCGGTCTCCTTGTCGTAGGTCAGCGCGAGCAGCCCCCGGTAGCGGTCGGGGTAGTTCCGCGTCCGGTCCGGATAGTGCACCGTGATCGGCCGCCGGATCAGGTTGATCAGGGTGACCTTCATGGCGCGGACGACCGCGGCCACGAGCCCGAACAGATCGCCCCAGAAGCCGTCGCCGAGCCGCCTAGCCACCGGGCCCTCGCAGGACCACCACCACCGCGGTGGCCATCAGGAGCAGGAGGCTGGCCGGGAGCAGCAGCTTCCAGGAGATGGCGAGGATCTGGTCCACCCGGATGCGCACGAAGCTCCACCGGATCCAGGTCACGAGCAGGAACACGAACATGGCCTTGAGCAGGAACCAGAGGGCGCCCCACCACGGCGAGGTATCCGCCCAGGGCCCGGACCACGCCCCCAGGAACAGGAGCGCGCCCAGGAACGAGGTGCCGATCATGTGGGCGTACTCGCCGAGCTGGATCAGGGCGAACTTCATGCCCGAGTACTAGACCCGGAAGCCCGCGATCAGCTCGGACTCCGCCTCCAGGATGTCGAACGGCACCCGGTTCTCCGCCGCGAGGGTCGCCACGATGTAGGCGAAGAACGCCAGCGTGCCGAGGGGAAACCAGAACACGTAGGGCAGCCCGGCCTGGGCCGCCGCGATGTCGGAGAGGCGCAGGGAGCCGGCCAGCACCACCGGGATCAGGGCCACGAAGATGAACGGCAGGTCGTAGGAAATGATCTGGTTCACCGCCCGCATCGCGGAGATCAGCGCGTACTTGTTGTTGGAGCCCCACCCGCCCATGAAGAGGCCCACGATCTCCATCGCGGACACCGCGAGGAAGAACAGGACGCCGATGTTGAGGTCCGCGACCCCGAGCCCGGGCGCGAAGGGCAAGGTGGCGAAGATCAGCATGCACGGCACCAGGAACACGATCGGGGCCAGGTTGTAGACCGACCGATCGGCCTGCCGCGGGACCACATCCTCCTTCATCATCAGCTTGAGCGCGTCCGCGATGGGCTGGAGCAGACCGTGCGGCCCTACCCGGTAGGGTCCGATGCGCGACTGCATGCGGGCCGCGAACTTGCGCTCCAGCAGGGTGACGTAGGTAACCATGCCGATGATGACGTTGAGGACGATGAAGCCCACGATGAAGGCGCGGATCGTCTCCAGGGCGAGCGGGGGCAGCGCGGGCATGTCTAGCGGTCGACCTCGCCGAAGACCGGATCGACCGAGCCCATGATCGCCACCACGTCCGCGACCTTGGTGCCGATGAGGATGTGCGGCAGCACCGAGAGGTTGGAGAAGGACGCCCCCCGCCACTTCATCCGGTACGGCTTGGGCCCCCCGTCGGAGATCAGGTAGCAGCCCACCTCGCCGCGCGGACCTTCCACCCGGGCGTAGCCCTCGCCCTTGGCCACCCGCACCTGGCCCACCGACTTCACCCCGGGGCGCGAGGAGACGGGGCCCTCGGGCAAGCCGTCGAGGGCCTGCCGCACGATGCTGATCGACTCGCGGAACTCCACCATCCGCACCCGGTAGCGTGCGTAGCAGTCGCCCGCGGTCTCCACCGGCACCTTGAAGTCGAACTCCTCGTAGCAGGAGTACGGCTCGAGACGCCGGATATCGTAGCTCACCCCCGAGCCCCGGATGAGCGGGCCGGAGACGCCCACCGTCTGGGCCAGCTCGCGCGAGATGACACCCACGCCCTGGGTGCGCGCTTGGAAGAAGGCGTTGCGCTCCAGCATGTCCTCGTACTCGTCGAGGCGCCGCTCGACCAGCCCGATGGTCTCCCGGCACTTCTGGGCCCATCTCGCCGGGATGTCGTAGCGAACGCCGCCCACCTGGTGGAAGCCGTAGAGCAGGCGGGCGCCCACCAGGGCCTCGAAGAGGTCGAGCACCCACTCGCGCTCGCGGATGCAGTAGAGGAACACGGTGGCGCCGCCCCCGAGGGCGCCGCCCATGTCGAGGCACCACGTGCCGAGCCAGAGGCAGTGGGAGGCGATGCGCTGCAGCTCGGCCACGATCACCCGGAGGTACTGCGCCCGCTTGGGGACCTCGACCTTCCCCACCAGCTCGGCCGCGCGCACGTAAGCCAGCTCGCTGGTCATCGCGGCCACGTAGTCGGTCTTCGACGCGATCGACGGGTACTGGGTGTAGGTCAGACTCTCGCCGAGCTTCTCGTGGCAGCGGTGAAGGTAGCCGATCACCGCGTCCACCCCCACCACCGTCTCGCCCTCCAGCGAGAGGATCGCGCGGAAGACGCCGTGGGCGGACGGGTGCTGCGGCCCCATGTTCATCGTGAGGCGCTCGCTGCCCCCGTACCCGAGCTCGACGACTTTTCGCGCTTCCGGATCCATCGGGTCCTTCTTTGCCCTCTATTCTTCCTTTTTCCTCTGTTTGATCTACGGTCGTCGCAAGCGACGACCTCTATTTGGTGGGGCGCTGACGCGCCCGCTCTTTTCTAGCGCATCGGCGAGAACGGCGCCGGGAGGAGGACCACCGATTGCATGTTGGCGAGCAGCGGGGTCGACTTGCCGAGGAAGGCCTGCCACTCGGGCTCCTGTGCCATCTTGGCCCGGGCCGCCGCGCGATCGTTCAGGTCCCGGTAGACCCACAGGTGGACCACCTCGTTGAGCTGGCCGGCCTCGGTCTGCCAGACGCCCACGCGACGGGTGAACTTGTCGCGGAAGGCCAGGATGTCCTTGAAGAGCGCGAGCCATTCGCCCAGCTTGCCCACGTGCGCGCGGTACCAGCGCAGCTCGTAGACGTTGCCCGCGTCGGACGGCGGCGTCATCGGCACCACCGCGGAGAGGATCTTGTTCTCCTGGGCCAGCATCATGGGGCGGATCTTCGGGATGTACTCCTTGGTCCACGCCTCGTCCTTGCCGAGGGCGGCGCGGAGCCGCTCCCGCTCCCCGAGGTCCTCGTAGCTCCAGAGGTGCACGAGCTGGTTCAGGGTGCCGAACTCGGTCGACCAGTAGCCCTCGAGCTTGCCGTACTTGTCGCCGCGGATCTTGCGACCGATCTCGCCGTTGAGCTTGAGATACTCGCCCTGCTTGCCCGGCATGAGGGTGTACGTGCGCAGCTCGTGGATCATGGTCGTCCTCCGGTCAGCGATAGGGCGGGTGAGGAGTGTCCACCGCGTAGGACTTGAGCAACGGGTGACCCTCCCAATCTTGAGGGAGCAGGATGCGGCGCAGGTCGGGATGGCCCTCGAAGTGGACGCCGAACATGTCGAAGCACTCGCGCTCCATCCAGTCGGCCCCCGCAAAGAGCGGCACCAGCGACTCGCAGGTGCTCTGCCCCGCGCCGAGCCGCGTCTTCAGCATGAGGGCCAGGCCCACATCGAGGTTCTCCAGACGGGCCACCACCTCGAGCCCCTGCTCCTTCCAGTCCACCGCGCTCAGGAAGTTGAAGTAGAGGCAGCCGAGCGTCTCCTTGGCGAACGCGGCCAGCTCACGCCAGCGGTCGGGCGGGACCGACACCGTGAGGAGGCTCCCGTCGCCCTCGGCGGCCACACCGAAGCGCTCCTGGATCCGGGCCTTCGCCTGCTCGTGGGTCACGCGATCAGTCGATCTTGGCGGTGGGCGCGGCGCGCTTGCCGGTCTGCCGGAAGTGCGCGATCTGCTCCTGCAGCAGGAGCAGTCCGTTCAGCAGCGACTCGGGGGGCGGCGGGCAGCCGGGCACGTAGACGTCCACCGGGATCACCCGGTCCACGCCCTTCACCACGTGGTAGCCGTGCCGGAACGGCCCGCCCGAGTTCGCGCAGGACCCCATCGACACCGCCCACTTGGGATCCGGCATCTGGTCGTAGATGCGCTTGAGCATCGGCGCCATCTTGATGGTGACGGTGCCCGAGACGATCATGAGATCGGAGTGCCGCGGCGAGGCCCACGGAACCATGCCCAGGCGCTCCACGTCGAAGCGCGAGGCGAAGGTCGCCATCATCTCGATCGCGCAGCACGCGAGCCCGAAGGTCACCGGCCACACCGAGGACTTTCGGGCCCAGTTGAGCACCGCGTCGATGACGCCGGTGGCCACGAAGCCGCCCGGGAAGTTGTAGACGCCCTCGGTGGCGCTCTCGAAGAGCTCGGAGTGCTTGTCGCCCTCCGGTCGCTCCTGACGATACTTCTCCCACTCCTGCAGGTCCTTGAACTCCGTCCAGACCGCCGGCGGAATCTGCGGAATCGGCGCCTTTATTTCCATTCCAGGATCCCCTCCCTGTACGCATACACCCAGCCCAGCGAGAGGATGCCCAGGAACAGGCCCATCGTCGCCAGGGCCCA